>Ga0207933_1000211_pt1 | contig 60715 bp, 51 predicted proteins | sample NGESurdeep092012_4_FD_184488 | JGI IMG/M metagenome (GOLD analysis project Ga0207933, IMG submission 184488) | Arctic peat soil microbial communities from Barrow, Alaska - NGEE Surface sample F53-3 deep-092012 (SPAdes) | ecosystem: Environmental > Terrestrial > Soil > Wetlands > Peat ...
AACTGGTACTGAAATTCAAAAGTACTAAGAGTAGAAAACATAACTAAACATTTTAGGTTAAAATTACTAATATATTTAGACATTTCAAAGAACTGTTTTTGCTTTGCGGTTAATCTTTATCAACCTATAAAAGAATTTGAAAAAAACTTCAGGAGGGTAGAATCTGCACCCTCAAAAAATTAGACTTAAACTTTCGACAACAGGTAAATGATTTCAGGGATTTGTTTATTTAAATTTAATTCAGATTTTTACTTAACAGTAAAGCAACAAATTTCAATGATTCTTATTTCTATTTTCTCCAAATCATTCATACCTTCTAAACTTTGTAAACAACTGCATTTAGTTTTTAAATGGTTAGCTAATTTCCAAGCCATAATATATCTTTTCCCTTCAGCGCTATTTTCAACTTTATTTTATTATCTTGAAACAGTCAATATTTTGAAATATGAAATGGATATTTATAGTTATCGGATTTGTTTTTATAACAGGCTGTGATTTTCAAAAACGCCAGGCGGATCTTGATAAAAAAATGAATAAATTAAACCAACGTGAGGCGGTTCTTGCATTAAAAGAACAACAAATGGAAATAAAAGAGCAACAGCTAAGCGAAAAGGAAAAAATTTTAGACAGCACAACTCATGTTGTAAATGATAGTTTGTTGCGCAGCCATAAAAGAATAGAAGGAGGGTGGCGGGTAGATATGCTTTGTACACAGACCAATTGCGCCGGTTCTGCCGTGGGTGACGTAAAAACAGAGTATTGGAATATTACGGTGGCCGGAAATGATGTCACAGTTAATGCGAGGAGCAATCGCGCTTTAAGCAAAAGATATACAGGATCCTTTGCAGGAAATCTGTTAACACTGACAGCCGATCAGGACACCGCAGAAGTATACGCAATGATAGAAGTTCATCTACAACAAAGTACTGATAAAGAAATGGATGGGGAGCGTGTGGTTACTCAAGCTTCGGGTTGCCAGATTTTATATTCGCTCAGTTTAAAAAGAGAATAGTCAGATTTTATTGATAATATTTCAACAGATAATATGGTTTTATTAACTGATTTAGATTTTTCATTGCCGCTAGAAAACCCCGTGATTATTTTTTCACTGGTGTTATTCATTATACTGTTTGCGCCAATTATATTTAATAAAATTAAAGTTCCCCATATCATTGGCCTTATCCTTGCCGGTGTAATCGTTGGCCCATACGGAACAGATTTATTGAAAAGAGATAGTAGCATTGTTCTTTTCGGTACGGTTGGGCTTTTGTATATTATGTTCCTTGCCGGGATCGAAATAGACCTGAAGGAATTTAAAAAAAATAAATTAAAAATTGTAGTATTTGGAATTACCACTTTTTTACTACCGTTTATTTTTGGATCCCTTGCCAGTTTTTATATCCTGGGTTACGGCAAATTAACCTCCATATTATTGGCGGCTATGTTTTCTACCCACACATTGGTTTCTTATCCCATCGTAAGCAAATTTGGAATCGCTAATAACAGGGCTGTGGCACTTCCGGTCGGCGGCACTTTAATTACAGATGTACTTGCACTGCTTGTTTTGGCAATAGTTGTAGGCATGACCCGTGGAGAAGTATCGTCCAAATTTTGGCTTACATTAAGCGCTTCTTCACTAGTATTTGCAGGAATTGTTTTTTTTGTTTTTCCCCTGATTATTCAATGGTTTTTTAAGAGCAACCAGGATAGTGTATCGCAATATATTTTTGTTTTAGCCATTGTTTTTTTAGCCTCTTTTTTATCTGAAGCTGCCGGATTAGAAGCGATAATCGGTGCGTTTTTCGCAGGTCTTGTCTTAAATAAATTTGTTCCTCATTCTTCGCCATTAATGAACAGGATTGATTTTGTGGGCAACGCTTTATTTATTCCTTTCTTCTTAATTGGTGTAGGAATGCTGGTGAATTTTAATATACTGTTTATGGGGTGGGGCGCCTTAAAAGTTGTTGGAGTAATTTCCGTTGTGGCCATCGGGACTAAATACATTGCGGCGCTTATTACCCAAAAAAGTTTTAAATTATCTGCCGATGAAGGCAAAATGATTTTTGGATTAAGCACTTCACATGCTGCCGCAACTCTTGCTATTGTTTTGGTAGGCTATAATATTATTATAGGGGAAACTCCGGGTGGCGAACCGATTCGTTTATTAGATGAAAATATATTGAATGGTACCGTATTATTGATACTCATTAGTTGTGCTATCAGTTCTTTTGTGGTAGAAAAAGCCTCACGGAACCTGGCGTTGAAAGAAGCCAAAGATGAAGGAGATGAAGAAGAATCGAAAGAAAAAATATTGATTTCATTGGTATCACCCGATACGGTAGAAGAATTGATTGATTTTGGCCTTATGCTGAAACCTAAAAAAATTAATATCCCGGTTTTTGCGCTTCATATTATAAGTGATGACCTCAATGATGAGACTACTCAGATAAAGGGTAAAAAAATGATGGATAGAGCCGTAAAACAAGCTGCTGGAAGTGAAAATGAAATTATTCCATTGACGCGTTTTGATGTGAACATCAGCAATGGAATTATTTATACGATTAAGGAGCAAAGTATTACTGATATTTTGATCGGGATCAATACGGATCCCAAACAAAACAATTTTCCAGGGGCCGTGACAGAAGATATTGTAAACAAGTCTTTTGAAACCGTTTATCTCTATGAATGCATTCAACCATTTAATACGCTCAAAAGAATGATGGTCACAGTTCCTGAAAATGCCGAACTGGAACCGGGTTTCTATCATTGGCTCAACAGGATTTCAACAATTGCAAAAGCCGGAGGAATGTCTATTCATTTCTTCGCCAATGAACTTACTATAGAAGAACTTAAAAATATTTTTAATCAACCCGATGTACCAGTAGAAGTGAGTTATAAATTATTAACCAATTTGGAGGATTTTTTAATAATGAGTGGCGAGCTAAAACCTAACGACCTGTTTGTAATTGTTTCTTCCAGAAAAGGGTATGTTTCTTATAACAAGGCACTGGAAAAAATACCTTATTATTTATCAAAATATTTTAAGCAATATAGCTGCCTTGTCATTTATCCAAAGCAACAATCAGTAGGCGATCCGGATGAAAAAGAGCATGACAGGTTTCTTTTTGATGTATTGGCAGATAAGGTACAGGTGGTAAATAAAGCCGGAACCTACCTAACTAATATATTCAAGAAGAAAAATCAATCTTAGTTTTTTAATTTTAATTTTTCGCATTACTTTTGTTCAAGTTCAAACACAAAAAAATAATTTTAATGAAAAATTCAAGTGACACAAAAATTGCTTTTCAAGGCATTATAATAGTAACGCTTTTAGAAATTGGGTACATGCTAATTCTTTTTATTGTAAATTCTTAACCTTTTACAAAAGGATTCAAATAATATTTAGCAGGTAATAATTATTACCTGTTTTTTTTATCTTAAAATAAAACTGGCCTCTTTTTTGTGAGGGGATATTTCATATTTATTAAACATCTTAATTTTTAAAAATGAACACAAACAGGTTGAGTAAAAGTCTTTGCCAGTCACTTAATTCACAAATGACAAAAGAAGCCCATGCTTCACAGATTTATTTATCTTATGCAAGTTGGGCTGCGGAACAAGGTTATGATGGAGTAGCTAATTTTTTGTTCAGGCATGCAAATGAAGAGCGAAATCATATGATGAAATTCCTTGAATACATTCTTGAGCGCGGCGCAACCGTAAAAATTCAACCCATTCCCGATCCAGGTTCTAATCCGGTTAGTGTATATGATTGTTTTGAAAAAACATTTATGCAGGAAGTTGGAAATACAGAATCAATTTATAAGATCGTAAAGCAAAGTTTCGATGAATCAGATTGGGCAACATGGAATTTTTTGCAATGGTTTGTAAAAGAACAAACAGAAGAAGAAACTTTAATTATGAATATGCTGGATAAATTAAAAATTGCCGGTGGAGAAAAAGCGTCAGGCTCAAGTTTATATTCCATTGACCGCGACTTAAAATCAACACCAGATGAGGCAACACTTGCCCAGGAAAAAACAGTGGAACAACCTTAATAAAATATTTTTATTTTATTTCAAGACGGGCTTTTGCATAATACTGCTTTAATGAATCAAGAATATGTGTAGTATCTGCAAGCGGTAAATTAAAAGGCTCGGCAATTTTAAAAATGACAGAATCATCAGTGTATAAAATGAGATTATGATGATAGGTTTTTAATTTCTGAAGCCGGTATTCAGCTGTATTTGATGAATGGTATTCACTTACCACTACTTTAAATGGCACTGTATCTGAAATTTTTTCTTCCAGTGGTTTTGCCTGGGCAATTGCTGCTGTATCAGCTTTAAAGGCAGAATCTTTTACAGGTACAATTCCTTCAGTGGAATTTATAGCTTCTGTTGACACCTTTTTAGTAAAAGCATAATGCCAAATACCCCAAACTATAAAGCCAATTATAATAAGAACCAGTAACATCAAAATCGCCTTACCGCTGTTATTCGATTTTCTTTCTTTTTGATAATCATTGAAAAGGCTTTCCTCATGTACTTCGCCATCTTCCTCAACCCTTACCTTGTTAGGTTCCATTTTTTCGGCGATTAACTGGCCTTGTTTAAAAACCAAAACCCCCGAATTTAATTTTTCCAGTGTACCGATATTTGGAAGAACAAAAGGCTTACCTATATTTAAAAACTGGCGGCCCAAAGAAAGAAGGGAATCCAGGTCTGATGAGGCTAATGATTTTATTTTATTAGTATGCTCCACTATAAAATCAATAAGCCCTTCATCTTCCACCTCGCGTGGGTTATAATTAAATGTTATTGCATTTTCAGGAATAAAAACAGGCTTGCCAGCATCAATAGAATCAGGAATAGAAGCATCAAGTTGGAAATTGCCAATACCCTGAAGAGGGAGTTTTTTATTTTTAATTAAATAATGTACAAGTACTTGTTCAATTTTCACAGAGGGAATTTTAATAAAGCAAACCTACATTTTATTAATTTAATTCCAAAAAATGAAAGTTAAATACAAGTGTCAGGCTTTTTTTATTCTTAACTTGCTACCTTTGCCTTATGCTTACAGAAGATGAAAAATCCTTTATTATTTATTGGGAAAAAAACAGGGAAAAGGATAAGAGAGTATTTACCAAATTTTTATACGGATCACCATGGGGGCTTATATTTGCGCTTCCCATCCTTCTAGCCGTTATCTTTCACGGATGGTATAAAAACATGGTTTATATATCCCCAACTTTAATCACTATCATCATCATAGCAGTAATAGGAATTGCTGTTTTTTACACCATATTCAGTATGCAATTTAAATGGGACAGGAATGAGCAAATTTATAAAGAGTTAAAATTTAAGCAAAACAAAGAAAAGGCAGTTCAAATTTAAATTTATACTCTTTATTTGCAATTTCAAAAATCACTTAATGAAATATTTATTTCCCCTTTTTTTAGCCTTAGTATTTCTAGGCAGTTGCAAAAAGACTGCCTCTAATTCATGTGGTTATACTGCTTCTACCGTTGTAGCCCCTGCTGCCGAGCAACAGGCATTGCAGGATTCCCTTACTGCTCATGGATTAACTGCGACACTTGCGCCGTCAGGGTTTTATTATACCATTAATACTCCGGGAGCCGGCGCTTCACCTAAAGGCCCCTGTTCCGAAGTAGCAGTATTTTACCGCGCAGGTTTTTTTAACGGAAAAGGGTTTGATTCTACCTCATCCGGAAATCCTGCTGTTTATGAATTAGGGGAATTAATTCCAGGGTGGCAAAAAGCATTGCCTCTTATAGCAGTAAACGGTAACATAACAATGTATATTCCGCCATCTTTAGCATATGGCTCACGTACAATTACCGATTCTATCGGAACTGTTATCATTCCTCCAAATTCAGACCTTGTATTTCAGTTGAAATTAGTGGATGTGCAATAATTTTTCCTTGACGGCAAAATAAGAATCATCTTTATTTGTTTGTTTACTGAATGTAAATTGTTACAGAAGCCAATCGGAAGATGGCTTAAAGAATTTACCTTTGCTTTACAAATCTTCTCATGCAACACGAAGCCCTTTCTGTTTTTGATATGTTTAAAATAGGAGTGGGGCCATCAAGTAGCCACACACTTGGACCATGGCGTGCGGCAGAATTATTCTTACGCTCGCTCACAGAAAAAAATATTCTTGATAAAGTTATTTCTATTGAAATACTATTATATGGTTCGCTTGCTAAAACGGGAAAAGGCCATGGAACTGATATTGCGGTTCAATTGGGTTTGTCAGGAGAAGACCCCGTAACTATTGAAGTAGAACTTATATCAGAAAAAATTAAAAAAATAAAAGATGATGAAAGAATTATTCTAAAAGGAATTCATTCAATTCATTTTGAACCCGGGCAAGATATTGAGTTTTTAAAAAATGAAGCTTTGCCTTATCATCCCAATGCGCTCACCTTTATTGCAGTTTTGGAAAATGGCGAACATTTCTCTGAAACCTATTATTCTATTGGCGGTGGATTTGTAAAAAAAGAAGGTGAAGAACTTAATAATAATGAAGAGATTATTCTTCCTTTCCCAATAAATAATGCCGATGATTTAGTTCACTGGTGTATGCAAACAGGAATGAATATTAGTGAGGTGGTTATGGAGAACGAAAACTCCTGGCGCCCGGAACAGGATACGAGTAAAGGAATTTTAAATATTTGGCAAACGATGTTCGAATCCATTTATAAAGGTTGCCATACCCAGGGAATTTTACCAGGAGGCTTAAACGTAAAGCGAAGAGCGCCCAATGTGAATAAAAAATTATTAACAGGAAAAGAATATTCTGATTACAATTCGTGGATAAATGTAATTAAAGAGGGGGGTAGCGATTTTAAATATATCCTCGATTGGGTAAGTTGTTTTGCATTAGCGGTAAATGAACAAAATGCAGCTTTTGGCCGCGTGGTTACTTCTCCAACTAACGGTGCCGCAGGCGTTATTCCTGCTGTGCTTTCTTACTATATTATTTTTTGTGATGGTGATTCAGAAAGTAAAATAATTCAATTTTTATTGGCTGCTTCAGAAGTGGGTTGCCTTTTTAAAAAAGGAGCTACTATTTCCGCTGCTATGGGAGGATGCCAGGCAGAGATTGGCGTTTCTTCTTCGATGGCGGCTGCAGCACTTACTGAATGTATGGGTGGCACACAGCGACAGGCATTGATGGCAGCGGAAATCGCAATGGAACATCATCTTGGAATGAGTTGTGACCCAATTTCAGGTTTAGTTCAAATTCCTTGTATTGAAAGAAATGCAATGGGAGCTATAAAAGCTATAACAGCCAGCCAGCTTGCTTTACAAAGCGCGCCTGATTTTGCGAGGGTAACTTTAGACAATGTAATTAAAACCATGTGGGATACTGCGGTAGACATGAACAGTAAATACAAAGAAACTTCAGATGGGGGCTTAGCGATAAATGTGCCTCTTGGTTTGAGCGAATGTTAGAATGAGTTTTTACAGTAAAGGAATAAATAAGAAGGATTTTTATTTTGCTATCCTTTAAATTCCAAACTTCCTTTTTATATCCCTATCGGCTTCCCTTGTTTTGATGGTTTCCCTTTTATCATATATTTTCTTTCCTTTGCCCAGCCCGATTTCCATTTTAGCAAATCCACTTTCTGAGAAAAATATTTTTAAGGGAACAATTGTGTAGCCTTTCTCATTTATTTTATTTTCCAGCTTACGTAATTCTTTTTTGTTCAACAATAATTTACGTTCCTGCAATGGCTCATGATTGTAATGAGTGCCAAAATTATATTCTGAAATATGCAGGCTTTTTACAAACAATTCACCTTTATTAAAAATGCAGTAGCTATCATTAAAACTTGCTTTTCCATCACGCAGTGATTTTATTTCAGTGCCGGATAATACAAGGCCTGCAACATATTTTGTTTCGATGTTGTATTCGTAATAAGCTTTTCGGTTTCTTAAATCCATAATAAAAAAACAGCAGGAATTTTTAGGTTTCCTGCTGCAAAGTTTGGTTATTTAAAATTAATGGCTGAATAAAATCAATAATTGTTTCAGCTTTTGTTTAAGGTCTTTTCGGGAAATAATAAAATCGAGGAAGCCGTGTTCCAATAAAAATTCACTACGTTGAAAACCAGGTGGCAAATCTTTTTTAATGGTTTCTTTGATAACTCTGGGGCCAGCAAAACCAATAAGCGCGCCAGGTTCAGCCATTATCACATCACCCAGCATCGCAAAAGAAGCTGTGGTTCCTCCAAAGGTAGGATCCGTACACAAAGAAAAATAAGGGATTTTATTATCAGTAAGTAAAGACAATCTTCCCGATGTTTTTGCGAGTTGCATCAATGAAAAAGCACTTTCCATCATTCTCGCGCCGCCGCTTTTATTAATGATCATAAAAGGTATCTTGTTCTTGATACAATAATCGCAAGCCAGTGAAATTTTTTCTCCCATTACACTTCCCAGGCTTCCTCCGATAAATTCAAAATCCATGTTGGCAATTACAATATCCATCCCTTCTATTTTACCGTGCCCGACAGTAATGGAATCATGAATATTAGTTTTGGCGTAAGCTTCCTCCAATCTTTGAGAATAAGGTTTCAAATCTACAAAGCCAAGAAAATCTTTTGATTTGATATTTTCAAAAAGCTCTTTAAAATTTCCATCATCAAAAAGTATTTCAAAATATTCTGCGCTTCCGATCCTGTGATGGTATTCGCATTTGGGGCAAATAAATAAATTTTCCCTCAATTCAGTAACTGTGCATGTATAATGGCATTGAGGGCATTTCGTCCACAAACCATCAGGAGCTCCTTTTTTATCTTTTGTAGAAGTGGTAATCCCTTTTTTTATTCTTCTAAACCAGCTTCTTTTCGTTTCTTCAGATTCACCTTCCTCACCGGCTAGATTGGCATCAAAATCTTCTTCTTGTTTCATTGATATATTTTCGTAAGTCAATTACATTTTTTTAAACACTACAAGGTTTGCCTTATCTGATTCCAATGTTGCAAACTTCCTGGCTTTTGAAATGTATTCTAAACTTTATAAACTATCTAAACCTAATCAAAATTCCAAACTTTAAATCCTTAGGCGACAGTAATACTTTTATCCAAATATACGTCTTGAGTTGCATTCAATAATTCTACACCTTCTTTAAATGGCCTTTGAAATGCTTTTCTTCCCATGATAAGCCCCATACCTCCGGCGCGTTTATTAATAACAGCAGTTTCAACAGCTTCGTTTAAATCTGAAGCACCGCTGCTTGCTCCGCCACTATTAATTAATCCTATTTTACCGCTATAACAATTTAAAACCTGGTAACGGCAAAGGTCTATCGGGTGGTCTGTTGTAAGGTTTTGATAAACCAACGGAGATGTTTTTCCGTGTTTTGCAGCATTGTACCCACCGTTGTTTGTCGGCATTTTTTGTTTAATAATATCAGCCTGCAAAGTTACTCCAAGATGATTTGCCTGGCCAGTAAGGTCGGCGCTTGTAGAATAATCAATCCCATTTACTTTGAATGCATCATTGCGAAGGTAGCACCACAAAATAGTACACATTCCCAATTCATGAGCAAGAGCAAAGGCTTCACTTACTTCCTGCAACTGGCGGGTACTTTCTTCGCTTCCCCAATAAACGGTGGCTCCTATACCAACAGCGCCCATATTGTAAGCAGTTTTTACGGAACCAAACATTGTTTGGTCAAATTTATTAGGATAACTTAATAATTCATTGTGATTTATTTTTACAATGAACGGAATTTTATGAGCATATTTTCTGCTTAGTATTCCTAACACACCGAAAGTAGAAGCTACGCCATTACATCCTGATTCAATAGCTAACTTCACAATATTTTCAGGATCGAAATAAATAGGATTAGGAGCGAAAGATGCGCCTGCACTATGTTCTATTCCCTGGTCAACCGGAAAAATAGAACAGTAGCCTGTTCCTCCCAGCCTTCCATGATCCAGCAATTGCTGCATACTTCCAACTACACGGTTGTTGCGGTCGCTCTGTACAAAAATATCGTCCATATATGATGGAGACGGAATTGTAAGAGTTGATTTGTCAATTTTACATTTGTAATTTAATAAGCCTTCTGCTTTACTGCCTAAAATCTCTTCAATTTTTTTTGATGCCATTAGTTATGTTTTAATTTTTGGCAAAAATAGGGAATTACACGATTAACCCATTTTTGGTTTAAAAAATATTACTATGAGTTAAACCACAATTAGTGATTATTTAAAAATGAAAGAAAATAATCAACCGATTTCAATAACCGGTTTCCATACCAGCTAAACATTTCCCCATCAGTTAATTCAATTTTTATTTCTGGAAATATTTTTTGAATTTCCTCTTTGTGTTTTTCTTTGAAAGGGTAAGGCTCAGAAGATAGAAGGATTAACTCTGATTTGTATTTTTTTAATTCATTCAATGAAATTTCAGGGTACCTGGTTTGGTCAGAAAAAACATTTTGCAATCCACAATATTTCATCATTTCATTTATAAAAGTTTGGTTGGCAGCCACCATGTATGGATCTTTCCAGATAAAATATGCGGTCGGTATTTTTCTTTTTTGTGAGGAAAGTGCAAGTAATTTTTCAAAACCTTTCTCAATCTCTAAACCCAGTAGCGAAGCATCTTTTGAGCGGTTGGTTAATTTGCCAATATCATTTATCATTTTAATCGAATCAGCCAGGTTGTTTACATCAGTGATCCACACATCATATTTTTGTGACAATTTTTCAACCTGATCTTTTACATTTTCTTCTTTGTTGGCAATAATAAGATCGGGCGAAAGTTGCTCAATTTTTTCAAAGTTGATTGTTTTTGTTCCGCCAACTTTTGTTTTTTCCTTAAACCATTTTTGCGGATGAATACAAAATTTAGTTATTCCTACCACCTCATTATCCAAACCTAAATAAGAAAGTAATTCTGTTTGTGAAGGAACCAAAGAAACGATACGGGAATATGTTTTATTTATAATTGTTTTTTCAGATAAAATCATAATAAAACCGAAGTTATCCACAAAATAAAAAACTTCTGCAAACTTTCGAATGCAGAAGCAAATTTTTTAACTGCTTTAAGCAGCTTCCCTGGGACATTTACCGGGTAAGTTGACCGGTTATGTTTTTGGTTTTACAAGGATTAGATTCAGTTTTCCCAGCGATTTTGGACGGTTTTCTTATTTCCTCTTTACATTTTGCAAAGAGATGATATTGGATAAAAAAAGGAGAAGTTGACTGATATCGGATTTTATTCTGATTTTACAAGGAATTTGGATAGATTCTGCTTTTTATCGGATATTTGGATTTTCGATTAATGCTTGTCACAACATCAATCAACTTCTGAGACAAAGATAGGTAGCGGATTATTTTTTAAAAGGGCAAGATTGCTCTTTTTTATAGATAAAAATTTACGGTACAAATAGTAAAAACACAACCCCTAAAAAGTAAATACACAAATCTTATAATAGTAAAATTACTATTCTACTTAATTACTATTTTTTGAATTATTGATTATCAATTTAATAAGCCATTCTATTTCGATATTAATATAAAATAAGAATTAATGATAAATGTTGCTTTACTATAATACCTTCACATATCAATTTATAATTAAATAAATAATAGGCATTTATATTTTATTGAAAATTTAAAAAATTTATAATGAAAAAGTTTATTATTTCATTTTTAGGTTTTAGTATTTTTTGGGTAGGCGGACAAAGCCAACCTCATATTAACCAGCCGGTGCCTAACGCTATTTCTTCTGACTCGAGTGGTTTATTCAATTCAGATACAATACTTGACATTACTTTAAAAGGAAACATTCGTGAATTAATAAAAAGCCGGACAGGGGAAGAAAAATATTTTCCCATAATCTTAACTTACAAAAATGAAGCGGGCATTGATGCGTCAATACCAATATCAGTTAAAACAAGAGGCCATTTTCGCAGGCAAAGCAGCAATTGTATCTATCCGCCACTACTATTAAAATTTTCGGAAAAGGATAAAAACCCTTCCTCTTTTTTTCCGGATAATTCATCCTTAAAATTAGTTATGCCTTGCAGGGGAGAAGAATTTACTCTTCATGAATGGCTCGTATATAAATTATATAACCTGGTAACACCAAAAAGCTTCAGGGCAAGGCTTGTAAAAGTAAAACTGGAAGATGATAACAATAAAAAAATGCCTTCGCCTTTTTACGGAATTATTCTTGAATCTGAAAACCAAATGGCCAAGCGCAATAATGATGTGATTATTAAAAAGAAGATGGAGCCACAAGAAACAATGAAGGAACCATTTTTAAAAATGGCTACGTTTGAATACCTCATTGGAAATACCGATTGGTCCGTTCAATACCTTCAAAATATAAAATTAATTGCCTCAGATTCCAACTCTGTCCCCACCGCTGTTCCTTACGATTTTGACCTTGCAGGAATTGTGAACTCTCCTTATGCATTGCCTGCCGAAGAATTAAAAATGAGTTCAGTTCGCGAACGCCGTTACCGGGGATTTTGTATTCAGGATATAAAATTATTTGATAGTACTGTGGCTTTTTATAACCAGTTAAAAAGTAAGATCTATGAAACTTACACAAGCTGTTCCTTACTGGATGCAAAATATATTAGGAATACTACAAAATTTCTGGATGAATTTTATGCTACTATCAATAATCCCAAATTATTGAAAAAGGAATTCCAATATCCCTGCGACCCAAATGGTACAGGAAATGTAATTATTAAAGGGCTAAGGGAAGATTGATTATTTATAAAATGGGTTTCAGAATATTTAAGAATTATTCGGTTCTGGCATTCTTAACAAAAGTATTATAAACTTCAGAGGGCTTTTTAATCATTTTGAAAAAATCATTAAGATAACCCGTTAAATCTTTTTTAGTTCTGGAAGTTAGTAATGCGCAATCATTAATTACAGAATAAATATTCTGTTCCTGTTTTTTAAAAATATCTAACGACTCATTTATTTCATCAATTGTTCTTGGGAAACCCCGGTATATTCTTTCCCTCACGCTTGTAATATCGAGGGTGGGAGATGGAATTGCATAGTCTGTATTAACAAATCCCGAGTAGTCAAAATCGTATGGAACCACATAAGGCAGGTGAAAAGAATCATTTTTTGAAAGAAGTAGCCTGGTATTATGATTAACAGTAACACCCCAATCCGTATTGCCAATCATATATTCAAAAATAGCCATCAAAGTCATTTGCTTTCGGTCAATCTGGTGATAATCAACTTTATCTTTTTTCAAATAGGTGCAATTATTTCTTTTTGCCAGGTCCTTTTCATCCTCCAACAGAAATCCGTATTCGGTTATTGGCTTCTTTTTGCCAGTACTATCAATTAAATTTAAATTTAATAACCTTACGCGAAAACTTTTATCTGTAAGTAAATTGTATATTTTATAAACAAGAAATTCACTTATTAAATATTGTTGATAAGTTTCAGAAGTCTTACACTGGCTTACCAGTTTTAGCGATCCTAATGGCTCCAGCACCGACTCCTTATTCTTTTTAAACAAAACTCTTAACGGGGGCACAAAACAGATGTCTTTTCTTGAGTGGCCCCTAATTTCAAGAACGACAGGCCCATCTAATTTAGTACTGTCAAAAAGCATAGCTGAAAAATTAGCTGGAAATTTTGCGCCGGTTTTTTCTTTATGCCGGAACAGGTCTACCATGTTGGCTTCGATGGTAGCGTTGATAACAGAAGTGCCTTCAAAAAATTTCACTTTATCAATAGCAACTTTTTGGGCAGATACAATTTTGACAGTAAAGAAAGACAAGAATAGCAGGGAGTAAAAAATTATTTTCATTGTTTTTATTTTATCCCGGTTTTATGGAACCGGTATTGTTGAAAATTAATTTCGCTATACAACTTCTATTTCGATACTTCTTCAATTACATGCCCAATAGAGCCACTTGGCATTTGAATATGCAGCATTGCAGAGATGGTGGGTGCAATGTCAGTCATTTCTACTTCCCGGTTTGTTTTTCCGGGGTTAATATTCCAGCCATACCAAATCAATGGAATATGCGAATCATAAGGGTTCCATTCACCGTGAGTAGTTCCACCTATTAAAAAACCATCTATCCATTGAGGCTTAAAAATAATTTGTATATCGCCGCTTCGCGGAGGGTAATATCCATTCGCTACTTTATCTTTGATGGTTTTATTTAGTGTCACTTTACTTAAATCATCAAGCGCAAAAGCTCTGTAAACACCTGGCTGTTGTATTAAAAAATTAATGATGGCATCATAGACATTTTCCTTATCTAGATGACGGGATGTGGACATCGCAGTATGATCAAGAAAAACCTGGTTATTAACGATGCCAATCACCAGTTTTTCGGTATTGAATTTGTCTTTTAATAAAGCGTTGAGCTGATCTGATATTTTTTCACCGTCTACACTTCCTGCAGGAATTTTATGTTCTTTCAAAAATGCAGGAACCTGAGTTACTCCGTGGTCTGCAGTAAGAAAAAGAAGGTATTGCCCTTTGCCAATTTGTGCATCAAGGAAATTCAGAAATGATCCGATGTCTTTATCCAGCCTTAAAAAATCGTCTTCTGCTTCCACAGAATTGGGACCAAAAGTATGCCCTATATAATCGGGTGTAGATAGGCTGATGGCCAACATATCAGTGCCAGCAGAACCTTTTCCTAACTGCTCGCCATCAATAGCAGCCTTAGCCATGTCAAACGTGAATGAATTGCCATAAGGAATTACATGAATCATTCCATAATTCTTTCCGATATACTGTTTCAGGTCATAAGGAAAACCATTCTTTCCACCAAAAGGCCTGTATTCATAAGGTTCCTGGTCGGGAGCACTTTGTACATATTTATCCAAAGGATAAAGGGTATTCCAATTTTGTTCATAATATTTATCAACCAGTTTTTTTGCATTTACATCTTTTACCCATTTGGGCAAATCATCCATATAATAGGAAGAAGTAATCCAGTCACCGGTTTTATCATCATACCAATAAGCCCCATTTGCACTGTGGCCGACAGGAAAAATAGCAGAGCGGTCCTTAAGTGCGATACCAATTACTTTATTATGAAAATTTTCAGCAAGGTGTAGTTCATCGCCAATGGTTGTTACGAGCATATTGCGCGGGCTCATATCGCCGGCATCTGCATTATTACTGCCAATGGGTTTTACACTATCATCCTCTGAGCAATAAACTATTTTGGAAAGGTTATAATCCCACCAATCATTTCCGGTAATACCATCAATTGCTGGAACTGATCCGGTATAAATACTTGTGTGGCCACAAGCAGTAAATGTTGGGATGTAAGGTATCATTGTGTTTTCGCAGGAAAAACCCTGGCTTAGTAATCGCTTAAAGCCACCATCGGGTTGATATAAGTTATAATACCTATAAAGATAATCCCATCGCATCTGGTCTACTACAATACCAACAACCAATTTTGGCCTCTTTATCTCATCAGTATTTGCTGCATTGGAAGAAGAGTTAGTTTGAGCTAAGACAGTAAAGCAACAAATAACCATAAAAACCAAACAGAGTATTTTACGCATACGAGAAAAATTTTAATGATACAAAAAATGAAAGCCAAATCCTAATCACAAATGAATTATTACATTGTTTTGTTGACGTGTGAACCAATATAAATACAACCGAAATATTATTTTTTATGCTTATGATGTTTTTTATTTTTTGAATTCCCATTTTCATCAATCACCAGTTTTTCCGCACCAACACTACCATAGCTTTCAAGGTCTTCAATAAGCCCCTGGTCAGAAAGGTCAAGTGGATGAGAGTTTTTCCAATCGTGATGCGCAATTATTTTCATTCTTTCTATTACCGGCGCATCATGTACTTCGATAGCCAATTCCCTGCGATGGTCAAAACTACCTGGGGAAAGATTGATAGAACCGATGATTGACCTGCATCCATCTGCCAATAACATTTTGCCATGCAACCGCAGGAATTTTAATTTATGTATTTTAATTCCCACATCATCCATTATACGCAACCCACCAACACCCTCAATTATTTTTTCAATTTTTAAAGTATGGGGCGGCCGTGCCATCACATGAACTTTTACGCCACGCCTCGCTGCCTGAACCAATCGTTCTATTATTACCACATCCTGAAACCGTTCATTTTGGACAAAAAGCTTATGCTTTGTTTCATCTATGAACTTTGCAATTCTTGCTCTCCCATTATTATTGCACCATATAAGGCTTAAATTTTCTGCTTCGCCAAATTCTTTCCTTTCCCAGTCTGCTTCGAAGCATAAAGTAATTTCTTTTATTTCATGTGCATGGTAAGTGATGACGGCATAATCCCTGGTTTCGGAAAAGTTTTTAGTTTCCCAGTTTAATGATTTTATAAAAGCCATTCGATCATCAATCACCATTGATTTTTCATGTGTAACGGTGAACTCCGGGTTACTGTCCTTTACTTCAATCCCTGATTCTTCTAATATTTTTCGTGTATTTTCATTTTCAGGTTCTCCGTCATGGCGGACTGGATTGAGCATCACTCTAACTTTCACGCCTCTTTTTCTGGCGGCAATAACTGTATTTAAAAGAACAGCATCCGAAAACAAAAACATTTTTATACGAATTATTGACCTGGCACTATTAATCGCATCTATAATTTCCCTGGCCGTATCGTCTGGTAAAACGATTAAAGATCTGTGAGACATTTATTATTTCTTTTTCTTATTAAATGTAGGTAATTAAAATTGTTATGTTATAAAATCTTTTCTATGAATTGTAACCTAGGTGGATTGCAAAGTGGATAGGCCGGGCCTTATCTGGGTATTATACAATTCTTTATAGGCGCCGCCTTTATCCATCAACTCATCATGCGTTCCTTCCTCAGCAACTTCACCATTAGAAAGCACAATTATCTTATCAACATTTCTGATAGTATTAAGGTGATGGGCAATGATAATTACGGTTCGCCCTATCATCAGGTTTTCAAGTGCTTCCATAACAATTTTTTCAGATTCAGAGTCAAGAGAGGAAGTGGGTTCGTCAAGTATAAGAATTGGGGAATTGCGAACGACTGCTCTCGCAATACCGATTCTTTGCCGTTGCCCGCCGGAAAGAGTAACTCCTCTTTCCCCAACAAGGGTTTCTAAACCATAAGGCAACTTTTCGATAAATTCGGTTGCGTTAGCCAATTTTGCAGCTTCTGTTATTTCTTCTTCAGTCGCATCCGGCTTGCCATAAGCAATGTTTTCACGAATAGAGCCATAGAACAGTGTGGTATCCTGTAATACAAACCCGATTTGCTCCCTCAAACCTTCAATTGTAAAATCTGAGATATCTGTTCCATCAATTAATATCCGGCCAGAAACCGGATCATAAAATCGCGCAATGAGGCTTACAATTGTTGATTTGCCACATCCTGTCGGGCCGCAGATTCCAATTCTCTGGCCACAACAAATATCCAGGTTAAAGTCTTTTATTATTTGAGTTTCAGGATTGTATGAGAAATAAACATTTTCAAAAACAATATTACCTTTTAATTCACCCGGTTTTTTTGCATCTATTTTCTGCGGTATAATCGTATCGGTTTCTAATATTGCCTCAATTCTTTCCAGCGCCACCGTTACCTGGGCAATCGTACTCGTCATTTTTGCAAGATCTTTTACAGGGCTAAAGAATTTGCCAATATACGTAATGAAAACAGTAAGTGCACCGACAGTCATTACACCCTTTAGAACCAGGTCTGCTCCACGCCAAAGAACAAATGCGGTACAAACAGAAACCATAATAGCCACTACAGGAGAAATAGCAGATTTAACACGCCGCGCTTTCATCGCAGCATTAAGCGTTTCCAGGCTCACTTTTTTCAGCTTGTCATCTTCGAAATCTTCCCGCCCATAAGCGTTCACTGCCCTGATGGATTCTAAACCTCTTTGCATTACTATCAACATATTGCTTTGGTCTTTTCTTACTTCACGCGTTGCTTTTTTCATCGCCTTTTTAAAATAAGAAACAAAAAGGAGTAGAAAAGGAGTAACCGCTAACGCCACCAAAGTAAAATCAGAATCGAGATAAAACATAATACCAATCATACCCAAAATCGTAAAGCAATCAACCAGGATACCCAGCAAAGTGGAGGACGCAAAATCCTGTATGGTAGAAACATCGCCTGTAAGTGTACTTAATAAATTTCCTGTTTGGTGGGAATCATAATACGAAAGAGACAAATGTTGAAGATGATGGTACATTTTCCGGCGAAGGTCATTCGCAACATTTTGGGCAACTTTTTCATTATAATAATTATCTAAAAAACTACCAAGGGCGCCGATAGCAATTATCAAAATATAACTAATGGCTGCGACTGCTGCCAGTTGATAAGTGTTTTCTCCTGGAAAAAAATACCCCATCCAACTAAGAATTTTTGGTAAAGGGCGATGGTTTACTACATTGTCTAATATTATTTTCAAAGGCCATGGAGTAGCAAGCCCCATCAAGGTCTCAAGCAACATGCCAAGTATAATGACCACAACATATTTCCGGTAAGGGCGCGCAAGGCTTATTGCCCAGGAGATGAGGCTGGTAAATGATTTCCTCTTCGTTTCAAAATCAAATAATGATTTTATTTTTTCCCTGATGTGGCTTCTGTTTTTGTCATCATCAAGGCTTGGAGAATGGTTGTTGTGAATCAAAAAAATAATTTCAAATTGTTGAAAAAATATTCCTTTCTTTTTCTAACTATTAGCAGTTTTTGGGTTCATTAAGATTGGATTTTCAGGTAACTGAATTCCCGTTACATTTTTAAAGATATGAAATTTGAACAATAGTTTTTGAACAGATTAATTTAATTCAAAACAAACCTTAAAGCACCAATGGGAATTTAATTTAAAAAATCATTTATGCTTGACCGTTATATATTTCAGCGAATAGGGGAACATTTATTTAGCTAAACTCTGTATAATATCATATTTGGTGACTATGTGGTAATCGCCCATTTCGTCTTTACTTAATACTGCTCCGCTATGTTTAGAAATAAGTTTGCTTAATTTTTCTACGGGCATATCAAAGGAGACAACGGGGTATTCCTGTTCCATCACTGAGGCAACGGTTTGCTCTTTTATTTGAGGGTCCAATAAAATTTTATTAAATAAGCCACCTTCACTTAGTGAACCAATTATTCCTTCCCCGTTCTTTACAGGGATATTTTCAATATCATATTTGCTCATCAAAGCAATTGCTTCAGCAACTGTTTGTTCAGGCTTTACTGTAACCAATCTTTGACTTCCGCGCCCGGCAACTAAGTCTTTAAATGTTTTTACTTCCAAAAAGCCTCTTTGCATCATCCATTCATCGTTATAGATTTTACCAACATAGCGGCTTCCGTGGTCATGAAAAATACAAACCGCAATATCCCCCTTTTTTAATTTGTCTTTCATTTGCATCAATCCATGTAAACAACTTCCCGCACTATAGCCGATAAATAAACCTTCTTCTTTTGCGATTCTCCTGGCCATCACTGCTCCATCTTTATCAGTAACTTTTATAAACTCGTCAATGTATTGCATATCGTAATTGGCAGGAATAAAATCTTCTCCAAAACCTTCGCTTATATAAGGATAAACTTCCGATTCATCCAGTTCTCCCGTATCAAAGTATTTTTTTAATAAAGAGCCATAACTATCTATTGCCCAAACTTTTATTTCTGGATTTTTTTCCTTAAGGTATTTACCTGTTCCTACAATAGTGCCACCTGTGCCACTGGCAACTACAAGGTGAGTTATTTTTCCTTCTGTTTGTTCCCAAATCTCCGGGCCGGTTTGTTCATAATGCGCAAGCCTGTTAGCGAGGTTATCATACTGGTTAACATACCATGAATTAGGCACTTCTTCAGCCAGCCTTTTTGATACGGAATAATAAGAACGGGGATCTTGCGGCTCTACATTTGTTGGGCAAACAATTACTTCTGCGCCAACCGCTTTTAAAATATCCGCTTTTTCTTTTGATTGTTTATCAGTTGTGGTAAAAATACATTTGTAACCTTTTACGATCGCTGCAAGCGCCAAACCCATTCCTGTGTTTCCGGAAGTACCTTCAATAATAGTTCCGCCAGGTTTTATTTTTCCTTCCTGCTCTGCTACTTCCAACATTTTTATAGCCATCCTGTCTTTTATAGAATTGCCAGGATTGAAGTATTCCACTTTCGCCAAAACAGTACAAGGCAAATCCTTAGTTATCTTATTTAATTGAATAAGCGGGGTATTTCCAATCGTTTCTAAAATGTTCTTCTTCCACATAAATTATTTTTTGCTAAGTTAAAAAAAATAGGGGAGAAGGGAATTTAAGAATACTCCGCATCAATAAAAATAATCTTTATAGCAGTAAACGGACAAATAACGTGATTTTTTATTTTGAGCAAATAAGAAAATGAAATAAATCAGAATAATTTTTTTTACATAATCCCAGCGGGCAAAACTTGAAAATCATTTATCAGGCAATTACCTTGATAATAAAATTGCTTTTTTCTTTTTTTTATCAGGGGAATTTTTATTTTTATTTCCTATAGTTTTATTGAAATCTTTTACAGACCTTCATTAAAACTTTATTTAAAGTGAAAGTAAAATTTTACGGAGTAAGGGGTTCTTTGCCAGTCTGCGGCAGAGAATTTGAAAAATATGGTGGTAATACTACCTGTTTAAGGATCCTCCGTGAAAAAGTAAACCGGATTGCTATTGTGGATGCCGGCACCGGAATAAGGAATTTAGGTAAAGAGATTATTGAAAAAGGGATCAACCAGGATATAATCAATATTGTTTTTACTCACTTTCATTGGGACCACATACAAGGGTTCCCTTTCTTTCTTCCAGCCTATAACCCGAAACAAAAAATAGGCATTCTTGCAATAGGCAGAAAGGGCAAGATTCACGACCTGAAAGGAATATTTTCAAAACAAATGCAGGAAGAATATTTTCCAATTCAAATGGAAATGATGGGCGCTCATTTTGAGTTTTTTTCATACGGCGATAAAGAGGTGATACAGGGTGCACATGTAACGTCCATTCCTCAATTTCATAAACAATCCGGGGGCTCTTATGGCTTTCGCCTGGATGATGAAGGCGCTTCGTTAGTAATGTGCACCGATCTTGAACATGTAAATGGAATAGACCCCGATATTGTAGAATTTGCAAAAGATGCTGACCTGCTAATTCATGATGGCCAATATACCACTGATGAATATAAAAATAAATTTAAAGGGTGGGGGCATAGCACATGGGAACAAGCTGTAGAAGTAGCTATTAGGGCTAATGTGAAAAAGCTTATTATTACTCATCATGACCCCGATCACAATGATGAATTTTTAGATGGCCTTGAAAAAGAATGCCAGAAAATTTTCCCCAATTCTTTATTTGCAAAAGAAGGGATGGAGGTTTCGGTTTGAAATATAAAATCCGCTTTTTAATAGATTCCAATGATTAAGAAAGCTGAAAGGATTTTTAAAGTGAATTTTTATTTCAATAAAGGATAAGAAAAGCAAATTTAATCACCCATTTATTTTTTACTTACCCAGTTTATAAATCACCGCTTCATAAGGTTTTAATAAGACCATCTTTTCGTTAAGGGCAGGAGAAGTTTCGTAGTTAGATAAAAGAAGGGTTGCCTTTTTCAAATCCATATCAATATCAGCCTTCGCATCATGCGAAGTGAAATTTAAAAGTACCAAAATATTTTCACCCTCTCCTTTTCTCGTGTATGCATATACGTTAGGGTTGTTCTTATCGAGCAAAGTATATTTTCCGTAAACCAGATCAAGATGGTCTTTCCGAAGCTTAACTACTTTTCTAAAATAATTCAACACAGAATTTTTGTCTTTGTCTTCTGCTTCTTCATTAATCGTTGTATAGTTAGGATTCACCTTTATCCATGGCGTACCTGTTGTAAAACCCGCATTGGGTGTACTGTTCCACTGAAAAGGAGTTCGTCCATTATCCCTGCTTTCGAAGGCCTGCAACTTCATGAACTTGTTTAAATCTCCGCCAATATTTTTTTGATGCTGGTAAGCGTTCAGCGTCGCAACATCCCTGTAATCGTCTATACTTTTAAATCTTATGTTCGTCATTCCTAATTCATCTCCATTGTAATAATAAGGCGTGCCGCGCATGGTCATTATAAAAGTAGTAAGCATTTCAGATGAATGAGCGCGATATTTGGGATCGTCATTTCCAAAGCGGGTCACCATTCGCGCCTGGTCATGATTGGAAAGAAAAATAGATATCCAGCCATTTTTTTCAAAAGCACTATCCCACCTACTGAATACTTCTTTAAAATGCAACAAACTGTATCCAGCAGGTTGGGCAATACCGACACCGTCAAACGCATACGCCATATTCAGTTCATGACGACTGCTATCTACCAAATTGTGTGCATCAGTAAAAGAATTTCCGGCGCCTTCTGCCACACTCATAACATCGTATTTACTCAGCACTTCTTTATACATCTGTTGCAGGTAACCATGAAGGTTTCCCTGCATGGCATAATACTGCATAAAGTTTTTTTCAAAACCTTTTGGAAACTCGGGAAAGGTGGTATCTTTTGCTGCGAACTGAAAGGCGTCTAACCGGTAACCATCGATTCCTTTATCCGCCCAGAATTTCATGATGTCGTAAACTTCCTGCCGTAATTTTGGATTTTCCCAATTTAGATCGGGCTGCTTTACTGAGAAATAATGGAGATAATAAGCATTCGTAAGCGAGTCATATTTCCAGGCATCGCCATTTACATCAAACAAACTATAACGATAAGGAGGCTTACCATTCTCAGCGTCCCACCAATGATAATATTCCCGATATGGATTGGTTCTTGAGCTGCGACTTTCCTTAAACCATTCGTGTTCATCGCTGCTATGATTAACGACAAGGTCCATTATGAGTTTGATGCCACGAGCATGAAGCCCTTTTAGTAACGAATCAAAATCCGCCATTGTTCCGAAATCTTTCATGATGTCGCGGTAATCGCTAACATCATAACCATTATCTGTATTGGGAGAACTGTAAATCGGATTAAGCCAGACCGCAGTAACGCCGAGGCTTTTGATATAATCCAGTTTAGAAATAATTCCCTTTAAATCTCCGATCCCATCTCCATCATTGTCTTTAAAACTACGCGGATACACCTGGTAAACGATGGCTTCCTTCCACCATTTACGATCCGGGGAGTTCGTTGACTGGGCAAAACTATTATTACCGTTAAAAAAAATAGAGATAAATGAAATCGAAAAGAGGAATATTTTTCTCATGATGCTGAATTATTTAATAAAAATAAACAACAATATTAATTGAATTTTTTCCAATTGAGATTAGAGCTTCTTTGGTGCAATTATGAAGCAGATATTTCCTTTTGTGTCTTGCAATAGAAAATAAATTCAGTCAATCCGTTTTCCAATACGGCATTCAGGAACTAAAAAAATATAGTAAACCAACAAATAATGCTGATTTCTATTTTGGTGGGAAAGGAAACTAAAATTAAATTTTGATAATCTTTTTATTCAACAATTCTATTGTGCTGTTGAGAAACTTTCCATAATATTTTTTACATATATTGTACTCGAAATATTGGATTACTACTAAAAATAAAATACTCTTTAGTAACCCGATGTGGTAGAAAAATTGATATTGATTTGAAATAGAAAATTTTCATTAAGCACTTGATATGAAAAAAATTTTATTTGCCGTAACTGCTATATTCTTCTTTGCCTGCAATGATTCAAACAAAGAAGATGCATTAAATTCTTCCCAAAATAATTTTTCTCCTGAAAGAAAAAAAGTCATTGTCTACACAACTGCAGATAGCACTAATTACAGGCTATCGTTAACGGATACTTTATCATTCACTGCATTAGATCAGTCAAAAGAATCGCAGCCATGCATATTCGTTGACCCGCTGCATACTTTTCAAACGTTTATAGGAATTGGCGGGGCATTGACAGATGCTGCTGCTGAGACTTTTGCCAAACTTCCTGCAGACAAACAATCATCATTGTTGCGGGCTTATTATGATACGGTAAACGGAATCGGTTATACTATCGCCAGGACGAATATGAACAGTTGTGATTTTTCAAGTGATATGTATACCTATGTGAAAGATAACGATACAGCACTTACCTCCTTTAATATTGCGCACGATGAAAAATTCAAAATTCCCCTGATTAAAAAAGTAATGGAAGCAGCAGATGGTAAACTGCATTTGTTTATCAGCCCATGGAGCCCGCCTGCATGGATGAAAACCAACAATGATATGCTGCACGGTGGCAAACTAAAACCAGAGTTTGATCAATCATGGGCAAACTATTATGTGAAATATATTCAAGCACTCGAAAAGGATGGCGTGACTGTTTGGGGGCTGACGGTACAGAATGAACCTATGTCAGCGCAGCGATGGGAATCGTGTGTATATACAGCAACTGAAGAGAGGGATTTTATAAAAAATTTCCTGGGCCCAACCTTACATAAAAATCATCTTGCAGGTAAAAAACTGATTGCATGGGACCATAACCGAAACTGGTTATACCAAAGGGCTTCCACATTACTCAATGACCCTGAGGCTGCCAAATACATTTGGGGTGTTGGATTTCACTGGTACAGCGAATCTCAGTTTGATAATGTAAAAAAAGTAGCCGAAGCATTTCCCGGTAAAGCACTGATGCTGACAGAAGGCGGCAACGGCGACTTTGACCCGAAACACGTTGATGACTGGAGCCTGGGTGAAAATTACGGATTGAATATGATCCATGATTTTAATAACGGTGCCGTGGCATGGACAGACTGGAATATATTGCTGGATGAAAACGGTGGCCCAAATCATGTAGGCAATTTTAGCTTTGCACCGATACATTCAAACGTTAAAGAAGGAACGCTGCATTACACCAATTCATATTATTATATCGGGCATTTTTCAAAGTTCATCCGCCCCGGTGCTAAAAGAATTATCAGTTCATCCAACACATCACAATTGCTCACTACATCGTTTAAAAATGTGGATGGAAAACTTGCAATAGTAGTAATGAATCCTACCGGTGAAAAAATTATATACAGGATGTTTATCGGCAACAAGGGTGTTGAAGTACAAAGCTACCCGCATTCTATTGCCACACTGGTAGTACTTTGAATAAAACGCCCGGCTGTATTTATTTCCACCAAACCTTTGGAAATCTCCGGGGCGAAATGCAGTAAACCAATAAATTCCTCGAATTTTTATTTTGATAACCAGGAGAATTTGAAATACAAAAGTTTCCGCCAGCGGAATGCCGCCGGCGAAAACGTTTTTGATATGAAAATAAAAGAACCTGCGCTATTATTAATGGTAGAGAGGGCTATTTAATGGAAAATCAAAAATCCTTAACGGCAATTATCACCGCAAAAAAAGCTGCAATGGCTTGCCGGTATGAAGGCTTTAAATCATTTCGGATCCAGATATAAAAAGGTTTTACTTTATACTTTAGCGCTGCCAAATGCGCTCCCTCTGTGTTTACCAAAACAAGGTTTGAATTGAAGGAGGAATATTGTTGAATGGTAAGTGAATCTTTTCCATTTTTCAGGTATCCGGAAGAAATAGAAGATATAACACCTCCTGAAAAATCTCCAATAAAAAATTGCCATTGTTCATCAATATCATTTGTAATAATTACTCCGGGAATATCACGCCGATAACTTAGTTCCTCATTTTTCCCTTCATCATTTTTACTTAATATTTTACCCAGAAACGTTTGCCTTTTCTCTTTTGATTCTGATGCGATTGAGAAAATAGCTTTCGTTGTATCTGCTTTTGAAGCAAGCCGTAATCTGAATACCCGGTTTTTTTTAATGGTTAAAAATTTACTTTGATCCCAATCGCTTCCTCCCGAGCCTGATAATTCAAAAGACAAATCGGAACTGTCTTTGATCTTTTGTTTCATTCGGCCCGAATCCAGTTTAATAATATCCAAAGTAGTATAATCTCCGAACACAGGCCTGGATAAACCCATGAGGTTTTTTTTGGACTGTACTTTCCATTTTTCACTATTGGCCAATAATGAATCGTTCTGGCTTCCCTGGCAAAAACTTTGAAAGCAACAAAGGCAGCTGATTAAAATAAATGAAATCGAAAACAAGTAATTCTTTTTCATGTAAAATGCTTTTATAAAATTATTGCAAACTCAAAGCGATAAGTTCATCTACAAATTTTCTAAAAACATCCTTAAGCCCGCTTTCTGCGTCCGTTCCGTAATTGATAAAGAAAATATGCGTTACACCTTTTTGAGGGAAATAAAATAAGTTGGCTGAGTAACCAAGGTCACGCCCTTTATGCCCAATAGCATATTCACCATCTGGCTGGATGTATGATTTCTGCAATCCATACCCATAAAAATTTGTGTCATCCTTTTTTCCATAAGTCTGCATAATAGCCATTGACGATGGTTTCAACAATGTCTTTTGGATGAATAATGCATTCTCAAATTTGAACAGGTCAAATAAATTACTGTAGATTCCACCATAACCATTTCCGCTTCCTGTAACCAGATTAGACACATTGACAATAGTATTGTTATTGTATAAATCATAATAACCCTGTGCTACTGAATTGGGAAGTTTATCATAAGGCTGGTAATAAGTATTCGTCAATCCAAGAGGGTTTAAAATATAATCTTTCAAAAGGTCAACATGTTTTTTACCGGTCTGGGCTTCTAATATCATCGTGACGATTACAAAATTGGTATTAGAATAAACAGCAGTATCGCCGGGAGCAAAGTCAGGTTTTTTGTTATAAAGAAATTCCAGCAATTCTTCCGGCTTCCATTTCTTGTTAGGATTATTAAGCACTGCGAGATAGAAATCATTTTCTTCTATCACGTCGGGAAGTCCGGTTTCATGTTTTAAACATTGCCCCAGGGTTATTTCATTACCGTTAGGAAGTTTGTCTGTAATTCTTGAAGGAAGCCATTCTTTTATTTTTTTATTCAGTGCGCTGTAACCCATACCCGTGTTTACAGAATCTTCCATCATTTTAAAAACAAGTGCGCCCATAAATAATTTAGTAATACTTGCTACTTTAGAAACCGTTCCCGGCACAAAATCAATATCATTTCCGATGTCTGCCTTGCCTGTGGCGCCTATCCATGTTCCGTGGGCATCATTTACTAAAAGTGAAATTCCTGGTAATCCGAGTTTTCTGTATTTTTCTATGAGCGCTTTAAAGGCAGCATCCTTGGGATGTTTACTACTGGAATCTGCCCAGGGGGCATCAGGACCGATAATACTTGTTTCCATAATTTGCGGTTTTTTGCAACCGAAAACAAGAACGAAAAGTATAGTGGTGAGAATAAAATATGGCTTCATATTAATTTATTTTTTTTGGTTATTTTTTTTAAGAGGCAGATGAATCCCTATCATAAAACTATTATAGGGTAGGAGCGGTACGTAGGATTTTACAAAAGGAAATTGTATGCGTTGCTGGTAGTTTGTAAACAACACAACCGGCCTTGATGCACCTAGTTTCAAACTGTATTCTAACCCCAATCCAAATGTTGCTATTGCCTGCATGCGCCCTACACCTTTATCATTTTTATAATCTCCGTCGGCATTGAGTTTGAATTTACCGGCTGCAGGGATAGAATGCATGTAGCCCGCGCCTACCGAAGTTTTTACAGAAACCCTTCCGGCAAGGGAATGGTTGTATCCAAAATCAAGGTATAGGGGAATACCGTATTGTACATACCGGTGATAAAATATACCGAGCTTCATTTCCAGGAACCAAAAGTGGTTTTGCTTTTGCCAGATATTTTTGCCATAACCCAATTCCATTCCGGGATGTAGCACACCTTCAAAAATCCCTGAGAATTTTCCAAAAGGCATTGCATTTTGAGTATTATAAACAGATGCAGAAACATAAGTTGGTTGTTGTGCTTCTGCTGATAATGCGAAGCAAATTGAAGCAGTCATTATAAAAAAATATTTCATCTAATTTTTGATTTTGTAGTTACTAAAATGAAGCGTTTTAACTCTTCTGATTTATTTATAACCCAAACCTAAATTGATGCTGTAATCATTCATAATTGAAACAGGCTTTAGAGTTTGGGATTCAAATTAAATTCCCCAACTATTGGATACTTACCGTTTGGTTTTATTAATTATTACTAAAAATGTAATGGCGATTTCTTTTTATTGCAGAAACACATAAAAAATATTTTTATATAATTGGTTTTCCGTAAATTCCGTTTTCAATGGAAAAAGATAATCTCCAGCTACAGCTTTTTAGTTATTTAAAAGAAGTGATTCCTGCTCATCTATCAATGGTAGATGAATTGGTTGAATTGCTCAATATCAGCCCGGATAGCGTGTATCGCAGGATTAGAGGGGAAAAGGAACTTTCAATAAATGAACTCAAACAGATTTGTGTACGCTACCAGCTTTCATTAGATCATTTGTTAGAATTAAACCAGGATTCGGTGCTTTTCAAAGCGCGCGGGATGAATGTGCTTTCAGTAGAATTTGAAGGCTACCTGGAGGATATGCTGAAACAATTAAAATATTTTAATTCTTTTGAAAAAAAAGAAATGAATTATTTATGCAAGGATTCTACCCTGTGGAATTTTTACCTTTTCCCGGAATTGGCAGCATTCAAAACTTTCTTTTGGTCAAAAACTATAAATCAGCATCCTGGCCTTCACCATAAAGCCTTTTCGTTTGAAGAATTCCCTTATACAGAATGCTTTAAATTAGGGCAGCAGATTTTACAGGAGTATAACCAGATACCAAGCCTTGAGCTTTGGAATCTTGAAAGTATGCATAGTACCATCAACCAAATATCTTATTACAAGGACGCAGGAAATTTTAAAACTCATGAAGATTTTGAATTAGTTCTTGAATCATTTCATAAAACAATCAACCATCTTCAACTCCAGACTGAAAAAGGTGTTAAGTTTATGCCAGGTGCAACGGATGTTTCTTATAAAGCCCCGATCCAGTTTTATGTGAATGAATTAATATTGGGCAATAACACCATGGTGATTAATCTCAATGGTAAAAACCTGACAATGGTTACCTACAGTGTATTGCAATATTTGTTTACCAGAAACCCCAAATTCTCTGCAAGGGTTTTAGATTCATTTCATATTCTTCTAAGCCGCTCTACACTTATTAGTAAATCAGCAGAAAAAGAAAGAAACCGTTTCTTCAATGCATTGCGCCAAAAGATAAATGCTTTGAGAAATTAAAACACAGTAAACAAACAAATACTTCGGATTTCTATTTAGATAAAATAGAATTAAATACAGCTATCAGTAAAAATAATATTGGTTTTACAGCCTTCCCCGGGAGAAGATATTATTTCAACAATCCCATTATATATTTCAGCCCTGTTCTTAATATTTTTTAGCCCAATACCATTTCTTTTTTCAGAAGGGTCAAAGCCTTTGCCATTATCAGTTATGCTTACCTGTAAACAATTGGCCTCTTTTTTTAATTCTACTTCTACCTTTGTAGCCTGGGAATGTTTCAAAATATTATTTAACTGCTCCTGTACAATTCTGTAAATAACCATCTTCAGGCCCGCTTCAGTTTCCTCTTCCCTGCAAGTTTCATGGATGAAATTTATTTCTATTTTTTTCAACGAGGATATGTCGCTTAGTAGTTTGGCAAGTGACGCAATAAGGCCCATCGTTTCGTCGTGTGTTGGGCCAACCAGGGCATGAGAAAGTTTGCGTAATTCTTCCATAGCGGAAGCGAGGTATTCCTGGCTCTTTGAAATATATTCAATCCTTTTGATAGGCTCACTAAGGCTTTGGTGCTGGTATAATTTTGATGCAGCAAGCAATTGGTTTACATTATCGTGCAATTCTCTTCCTATTTCAGCTCTTTCTTTTTCCTGTGCATTGATAACTGCTTTAATAATATTCTGGCGTTCCTGTTTTTTTTGATAAAGCAATTCTTTTTCAAGTAATTTTCTCTCAGTTATATCATGGGCAATTACAAGGATACTGCCCTCACCATTTTTTTTTGCATTCGCCTCCACATAAATGATATTTCTATTTTTATCCAACATTTTCCTTTCACTAAAAACAGGAACTCCTGTGGACAAAATATCAAAAGGAATAGGTTGTTCCTTTAAATTTTCGGGATCAATAAGGGTTGTTACATTTAGCTGAAGCAATTCACCTTTTGCATAGCCAAACAGATTGCAGCAACTGGAATTAACATCTTTAAAATTCCCTTTAAAATCTGTTACCATAATAGCATCAGTAGCCTGTTCAAAAAGAGAATTATATTTCATAATTGCTTTGTCATCCTGCCTAAGCAAATGCAGCTTAGCCATAGGAAATTTTTTGTGGTTATATTGATTATTTTAAAGGCGCGAAGGTCACACTTCTTTTACAAATAAAACTTTACAAAACAAACAATCATCATTTAATTTCAAATAAATGATGAATGGTTATTGGCGCGAGAAGTGTTTTCAAAATTTTTAAAGAATACGGTAAAGTAATTAGGATACCCATTCGGTTGGCAATTTCTTTAATGGAGAGATTTGTTGTTTCGGATTTATTATCACATATTAAAAATGCAGTAAACCAATAAATACCCTGTATTTCTATTTTGTTTACACCTGGAGGAACCGGCCAATGTGAAATAGAAAAAGACGGAGGGCAAATCCGTCTTAAATAAATATTTCTACAAATTATTGACAACTCTTTTCTATTTGCCCGTAATCTTATTCCATAGCCCTTTTGCAGAATTGCTCAATTCATTTAATTTTTCTTCTGCTTCTTCCTTTAATTTGCCTGATTTAAAATCATCCATAATTTCACCTGATTTCTCTTTTAGATTGTTAACTGCGTCAGATGATTTTGCTTTCAGTTCATCGGCTACGTCGCCTGCTTTGCCTTTTAAGTCATTGAATTTTTGGGAAGCCTGATCTTTTAAATCATTGGCTTTGTCTGCGAAAGATGATTCATTGTTGTCAGCCATAGTAAATGTTTTTAGTGGTGAATAAATATCCCGGATTTTTTCCGGGATTGAAGTACAAGGTACTAATTCTTACAAAGGCGAAAAGTAAATTCTAACCTTTAACAATTGATTTTAAAAAATCTAAGATTAAATTTCGTTATTTTTTCTGAAATGGATGTTTACTGTTACAGTTGCCAACTTTTCTTATGGCCAAAAAGCAGGTTTTACATTTGATCCTCTTAGCGTACAGTCCAGGCAGTTCGGGTCAGGTGTAGCGTAAAAAGAAACGATTTTAAGAAAGGTAGTTTCATATGGAACTGTAGGGAATAGTACACCAGCCGTGGCACCAAGGCTGGCGGCATTATTTTGAAAAACGGTTTCACCACATCCAATATTATAATTCCACACTGGTACCTCGTGGTTGCTGATGAACAGCCTTTTTTGTTTTTCCCCGCTCACTTCAATAAAGCCTATAGCGATTTCCGAAGGATTGGATGTGCAATGAATATTGCCGCTAAGCTGGGATGGTTGCGATGCGAAAATTGAGCCAATTTCTTCCGTATTATTTTTTAATTTCTGAAGATAAGAATAGGCTTCTTCACTAATAGCATATTGCCTTACATTTATAGAATATAAAACACTTAATTTTTCAGATGCTGACGGTATTGGCATGATTTGAAAATAAATATGGTTGCTACTCAGCATTTCTGAAGAACCTAAAATGATGTTAGAAGAATTAACTGTTTTCCAGCAAGTGTGGAGGGATGAATCGATGCTTTTGTCTGGCCTTATGTATTGAACCCCTATAGGCAACTTAGTAATGTGATCGATAATATATTTGAGAGAACTGTAATAGGCCACATGATATTCCCAGGTTTCTTCATATTTCCAATAATAATATCCGGTATTATTTTGGCCATCATGAGTATTGATGTAAATTTTTACCCCGTCACTATTCCGCTGCCAACTCAGGCTGTCAATGTCAGGTGTTGTTCTGAAACTTGTAAAATCTGAAGCGTACTCTTTTCCATCCTGAGTTATTATTTTCAATCGGTATTTTTTACTGCTGTTAAGTTGTAAAGAGGATGAGGTATAGATGCCGTCACCTGTTTCATACAACGGATAGCTTTCATTGTTTTCACCCTCAATATTAATTAACGCGCTATGCTCACCAACATTTGTTGCCGAATCATCATAAACCTTAATGGTGCGGGAAAGCGTAATGGTGGTTGGTTCGGTTCCGCTATTGATAAACCCTTCTGCTACAAGGTAGCCGGTGGCGGGTGATTGTACAGAAGGGCGGTATTCGATTTTGCAGCCCGTAGCAAAAAATCCAATTAAAAAAAAGCCAGTTATAGATTTAATGATTCTCATTACTTGTAAGATGCAGGTGAAATTGAACTGTGAACTGGGTAAAATGACCTTCCGGAAAGATAATCCCTTTTACTTTAACGTATGTTATTTTTTATTTTAAAAGCACCAATTCCTTTGCGGATATTAATGCAAGCAATCAATCTTTTTCTGGGCCCGATATCAGAAAAAAAATACAGTAAAGCAAGAAATAACACTGATTTTTATTTTGATGGAGCAGGAAGAAATTGAAATTGAATCATTACGCTTAATTTCTTGAAAAAAAGTGATATAATCTTCAACACAATTACAATTCCTAAAAAAAACTGATATTTGGAAAGTGCAAAAAGGGGATAATTAATCCCCATACAAACGTAGAACAATTGATATGAAAGATCTTAATACCATTAAAATCAATTTTAAAGGTGGAATTATTCCTCCCGCAGATCTTTACAATATTTTACTGGCAGCCGGAAAGACAGGACTGGGTTATGCCAGGTTTGGTTTACGCCAGCAACTTTTGCTTGACATTGCATTAGAAGACATAGGTTTTTTCACTAATGAACTTGGCATGTTAGGTATCGGGTACGAAATTAATAAAGAAGAATTTCCAAATATCATCAGTTCTTATCCCGCAGAAGAAGTCTTTATTTTGAATACATGGGTGAAGGAAGAAGTGTATCATGAAATTTTTGAATTGTTTAATTATACCCCGCGGTTAAAGATAAATATTTGTGATGCCAACCAAAGTTTTACACCTATGCTTACGGGTAATATCAATTGGGTAGCCTCTCCTGATGGCCCTGATTTCTGGTATTTGTTTATACGTTTCCCGAGGACAAATGTTGTATATGAGTGGAAAGAACTTTTTCATACAAAAAACTTAGCCGGAATGTCAATTTGTATTGAAGAAACAATTCTTCAGAATAAAGAAAAGTTTTATGATAATGATGAGGCCAGTGGCGATGAATTGCATAAGAAAATAATTACAAATAATTTCACTACCAAACCTCTGGAAGTTCCATTGGAGTTGCCTCCATATAACCTTCCTTATTATGAAGGGTTTAATCAATACAATGATAAATATTGGCTGGGCATTTACAGGCGCGATGAATTATTCAATATTCAATTTTTAAAAGAAATATGCCGTCTTTGCCTTGAAACGCAAATCAGCCAATTATGCTCTACTCCCTGGAAATCTATTATCATAAAAAGAATCATTGATAAAAACAGGGAAGGCTGGAATTACCTGCTGAATAAATACCAGATCAATGTACGGCATGCTGCTAATGAACTTAACTTCCAGGTTGAAGATAACAGTTTAAAAGCTTTGCAATTGAAACATCAACTGGTAAAGTATTTGAACAATGATGATACACGGACATTTGGCATTTGTATTGGCATTAAAACGAGGAAAAAAAGTGAGGTTTTCAGCACCATACTTGTACGCCGCAAAGCATTGTTCAATATTGGGAAATGGGGATTTTTTTATACTTACGATATTTTATTTGCCAAAAATTATAATCCCAATGAGCGCACTGGATTTGTATTCAGCAGGGACAATCCCAAAGTAGTAGTGGCTGAACAATTACGGCGCGCCATTCTCTCTTATTATAATTTTATTGGCCCAAAAGAGCTTCCTTATTCAGAAGAATTGGAGGAACCGAATGAAATGATAGAAGAACCGGGTGCTACAGAGCAGGAAAATATACCGAAAGATGAAAATGATGAGGAAGATTAAAGATTCATGCGGGTAAGAAATAAGCCTCTGTTTAAATTTAATTGTCAACTGCGGATAATTCATCGGAACAGTCAGGGGTGGTACTTTTTGAAAAGGTGCCACCTCTTGGAAAAAAAATCGGAATCGAACACCACAAACGGAAAGAAAGTTTTGGTGGATGAAAAGTAAGTAAGCCATAATGGGAGTAGAATTCCACAAAGAAAACAGAAATCTCACTATATTGTTTGTTTACTGTTACAGAAGCGTACTTTTCTTATGGCCAAAAAGCAGGTTTTACTTTTGATCCTCTGAAGGTACAGTCCAGGCAGTTCTGGTCAGGCGTTGCAAAAAAAGAAACGATACTGACTGGGGTTGTTTCGGATGGAACTGTCGGGAATAGCCCTCCAGCCTTGTTTTTAAGTTCGGCGGCATTATTTTGAAGAATGTATTCGCCACATCCATTATTATAATTCCACCCTGGTACCTCTTGGTTGCTAATGAACAGCCTTTTTTGTTTTTCGCTGCTCACTTCAATAAAGCCTATTGCGATTTCCGAAGGATTGGATATGCAATGAATATTGCCGCTAAGTTTGGATGGCTGAGCCGCGAAAATAGAGCCAATTTCTTCCGTATTATTTTTTAATTTCTGAAGATAAGAATAGGCTTCTTCACTAATAGCATATTGCCTTACATTTATAGAATATAAAACACTTAATTTTTCAGATGCTGATGGTATTGGCATGATTTGAAAATAAATATGGTTGCTACTTAGCATTTCTGAAGAACCTAAAATGATGTTGGAAGAATTGACTGTTTTCCAGCAAGTGTGGAGGGATGAATCGATGCTTTTGTCTGGCCTTATGTATTGAACTCCTATAACAAGCTTGGTCACGGGATCTAAAATAAACTCGAGGGAACTGTAATAGGCCGCATGGTATTCCCAGGTTTCTTCATATTTCCAATTATAATATCCGACAGGATTCTGGCCATCATGAGTATTGATGTAAATCTTTACCCCGTCACTATTCCGCTGCCAACTCAGGCTGTCAATGTCAGGTGTCGTTCTGTAACTTGAAAAATCTGAAGTGTACTCTTTTCCATCCTGAGTTACTATTTTCAAACGGTATTTTTCACTGCTGTTAAGTTGTAAAGAGGATGAGGTATAGATGCCGTCACCTGTTTCATACAACGGATAGCTTTCATTGTTTTCACCCTCAATATTAACTAACGCGCTATGCTCACCGACATCTGTTGTAGAATCATCATAAATCTTAATGGTGCGGGAAAGCGTAATGGTGGTTGGGCCTGTTCCACTATTGATAAACCCTTCCGCAACAAGGTATCCCGTGGCGGGTGATTGTACAGAAGGGCGGTATTCGATTTTGCAGCCCGTAGCAAAAAATCCAATTAAAAAAAAGCCGGTTATAGATTTAATTATTCTCATTGTTGGTAAAAAACTAATGAAATTCAGGTGGGTAACATGACCTTCACGAAAGATAAAGCCTTTTACTTTAAAGTATGTTATTTTTTATTTTAAAAGCACTAATTCCGTCATGTATCTCATTCCAGTAAACCAAAAAATTCCCCCAATTCCCCAAGAAAGAATCACACCTCCTGCCTCAAAACCTCCAGCGGCGGGCGGTTCAATAATCCAAAACTGTTTACTAACCCTGTAATAACGGTTAATGCACACACGATTAATCCTAAGATCAAAACAGGAATTAAATCAGGGTGAAAATAAGTATCGAAAAAATAATGAGCCAAAGCCCAACTGGCGGCGAGCGCTAAAAGAATACCGGTGAGCGCGGCTAAAGCGCCCAGGAAAAAATATTCAAGCGCGGTGATTGCAAATATCTGTTTGCGGCTGGCGCCGAGAGTGCGCAGCAACACACTTTCCTGCAAACGCTGGTATTTACTGATGAGTACAGATGATATCAAAACCACGATGCCGGTGAGGATACTAAAGCCGCCCATAAACCGGATGACAAAACCAATTTTTTCCATGATGGAATTTAAAATACTTAAGATCAGTGCGAGGTCAATGATAGAAACATTTGGATAGTGTTGTACCATTTGTTGTTGAAATTTTGCAGAGGATTGTTGCGAATCAACTTTGGTTAATATTACTTCATACTGCGGCGCATCATTGATTACACCATCAGGAAAAACGACCAGGAAATTAGTTCGTATTCGGCTCCAGTCCACTTCCCTGAAACTGCCCACAATTGTTTTTACCATCACGCCCTGCACATTAAAAGTAATAGTATCGCCAAGAGTTATTCCGGCTCTTTTTGCATAATTTTCTTCCATAGAAATTGTGGGAAGCCCTGCAGGCGGCGCTGTCCCTATCCATTTGCCTTTGGTAATTTTTTCTGTGGAAGTTAGCGAATCACGGTAGGTAACACGGTATTCCCTTGTAAAGAGGTAGCGTGGTAGTTTGTGCGAAGAATCTTCTTTTATATCTGAGGCAGTAATGCCGTTCACTTCTTCGAGGCGAATGTTTACAATCGGAATCATTTCTTTTACCGGCATATTAAAATGCTTTACAAGGCTTGCCACGCCATCTTTCTGGCTGCTTTGTATATCAAACAAAACCATGTTGGGCTGTCCTTCGCCTGCGGCTATCGTAACACGCGTAAGCAAAATAGATTGTATAAAAAATAACGTACTGATAAGAGCAGTACCCAACCCGATAGCAATTATTAAAATAGTAGTCTGGTTGTTGGGCCGGAAAAGATTCGCTAAACCCTGCCGCCATAAATAACTCCATGAAAAAGGGAAAAACCTTTTGACAAGCCACATCAGCAAACGCGCGGTGGCAGCAAGAATAGCCAGTGCCACGGCGATGCTTACCGTAAAATAAAAAGCATTTTTTGGATTGCCAATTTGTATCCATGAAAAGCCAAACACAAATAAAACGATGAGGAGGTAAACCGTCCATTTTAAAGAATCTTTTTTATTTTCCGCTGCCTCAAACGAAGCGCGAAGCGCCTGCAATGGCGATACTTTACGGATAGAAATTAATGGCAGCAATGCAAATAAAATGGAAATACCTGTCCCTAAAATAATTCCTTCTACAACAGCAGGCCAGGAAATAGTGGTAGCAATTGTAACAGGTAAAAAATCTTCTAGCACAAAAGGTAAAAATTGTTGAACGGCAACGCCCAAAACCGCACCCGCCAAAGATCCAATAAAGCCGATGCAAACAATCTGTAGTAAAAAAATAATAAACGCCTGCGAAGCCCTTGCGCCAAGGCAACGGAGGATGGCGATGGAATTTATTTTTTCTTTTACATAAACATGTACAGCGCTCGCAACGCCGGTGCAGCCGAGTAACAGCGCGATAAAACCTACCAGCGATAAAAATCTCGTAAGGTCGGCAAAGGAACGCCCTGTATCCTCTTTCTGCGTTTGGACGGTATTAAAATTATAATCGTTTTCTTCAAGCGTAGGTTTTATCTGGCTGGTTAGTTTTTGTTCATCAATTGCATCCTTGAATTTAACGTAATAATGATAACTGATACGGCTTCCTTTTTGCATCAGGTTGGTCGCTTTCAGGTAGTGCAAAGGAATATAAACGATGGGCGCGACAGAAGAAGAAAAGCCGGTTTGGCCGGGCGCATTTAATAATTTACCAGCTATTGCAAAAGTTACTTTTCCTACCTTGATTGAGTCACCGGTTTTTGCCCCAAACTGGAGCATCAATGTTTCATCTACCAAAGCCTGTTTTTGATTTCTAAATGAGCTACCAGCCGAGGTAGGTTGAGTTTCCAAAGAGCCATAATAAGGAAATTGCCCGCTGAGTGCGCGTACCTGCACCAACCTTGTTCCACCGTTTTTTGTAAACAAAACCATTGAAGCAAAATTTCTTTGTTCAGATTGTGAGCCGCCCAGGGAATCTAAAAGATGCTGAACAAGCTGGGGTGCGGGTTGGTTTCCTGAAATTTCCAAATCAGCGCCCAGTAATGCAGCAGCCTGGTTATTTACTTCATCGCGCAAATTATTTCCTAAAGAATAAATTGCCACCAGTGCAGCGATGCCTAAAATAATAGATGATATAAAAAGAAAGAGCCGCGACCGGCTTCTGCGGCTGTCGCGCCACGCCATTTGCCACAGCCAACGCACATGAAGCGAATCAGGATTCGCGGTTATTTGTTCGTTTACTGGTGATTGTTCTTGCATCTTTTCATTTTAATCGTTATTTCTGTAGGGGCAACCCTTGCGGTTGCCCTTTGCGAATTCGGGCACGGGTAAAACCGTGCCCCTACAATCATTTGGATGAATTTATTTTTTGGGTAGCTTCATCCGAATAAATCTTTCCACCTTTTAAATGGATGATCCTTTGCGTTCGCGCTGCCAATTCATCGTCATGTGTTACGAGAACCAATGTCGTTCCGGCTTCCTGGTTTAAATTGAAAATAAGTTCAACTATCTTTCCACTGGTTTCTGCGTCTAGGTTGCCCGTTGGTTCGTCAGCAAATAATATGGAAGGGCGATTGGAAAAAGCCCGCGCGATGGCAATGCGTTGTTGTTCGCCGCCACTCAATTGAGCAGGGTAGTGGTGGCTTCTTTCGGCAAGGCCCACTTTTTCTAAAAATTCCATCGCTCTTGCGCGTACTTTTTTTTCTCCTCGGAGCTCTAACGGCACCATTACATTTTCAATCGCTGTTAATGTGGGCAATAATTGAAAGTTCTGAAAGATAAAACCAACATGCTGGTTTCTTACCGATGCCAGTTGGTCCTCATTTAAATTTTCCAAATGATTTTGTTGTAATTCCACGCTTCCGGAAGTAGGCTGGTCCAATCCTGCGCACAAACCCAGCAAAGTAGTCTTGCCACTTCCGGAAGGCCCAACAATAGCAATAGATGCGCCTGCATTTACCAAAAAAGAAATGTTTTCCAAAACGGTTAAAAAACTGCCACCGCTTTTATATTTTTTAGATACGTTTTGAAGAGAAAGAATTGTTTGCATTAAAATTTATTTTTGGAGATTTTCTAAAAAATTGCTTTGCCAGGCCAAGACTGCAAACTTTAATCCTTGTTACAGGCTTGGCTTTTTTCTTGTTTTCTTACTATTTCATCCAGGATCTGAGGGATACTCTCATTTTTGATAATTAGCAACCCGATTCGTTCTTCTGAAATCCCCTCTTTTAATTTGAAGTCGTAAATGGGGTGTTGATTAATAAGCTCTGAACCAAAGCATCTGAACATTATTGTGTCTTTATTTTCAATAGTTTCTGCAATTTCTAAAATATGTGTTGAAATAAAGAAGTTATTATTTCTGATTTTGGCTAATGCTGAAATTATCATTAAGGAAGCATCGTAAGCATCTTTAACATTTGTTCCCCGAAACAACTCATCGAACATAATTAAAAATCTACTGCCAGGTTTAATTTTAAGAACAAGATCCTTTACTCTTTTTACCTCAGAATAAAAATGGCTGTAACCGAGATTCATATTGTCGGTCAAATTAATGGTTGTAAATAATCCATTCAATATTGAGGTTTTCAGAGATTTTGCCGGAACAGGGAATCCAACATGGGATAAATAAATCATTAGCCCCATAGTTTTTAGGAACGTTGATTTTCCGGACATATTTGCTCCTGTTACAAAACATAAGTTCGACTCCTGGTTAAATGAAAAACTATTTTTAACAGGAGAGGCGAGGAATGGATGGAAACCATCAACAACATCAAATTCTGTTTGAGATTCGGAACAATATTCAGGTAAACTGAACCCTTCAATTTTCATTATCTGGCTAAGAGTCTGAAGAACATCGATTTTATAGACTGCGGCTAGTAAGTCTCTAAATGTATTCTTTTCAGCTACTCTAAATAATCGGTCTAGTTTATTGATTTGCGAAGAACTCAAATCTCTAACGCGCTTTGGAGGCTTGTTAAATAAATCATTTAGTTTTTTAGAAGATGTTATTTTCTTAATTTTTTCAAGTTCCTGTTCCAGGCTCACTGGTATTATGTACGTTTTCACCTCTTCCATAAACATCTTCAGATCAATAAGTAATTGAACAATGTGGAAAATGCCTTCAGAGATGGTATAGTAATCACTATTTGGTGTAATCTTATTTGATAATGCATCAAATTTGGCGTCAATTATATTATCTCTAAGTGGGAATCTTCGGTTTTTAAGATAGAATTCAATATAATCTAATTGTCTTTTATTTAGTTTTAAGTGATAGTCATGGAGAAAAAAGAAATTAATCTCTTCTTTCCTGGCTTGAAGGAAGTCAAGATCAGAGACAGGATTATCAAGCATTTCATAGAGTGTATCTTGTCCGCCAATTGTGGCTGTCTGGTTGAAGATAGAATATATGGAATTGCCATTTTTGTTATCTGTGAAGAGTTCAAGGTCTCCTATTGTCTGCTTATCAATATCGAATATCATATATCTATCTTTAGGCCTTGTCTAAGTGTCAGGATTTATCTTGTTAAAACAACTATATGTGTATCCATTAAAATCTTCACTAATACATATAATCGTTTAGAACATCAAGTTCATCATCAAAATTATCCGGAACACTTATTTTTCCTTTAAGGCTTCCAAATTTTATTTCATTCTTTTTAAGTGTGATTTCATTCTTTATATCAGGGAAAATTATCTTCACAGGCATCTTTTTATTAGACGGCGGAAGTTTATCTAAGATAATTTTGCCGTTCTCAAAAATTTCTTTTATGGTTAATGACATATTGAAGGTTTGTTTAAGCAAATTACAAATTTTATTTCAGGAAATTCATGATTGCAATTCTAATAAAGCATCCTTTATACCATTACTTTTAAAAATTAAAAATACATCAGGGTATCTTTGTAAAGAAGTCAAGTTATGAATGAAAGTATTTAAAAAAAATAAGTAATCCGCTTTTGAATGATGAACGATAAAAATATTACCAACAATTTAATTAAAAAAAACCACCGCTTTGTTTGTAGATGCTTCCCGGGTAAGCAGGTGCCATCAAAAAACTTTAGCAGGAATTCAATTACATACTATTTTCTGATGTTGTTGTTTTTTGCTATTGTTTCATGCAATAATAATTCCAATGAATCTACTTCCAAAAAACAAGAAGAGGCTTTAAAGAATAATCCCGTTGATTCTTTATCACAAAAGAAAACCATTTTATTTTTTGGCAACAGCCTTACCGCCGGATATGGTGTTGATCCATCAGAAGCGTATCCCGCTTTGATACAGGATAAAATAGATTCATTGCATTTGAATTATAAAGTGGTTAACGCTGGTGTGAGTGGTGAAACTACCTCAGATGGCGACAGCCGGATTGACTGGATATTGAAACAGGCCGTGGATATTTTTGTTTTTGAATTAGGCGGAAACGATGGCCTTCGCGGCATTCCATTATCCGTAACTGAAAAAAACCTGCAATTAATTATTGATAAAGTAAAAGCCAAATATCCCGAAGTGAAAATTATCCTGGAAGGCATTCAGATACCACCTAATATGGGCCCTGATTACACCACAAAGTTTAAAGAAATATATCCCCGGCTGGCATCAAAAAATAAAATTCTACTGCTTCCATTTCTGCTGAAAGGCGTTGGAGGAGATCCAAAACTTAACCAGCGCGATGGCATTCATCCAACTGCTGAAGGGCATAAAATCGTAGCAGAAAATGTTTGGGAAATTTTGAAAAAGGATTTATGAATTGTTTTAAAAATACAGTAAACCAACAATCCCGATAGCTATCGGGACCGGATTTCTATTTTTAAAATTGAGCCTGATTACCGCTTAAGGATCGATCATAACATGTGCCCTGTAAGTTCCGGCATCCATGATCCAGGGCATTCCCGGAGCAGAAGCTTTTTCTGGTAAACCGGTGCTTTCAACCGTAGCGAAAGGGATATAAATTACATAACGCGTATAACCATTTTTCACTTCGCCGGTTGCACGGTTAACGTCTTTTCCATTGGCAGAATAAACATATAATGTAGAAGGCCCTTTTGGCATTTTCAAGGTTCCGTCTTTTACTTCTTTCGCACGTTCATCAAACAATTGCTGCCCTTTGATTCCATCCTTTCTTAGTTCACGCCCCTTTGCCATTAGTGGTTCCAGGTTTTTATTATAACAGGCAACTGAAAAACTGGTATCTTTTGGATTGTCGGCAAGGCAAATCAATTCATTGGTGCCTTTCTTTATTACTGCGAGTTGATTATTTGCATCGTAACCATACACTGTGCAGCTATCTCTTTTTTCAGGGGGCGCTGCCAATAATGCTAGTTTTATTTGTATTGCAGCACCTGGCACATCCGGTTTATAAGGGATTACTTCCTGCGGAGGCGATGGAGTTTCTTTTGTAACATTTGATGAATCACTGTTGGAAGGAACTGAATTGTTTTGGGTATTACATCCTAAACAAAAAGTAACGGTTGCCAGGAAAAAAATTATGGATTTCATATATAATGATTTAGATGATAAAAATGTATAGGGCAGGTGTTTCTAAAGGTAGTAATTTATATCCATTGAAACGATCGCAACTAACATCAATGATCCTTTAATTTTTTTTCAATTTAATCATTCCTCATCCTTAGAAATATCAAATACTTTCTGCATTTCAGCAGGCAAAATACCGATTTCTAAAGAGGATGGCATATTTTTTTGATGATATAATTTTATAGTTGCCTTTTTAAAATCAGATGCCTTCGCTTTATAAATATCTTCAAAAATCTGGGGGTTCATATCCACCAAAGGGAACCAGCTACTTTGTATTTGAATCATTATGCGATGCCCTTTTTTAAAAGTATATAGCACATCAGGGACATGAAATTTTACCAAAGTTGGTTTATTGGGAACAAATGGTTCGGGTTTTGAAAAACTGTTTCTATACTTGCCGCGCATGATCTCCGCCCTTACCAAAGCCTGATAGCCACCTGCGGCAACCTTTTGTTTTTCTATTGAATAATCCCTCATTGTATCGGGATAAACGTCAATCAATTTGATGACAAAATCAGCATCTGTTCCGGAAACTGATACATAAAGATTGGCTTCAGTAGCTCCTGCTAATGTCACATTGCTATCGAGCACAGGCGAACTGAAAGTTAACACGTCAGGCCTGCGGGCAGCAAATCTCTGGTCATCATCCATATAAGTAACGCCTCTTCTTGAACGAACGCCACCCTCGTAGGGAACAGGCGAGCCAGGGTCAGAAATGTATTGGTCAAAAGAATTAGCTACGGTTGGAGGCGTAAATGAAATTTCATTTTTTGCTGTCAGGTACAACTTTGTTGGAACAATATTATTTGATGGCCATTTATTAAATGTATTCCACCTGTTCAGCCCTACATCATACAACAAAGCTTCCGGCAATTGAGGCATCGGCGCGTCTTTCAGGTAATGCATAAAGTAAGGAAACTCTACATTTTTTTGAAACCAGCGGCTGCTGTTGAAACCAAATGAAATATCCCCTAAATGATCCATGTCCATACTGGCCCATCCGCCATGATACCATGGCCCCATTACCAACATATTATCATTGCCGGTGTTCTTATGTTCGATACTTTCATAAGTATTGACAGTTCCCCATTGGTCTTCCGCATCATACCAGCCGCCAACGAGCAAAGTGGCGGGTTTTACGTGATACATAAATCTTCTTATATCACGTGCTTGCCACCAGGCATCGTAATTGGGATGCATCAATACCGTGTCAAAAAAAGGAACCAAATTGTGGTAGTAAAATTTATTGACATTAGGCACTGTCTTCATCTTTAAAAAGAAATTATAATTGTCGCTGTATTCGGCATTCAGCGGCGGCATTTTATCTTTAAGAGGGCCGTTGGTAGAATTGAAAAACCCGTAATCGAAATCAAATTCATCCATCAGGAAAAAAGCACCGTTGTGGTGGGTATCGTCTCCCAAAAACCAATTCGTTACTGGTGCTTGTGGCGATACAACTTTGATAGCAGGATTGCCACAAAGTGCTGCATTGGTTGCAAAGAACCCGGGATAAGAAATTCCCCATACTCCCATCTTGCCATCATTATGATGAACATTTTTTACTAACCAATCTACAGCATCATAAGTATCAGAAGCTTCATCATGTTGCATTCCTTTTTTGTTTTCAATAAAAGGGGTAATTTCTGTCCAGGTGCCTTCGCTGTGATGTTTGCCACGTACATCCTGGTAAACAAAAATGAAACCTTCTTTCATAAATTCGGGAGAAGGCCCCAGTAAATAGGGATATTTATCTTCACCATAAGGCGCCACAGAATAACAGGTGCGCTCCATCATAAATGGATAGGTTTTTGAAGTATCTTTTGGCACATAAACTGCAGTAAACAATTTTATTCCATCGCGCATAGGAATCATATACTCATACTTGTTGTAATGAGTGCGGGCATAAGATGTATCAAACGGTAAATGCTGAAAGCTACGTTGGGCTTGTATTGCACCAGGTATGAAAAAAAGAGCAGCAATGATGAAAAAATTATTTTTCACAATAAATATTTTTCGATTTTTAAAATACGAAGCTAAATTTATTTCCAGAAATAATCTCTCTTTATCCAAAATAACTGATAAAATATAAAAAACAGTATCATCGCCAGGTGTTTAAATTCTTTAGCAATAATCACAAATTGTATTTCGTAAATTCACTCAATATTTTCTACCTTTTAAATTATGAATGATACTCTTATTATTATTTTAGCTGCGGGCTCATCTTCAAGAATGGAAGCGCCAAAGCAGTTGCTTCTTTATAATAATCAGCCACTTTTAGAACACATTATTGATGAAGCCAAAAAGTCTCAAATGCCTGTTATTGTTGTACTTGGCGCAAATGAGCAAAAAATAAAAGCGGCCATTGAAAACCAGGAAGTAGAAATAGCAATTAATCAAAAATGGCAAAGCGGAATGTCATCTTCAATAAAAACCGGGCTTAAAAAAGCGCTTGAAATATATAAGGAAATGCAGAATTGTATCCTTGCTGTTTGCGACCAGCCGTTTGTTTCTTCCCTACTTTTTACAAATATGATAAATCAGAAAATAAAAAAAGGGAAAAAAATAATTGCCTGCTCGTATGCTAATACTTTAGGAACTCCCTGCTTATTTGATAAAAAATATTTTGATGAACTTATGAATTTGGAAGGAGATCATGGCGCCAAAAAACTCTTATTGAAATATGCCGAAGATGTAGATTCCGTTTCATTTGAAAAAGGTAAAATTGATGTTGATACCCAAAAAGATTATAAAGAATTATTAAAAAATAAAAATCTATGAAAAGTTGTTTTTTTTCGTTGCTAATTTCTTCTTTTATTTTACATTCAACCACTTCTTTTGCCCAGCAAAAAAAAATTATTGTGGCGGTCGCTGCTAATATGCAATATTGTTTTAAAGAATTAAAAAATGAATTTGAAAAAACAAATCCTATCCGTGTTGATGATGTGATTGGCGCCTCGGGCAACTTAACGCGCCAAATCATGCAGGGCGCACCTTTCGATGTTTTTATTTCAGCAGATACTAAATACCCTTCCACTATTTTTGAAAATCATTTTGCCCTGGAGAAACCAAAAGTTTATACCCGGGGAGTTTTGGTTCTATGGTCTACCAATCCTGCACTGCAATTACAAAATAATCTTCAGTTTTTATTGTCGGATAAAATAAAGAAAATTGCACTTGCCAATCCAAAAATTGCTCCTTATGGAACAGCTGCGGTAGCTGTTTTAAATAAATACAATTTGTTTGATAAATTAAAAAATAAATTGGTTTTCGGGGAAAGTATTTCTCAAACCAGCCAGTTTATTGCAAGCAGGAATGCTGATATCGGTTTCACTGCAAAAGCAGTGGTACTTTCTGATGAAATGAAAAATAAAGGCCAATGGATTGAATTAAATCATGATGATTACGCACCAATTTTACAATCAGTTGTGTTACTAAAATATGGGAGCGAAAACCATTCTGCAGAAGCCCGAAAGTTTTATGAATTTTTATTTTCTGAAAAAGCGAAGGATATTTATAAAAAATATGGCTACATAAATTAAAATGAAATGATTGATTCCGCGCCAATATATTTAACTCTAAAACTTGCTTTTCTCACCACCATCATTTTATTTTTTATTTCAATACCTATTGCCCGCTGGCTTTCACAAAAGAAAAATATTTTTAAAACTATCTCAGAAGTGTTTGTCAGCCTCCCTTTGGTATTGCCGCCTACGGTTATCGGATTTTATTTATTGCTTGCTTTCAGCCCCGCGAGCGCCTTTGGAAAATTTTTAGAAAATCATTTTGATATCCGGCTCGCTTTTTCTTTCGGTGGTTTGTTGATTGGCTCTGTGATTTACAGTTTGCCTTTTATGGTTCATCCCATTCTTTCCGGTTTATCCTCTTTGCCGGCGAGCCTTCAGGAAGCTTCTTATTCGTTAGGCAAAACAAAAACGCAAACATTGTTCAAGGTGCTTCTCCCGAATATTAAACCATCATTATTTACAGGAATTGTGCTCACTTTTGCGCATACGATTGGGGAATTTGGCGTAGTGCTGATGATTGGCGGAAATATTCCGGGAAAAACAAATGTGGCGTCAATAGCGGTTTACGACGAAGTAGAAGCGTTCAATTATCACAACGCTAATTTATACGCAGCAATATTAGTTGCGATTTCCATTACCATTTTATTTTTACTTTATTTTTCAAACCGTAAGTTGCAGGAAGTTAAAATAATATGATCCATTTTTCCTTACAAAAAAGATTGCATTCCGCTGAAGGGTTTATTACTTTAAAGGTGGATTGTGAAATTGAAAACGGCGCTTTCATAAGCCTTTACGGCCCATCGGGAGCGGGCAAAACTTCATTGCTGCGGATGCTTGCCGGATTGATGCAACCGGATTCCGGAATTATAAATGTAAATGGAGAAACCTGGTTTGATAACCAGGAAAAAATAAATGTTATTCCGCAGCAAAGGCTTGTTGGATTTGTGTTCCAGGATTACGCGCTTTTCCCTAACATGAATGTTGAAAAAAATATTTCCTTCGCCCTGTCAAAAAATGATTCAAAAGAAATAATTGGTGAAATGTTGGAAATTACCGGGCTTTCTGGTTTGAGAAATAAAAAAATTCAAACGCTTTCCGGAGGCCAGCAACAACGCGTGGCGCTGGCTCGTGCAATTGCGAGAAAACCAAAATTGTTGCTGCTTGACGAACCATTGTCTGCGATTGATAATGAAATGAGGGTTCATCTTCAGGAAATGTTGATTAGAATTCATTCGCATTATAACCTGACATCAATACTGGTGAGCCATGACATGCGTGAGATTGTAAAACTAACTTCCAAAACCATTCATTTGGTAAATGGAACCGTGACGGAATTTCAATCACCGGATGAAATATTTTTAATCAATTCTCACGAGCCATCATCATTAAAAGTAATTTTTTTATCTTCTGAAAAAAAAGAAAAAGAATTCAAAATATTGGTGCTCGCGGGCAACCAGGTTATTACCATTAATTGCCACGCAGATGATGCTAAAGATTTGCAAAAAGGCGATGAAGTTTTAGTTTCATTTAAAGGTGCAACCGCATTTTTGTGTAAATTGTAAAAGATAAAATGAAAAAATGATTGTTGATAATTTTAACCGTGCTCATGATTATTTGAGGATTTCGCTAATCGACATGTGTAACCTTCGTTGCTTTTATTGCATGCCTGACGAAGACTATGATTTTACGCCGGTTTCCAGGCTGATGCAGGCTGATGAAATTTATTCAATTGCGAAAATTTTTGTCGATAACGGTGTAAAAAAAATACGTTTAACCGGCGGTGAACCTTTCGTAAGAAAAGATGCTGCAGAAATTATTAAATCGCTTTCTTCTTTAAATATTAAACTGGCTGTAACCACCAACGGTACAAGGCTTCATGAATTTGAAAATATCCTGGAAGCTTCTCAAATGCATTCAATTAATATTAGCCTTGATACTTTAAAAGCCGAAAAATTTAAATTGATTACAAGGCGGGATCAATTTGCTACCGTAAAAAGGAATATTGAAACCTTTATCAATAAAGGGTTTCACGTTAAAATAAATGTGGTGGTAATGAAGGATTTTAACGATGATGAAATTCCCGATTTTATAAATTGGGCAAAAAATATTCCCGTTCATGTTCGTTTTATTGAGTTTATGCCATTTGCAGGCAACCGGTGGACGAGTAATAAAGTAGTTCCGATGGATGAAATTTTAAAAACGATTGGTAAAGAATATGAATTTTTTCCTCAGAAAGGGGAAAAGAATGATACCGAAAAAAAATTCCAAATTCCAGGGCATGCCGGTAGTTTTGCTATAATAAGTACCATGACAAAACCTTTTTGCGATAGCTGTAACCGAATGAGATTAACCGCTGACGGCAAATTAAAAAATTGCCTTTTTTCAAAAGGGGAAACCGACCTGCTTACTCCATTCAGAAAAGGAGAAAATATTTTGCCTCTCATCCTGGAAAATATCAAAGGAAAAGCAAAAGAATTGGGTGGCCAGTTTACAAGCAATTTAAAATTAGTAGAAGCGCAGTTAATTGATAACAGGAGCATGATCACCATTGGCGGTTAATAATAAAACCATGATTTCAGTAACAGAAGCAAAACAAAAAATCGATGAAAAAGTTGGTTTACTGCATCCGGCAATTTTGCCTTTGCAGGAAGTTGCAGGTTTAATGCTAGCTGAAGATGTATACTCAAAATTCGATATTCCGTCCTTTGACCAATCTTCTATGGATGGCTATGCAATTCGGTTTCTGGAAAAAGATTTCCCATTGGAAATAGCCAATTCCATAGCAGCGGGAGACGGAAAATTTTATAAAATAAATTCAAAACAAACAGCAAGAATATTTACCGGAGCACCTTTGCCGCAAGGTGCAGATACTGTCGTGACGCAGGAAAAAGTAACAATTGAAAATAAAAAACTAATCGTTAAAGACATTGATTTAAAAAAGGGGAATAATGTAAGAGAGAGAGGTATAGAAATTAAAAAAGGTAAATTGGCTCTTTCCGCCAACACTCTATTAACTCCTGCGTCAATTGGTTATTTAGCTTCCTTTGGGATTGCCGAAGTTCTGGTTTTTCCGGCGCCGAAAGCTTGTATTATTATCACCGGAAATGAATTGCAAATGCCTGGGAAACCTATTTCTAACGGGCAGGTTTATGATTCTAATTCCTTTTCTTTATCTGGTGCTTTAAGAGAATGCGGAATCCATAATATTGATATTTTATATGCAAATGACCAAGCAGATATGGTTGTGTCAACTTTGAAAAAAGCGTTGAAAAAAAACGATATCATTTTATTAACGGGAGGAATCAGCGTGGGCGATTTCGATTTTGTTTTAGAAGCTACGGAAAAATGCGGCGTGATAAAACACTTTCATAAAATAAAACAGAAACCCGGAAAGCCGTTGTATTTTGGAACTTTGCAAAACAAAGTAATTTTTGGATTGCCGGGAAACCCTGGCTCGGCGCTTACCTGCTTTTATGAATATGTTTTGCCAGCGATAAAAAAAATGATGAATCAGAAAAATTCAATCCAAAAAATAAAAGCATTTTTGCAAAGTGATTATTCAAAAAACCCAGGTATGAAGCACTTTCTAAAAGGGTTTTATGAAAATGGAAAAGCAACGGTTTTGCCTTCGCAGGCTTCTTTTCAGTTAAGTTCTTTTGCCCTCGCCAATTGTTTAATTGTTGTGGATGAAGAAAAAGAAATTGTAAAGAAAGGGGAAGAAATTGAAGTACATGTTTTTGGAAAATATTAGTGTAACCATCACCGTTATTTTTAATACTAAAATAAAAATTCAACTTATTTGTTGGTTTACTCTAAAATTTAAAACATTCTATAGAGATGTGTATATTTACGGGTAATTAATAAACCAGTTTCCAATGATCAAAAGAAGGGATTTTATTAAAAATACTTTAATTTCCGGCGTCGGTTCTTCCCTAGCAATTCCTCAAATTTTACAGGCCAAAAATTTAGCTGATAAGGTAAACGAAACAAAAAATATTCATTCTGGGAAAAGTGGCCAAGCTAAAAAAATTATTGTTGCCGGTGCGGGTATTTCAGGCTTATGTTGTGGCTATGAATTAATGAAAGCAGGTCATGATGTAACTGTGATGGAAGCTAGCGGAAGGCATGGCGGGCACGTGTTTACAGGCCGTGATGGCTTATCGGATGGCTTGTATGCAGACTTTGGTGCAGACCATATAACAAGGCCAGGTTATGAATATTTTTTTGAGTATATCAAAGAATTTAATCTCGATGTTCTTCCTTATCCAAATGCGGAAGGCTCACCGAATCCAAAACAAAAGAATTCCTTTAAAATGATTGGTGGAAAATTCTATACAGAAGATATGCTTGCGGATTCTGCAACGCTAAAAAACTTTGGTTTTAATCAGCGGGAAATTCAATTTTTATCTTCGCATCCATGGTATGAATTACAATCCTTTTACTTAAATTCTTATCTTGATAAATTTAAAGATCCTTACCAACCTTTTGGAATTGGTTATGATGATTTTGATAATATCCCTATCAGCGATATTTATAAAAAGGAAGGAGCTTCTAATGCGGCTCTTGAAAATTTGGGAGGGAAACATACTTCTGCTTTGTATGAATTATGGCGGATGGCGATTATGAAATTTCGTGGTATCCCGGTTTCAGAAGGAGAAACATTCAGGCTTAAAGGTGGCAACCAGGAAATGCCAACAGCATTTGCAAAACGTTTGGGAAGCCGTGTAAAATTGGCACATCCAATCACTGAGGTTAAACAGGATGAAAAAGGTGTAACCGTTTCCTATAAAGCCTTTGGGCTTGATGAGGAGAAGCAAATGGAAGCCGATTATTTTATCAATTGTATATCCCTTCAACTATTTAAAAATATTCCCGTTATACCATCTTTATCTTCAGAGAAACAATTTGTAGTAGATAATATGGCTTATACTTCCCACCCGTTTTATGTATTTGAAGCAAGCTCTAAATTCTGGCTCGATGATGGATTTAAAAGTATCAATATGGAGTTTGAACATCCCGATATTTCATCAATCTGGCAGGAACCGAATGAAGTAGATACAACCCGAATTATTTTAAAAGCGTTCGGCCCGGGTGGCCTTTCTCCACAAAGAGTGTTAGGCGCTTTCAGGGAAGTATATCCGGGAAAACAGGATACGATTGTACAGGCATTGACTTTCGATTGGACAAAAAATAAATTTGCCCCAACATGTGAAATGCTCCCTTTTCCAATTGGCCAGATGAAAAAATTTTGGCCGGAAATAATGAAGCCTGAAGGAAGGATTTATTTTGCCGGCACTTACGCTGATAACCTTAGCAGGGGAATGGAATCCTGCCTCCGCTCAGCGAAGCGGGTAGCGCAGGAAATTTTTGAATTAAAACCCTGATTTTTTTAACCAAAAAAAGTAAATAAAATAAATGCTGAAAGGAACAAGCTTTTTAATGATAAATTTATTTATTGTTTTTATTTTGCTTTCAAACCTCAATTTACATTTCCATTCAAAACAAAAAGAGCCTCTTTATTTTTCAAAAAAACAGGAAGTGAACCATCCACCTGTAGTAAAAATTATTTCTCCAAAAAATAATAGTACCTACAATTGGAACAGCCGCATTCCTTATGAGATAAGCGTTTCAGACAAAGAAGATGGTGAATCAAAATACCAGGAAATTAATCCTAAAGAAATCTTTTTAGAAATAAAATATGTTGAAGATACTTCTGAAGCACTTGCACAACTGAAAGTAAATAATCAAAAAAATGCGGCAGGCCTTACAGCGATTAAAACATCCAATTGTTTGAATTGCCATGCTTTTAAAAGTAAACTGATCGGGCCATCTTTTGAGCAGATTTGTAAAAAGTATCCACATTTACCTAAAAATGAAGACACGCTTTCAATCCATATTTTAAATGGTTCAACAGGAAGATGGGGAACGGCTCAAATGCCTTCCAACAAAGATTTGAATAAAACCCAGGCGGAAGAAATTATTGAATGGATATTTAAAAACGCCGCAGATCCTAATCTAAATTATATTGCGGGAAACGAAGGCTCCTTCAATTTATCGCCTCAATCTAATTCTTCGAAATATGCTTTGCTCATCGCCAGTTATACTGACCATGGGACAAAAGAACATCCCGATCAAAAATTAATGGGTGAATATAAAATTGTTATTAAAGGAAAATAAAATAATCCTTTATCAAAATTGTTTTCGACTAAGCATCTACGTTATAAAGCTTAATCAATATTGGCTATACTGATCGTGGCCATGCTGTTTTACTAATTTGTTATAAATTCCAAAAAGTAAAAACGGGCCTGCCCACTGGCCATAAAATAAACTTTTATGTTTTTTGCCTGCAACATGTAGCGACATCGAAACTGCCATTGCACCAATCGCTGCCCATAAAAAAAGATCGGAAGGGAGTTTGGCTGTTTCAGATTCAATTTTTTTAGTTAGTGACCCTTCGTGGTAACCTTTTTGATTTGAATTTTCCATAAAATGTTATTTTAAAAATTTTAAAATCAAAATCAAATTTCGTGCCCTGAAAAAAATAATTCTTTTGAAAAGCCAAATGAAAAAAATATTCATTAGGTAAATAATCTTTCGAATCAGAAATAAATACAAAACATTAAACACAAGTAAGATTGATTTACAGTAAACAAACTTTTAAGTAAGATTTTCATTTTCACCATACCATTTTAAAAGTGTTAATAGATGTAAAAGATAACGCCACATTGTAATTTAGGGTTTCTTACAACTTATAAATAAAAATAATTCCGGAAAGATGAAATTGGTTTTTTATTGGAATTTGAATGTAACCTAAATGATTTATTTTTTCTTTTTTGCAAATAAATTCTACTTTTGAATTAACGTAAAAGCCTGGTACAAGAAAAATAATACCACTTTATTGTTGGTTTATCTTTCTAGCCTTCCTTGATAACATTTAGGTATTTTCCTTTATTTTTTATTTCTAACATACTTTTAAAACCCTGTTTTCTATGATCAAAAAAACCACTTCTTTTTTGCTTGTTTTTTTTATTTTCATTTTGCCAAATGCCAAAGCACAACAAAATAATACGCTTACGGCAACAGAAAAACAAGATGGCTGGCAATTACTTTTTAATGGAAAAGATTTGACCGGCTGGCATTCTTACCTTGCTAAAGAGCCCGGAAACGCCTGGCAGGTTCGCGATGGAATGATCATGCTCAACAAAAATTCAAAAAGTGTTTATAACGATTTTGCTGATTTGGTAACTGATGCCGAATATGAAAACTTCGATCTTAAATTGGAATGGAAAATGGAACCCTGTGCTAATAGTGGCGTTATGTTTTATGTAAATGAAGCACCGCAATATAAAAACACTTATGAAACAGGCCCCGAAATGCAAATTACGGATCTGTCATGCCTTTATACATCTAACCATAGTGAAATTAGTGATAGCCGGATTAATATGCACCGCGCGGGCGCACTTTATGACCTGGCTCCGGCAGACACAGAATGGGTAAACCCCGCACCGAAATGGAATCAATATGAAATTATTGCCAATAACGGGCATGTAGAATTTTTTCAAAATGGGCATAAAGTAGTAGACACCCAATTTTGGGATAACAATTGGTGGAAAATTATCTCCCGCACTAAGTTTCACGAATGGCCGGATTTTGGAACATTCAGGCAAGGCCATATTTCTTTGCAGGGCACAGAGGATGGCAAATTATGGTTTCGTAATATTAAAATTAAGACATTCAGGTTTGGCCCTGTTAGCTAATGAGATTTATTATTATTCATTATCAAGGCAATTTGATTCAACTGAACATTACGTTCAATAAATTATAAAATAAAATAGTTATGAAAAAAATAATTGGCAGGCGGGAGTTTATAAAGGATTCGGCATTAACTGCAGCAGTATTTACTATCGTACCCAGTCATGTATTAGGCGGTAAAAAGCACGTAGCTCCAAGCGATAAATTATATATCGCCTGTGTGGGATGTGGAGGAGAAGCTCAAAATGATATTGAACATTATGCTTATTCCCCCAGGAAAAATGCTGTGATCGCTTTCCTATGTGATGTTGATGACAGAAGATCTGCAGAAATTCGTAAGGAATTTCCTAAAGCACCGTATTATAACGATTGGCGCGAAATGTTTGAAAAGGAAAATAAAAATTTTGATGCAGTAACTGTGGCTATTCCTGATCATAACCATGCAATTGTAGGCCTCAGTGCTATGAAACTAAATAAGCACTTATACCTGCAAAAACCATTAACGCATGATATCTACGAAGCGCGCATACTTTCAGAAGCGGCAAAAAAATATAAAGTGGTCACCCAAATGGGAGACCAGGGATCATCATTTGACGGAGTGAGAACTTTAAAAGAATGGTTTGATGCGGGATTAATTGGCGATATTACTCATGTCTATAATTGGACTAACCGCCCGGTGTGGCCGCAAGGAATTCCCTGGCCAAAAGATAAACCACCTGTTCCAAAAGAATTGAATTGGGACCTTTGGTTGGGCACCGCACCACAAACAGATTACATTGACAACCTGGTACCGTTTAATTGGCGCGGATGGTGGCGGTTTGGAACCGGGGCATTGGGTGATATGGCGTGCCATATTATTGGGCCTTCGTTTAAATTGTTAGGCCTTGGTTATCCTACTGAGGTAACTTGTGAGGCTAGTACGGCTTTTTCAGGTATATTCAAAGAGGCAGATTATCCTATGAGCATCCCGGCTTCCAGCAGGCTTCGTTACACATTTAAACGGGAGGGTGGAGAAGATTTGAAACTTTATTGGATGGATGGAGGTATGTTACCGGAACGCCCGGATGAGTTAGATCCGGATGTAAACTTAAATGATGCACTGGCCGGTGTTCCCAAATTAGGAGATTATGAAGGTGGAACCTTGTTTATAGGGAAGAACGGGAAAATATCCTGTGGCTGGGGAGGGCGTAATCCAAGGCTACTGCCACTTTCACTAAACAATAATATCGATGTAGCCAAAAAATACCCACGTGTAGAAGGCTCTGCTAATGGCCACTGGTGGCAATGGGTGGATGCAGCAATTGCCGGTTATAATAATGATTATGAAGGAAATGCCGCACTACCGATGCCAGGTAAGAAAAAAGCTTATGTAGATTCTCCTATTGATGATTATGCGGGCCCTCTTACAGAAACAGTATTGATGGGTAATCTTTTAATACGAAGCTTTGGAATTCATGAAAAAATAAAGAGGCACGACCCGGTTTATGGAGATGTAGAAGATATTACAACTCCTGGCCGTTATATTTCTTACAAATGGGATGGTGCCAATATGCGGATAACTAATTTTGAAGCAGCCAACCAGTTTGTAAAAAGAGAATACCGGGAGGGTTGGGGAAAATTAGAATTGTAATTATTTGTTTGTTTACTATATTCTGATTTAAAATATTCTTTTTAAATTTTTTAATGAAAAACGAAAGTTCTTTTAAATTGATTATTAAATAGTTATTGGGGCATATAAAAATTTATGGGAATCAATGTTCACAATTAGGGTTTTTGTCATTTCTTTGTCAGAATTAATAATTTTTTAACCTTTTTGAATGAATGTTTAACAAAGTGTGTAAATTACACTTTAATTTATCTAAATTATTAACATTACTTAATTACTTGATTATGGGAAAAAAACTTCTCTTCAACGGACTATTTCTGTTCTGTTGTTTCTTTTCAGCCATGGCTCAGCAAAAGACTGTAACCGGAAAGGTTACTTCAACTGATGGCACTCCTTTAGCAGGAGCCACTGTTTTAGTAGTGGGGCAACAAACAGGTGTGAGCACGGGTAGTGATGGTACTTTCTCAATTAATGTGCCTCAAAATGCCAAACAACTTGAGATTAGTTTCGTTGGCTATCAACCGCAAACGGTTGACATTTCTAAAACTTCAAATGTAACTGCAAAACTAGAAAGTAATGCAACTGCTTTGAGTGATATTGTAGTAACAGGGTATGGAACTACCCGTAAAAAAGATCTGACGGGAGCTGTTTCACAAATTTCAGCAAAGGATTTTACAACAGGAAATCTCTCTAGCCCTGCTCAACTTTTTCAGGGTAAAGTGCCTGGGGTTGTAGTTAACGTTCCAGGTGGTGATCCAAACGGTGCAATTTCCATTCGCTTAAGAGGCGTGGCTTCTTTATCAGGAGGCCAGTCTCCATTAATAGTGGTTGACGGAGTTCCTTTGGATGATGCAAACCAACTTGCAGATATTCCTTCAAACGATATTGCTTCTATTGATGTATTAAAAGATGCTTCTGCTGCCGCTATTTACGGTTCCCGGGCCGCAAATGGTGTGATAGTAGTAAATACTAAAAAAGGCCACGCTGGCAAAACAACTGTAGAATATGATGGGTCTGTCAGCGTTGATAAAGTTGCAAAATTATATGATATGGCCAATGCCGCTGAATGGAAGCTGGGATATACAAAATTACTTTCATCGCAGGGTGCCACCCAAGGTGCAATAGATACTGCCATAGCAGGATACGACCATGGAGGAAATACAGATTGGCAAAACGCTTTGTTGCGAACTGGTATTTCTAATAGCCAAAGTATCTCAATGTCAGGCGGCGCGAACGATTTTAGTTACCGTGGTACCGTTAACTATCTTGACCAGCAGGGAGTAATTGTTAATTCAGGCAGAAATCAAATAGGGCTACGTTTTACTGCCCAGCAAAAAGCATTAAATGATAAACTGACTTTGCAGGCCGGAATTATTAATACAACTACCAATAGGAAGTTAACTGATTATAATGTGTTCTACGAAGGCTATAGCTCTCCACCTACTTATCCTGTAAAAAATGCGGATGGTTCTTATTTTTCTTATGTTGATTTCGCGCTTCAAAATCCGGTAGAGCAACAAAATGAAGAAACCGAAAAAGCAGTGGAAAATCTTACGATCCTGAATGCTACGGTTGATTATGAACTAATTCATGGTTTAAAAGTAGGCGTAAGAGGTTCATTTTCAAAATTTAATGATCAATACGAATATTTCACACCTGTATTTCCACTTATAGGCAACTCTAATGTAGGTTCAATTGCGTCTTCAAATAGTGACTCAAAAAAAGGTGATATTCATATCAACTATGATAATAGTTGGGGAAAAAGCACCGTTTCTGCATTTGCTGTTTACGAGTATAATGATTTTAATTACAATGGAAGTGGAGCAGTTTCCAGCAATATGCTTTTGGATGACCTTGGTGCCTGGAGTTTACAATCAGCTCCACAGGCTTACCAACATTCATACAGTGACAGAAATGAATATCAAATAATCTCGTATGTAGGCAGGGTTGCATACAATTGGGACCAGAAATATTATGTAACTGCCAGTATCCGTGCTGACGGTTCTTCCAAATTTGGCCCCGCCAATGCTTTTGGTTATTTTCCTTCTGTATCAGTCGCATGGAGATTGAGTAATGAATCGTTTCTGAGAAACGTTAGCTGGTTGAATGAATTAAAAATAAATGCAGGTTGGGGTAAAACAGGTAACCAGGACGCGATTAATCCTTACTCAAAACTGCAATTGTACGGATCAACTGGTTCTTATTATAATGCATCTTCCGGATTATGGTTAACAACTTATGGGCCAACTCAAAATGCAAACCCAAATCTTCAGTGGGAACCAAGAGTGGGAAGAAATATAGGGTTTAATTTTGCTGTAATGAACAACCGGTTAACAGGAGCTTTCAATTATTTTAATGATAAAACCACCAAGACATTATATGACTATACGATTCCGTTCCCAAGCCCAGGAGCAGTTGTAAACACCTTACTCGCCAATGTGGGAACCATGACGAATAAGGGCGCTGAATTTAGTTTGAATTACGAAGTAGTCCACACAAAAGATTTTAGCTGGACCATAGGAGGGCAAATAAGTAACGTAGATACAAAAATCACCAGCCTGAGTGGCAGCTTTAGCAACGGAGTGTCTACTTATGAACTTACTACTGACCAGATTCCGATAGGAAGTGCACAAGGCAGAGGATTGAGTGCAGCACCCATTACTTATAACAAAGTAGGATATACACCTAGTGTTTTTTGGATGCCTCATTACGTAGGGCTCAATGCCGCTGGCCAGGAAATGTACGATTCTGCAAAAGGCGGCACTACTACTGATGTATTAAAGGCTACAAATTATTATACCAACCCTCAACCGAAATTCAGTTATGGAATCACTTCGAATTTTACGTATAAACAATTTGGATTAAGTTTCTTCCTGAATGGCCAGTCAGGCGGAAAAGTATTTGATAATACCCGGATGGTATTGGATAACATTAATAGGTTCGGAGGAAATAATGGAACTAAGGAGGCATTAACTAATGGTATTACAAATGCTCCACAAGCGTCAGATCATTGGCTTGAAAATGACTCTTACCTACGTATGGAAAATCTTAATTTGTCCTATACCTTAATCCCTAAAAGCCTATTTCAAAGTTTGAGGTTTTATGTAGCAGCCAATAATTTATTTGTAATAACCGGTTACCGTGGATTAGACCCGGAAATTAATGTGGCTTCCCGTCCGGGGAATGTACTTTTTGACGCTTTAGGATCAGCTGGTACCAGTAATAATTTTTCTCAAAATGGTTCAGCAGGGCCTTATATTGATGCTGCTTACTCCGGTAGTGGTTATTATCCTAAGACACATTCTTATACTTTGGGAGTAAATGTAACTTTTAAATAAACTGATTCATTATTATCTTTATTAAAAAATATGTATATGAAAATAAATAATTTAAACAAATGTTTGCTTGCCGGGAGCGTCGCTCTTTTGGTGATGGGGTCCTGTACCAAATTGCAAACAAATGTATATAGTGTAGTACCCAGTACTTCCTATTGGCAAACCCCGGCACAGGTTGCCGCCGGTGTTGCACCTGCCTATTCTAACCTGAATAATGTTCAGACTCTTGGAGGCTCTATTGCAAATATGGTAGAAGGGGTAACGGATGAAATGGTGGTTCCCACCAGGGGTAATGACTGGGGGGATGCAGGCCACTGGAATGCACTTTGGTATCATTCTTATGAACCTACCAATGGTAACTGGAATGGTGGCTGGAACGATGTATTTGGCGGAATAAGCAAATGTAATTTGATCATTCAATCAGTAAACGGACTGAATCCGCAACCTGCCACAATAAATTCGATTATCGCGCAAGTAAAGACCATCAGAGCTTATTACTATTATCTTGCTATGAGTGTTTTTGGAAATATCCCGATTGTTACAGATACAACAACAAGCAGCACACCTCCTACTGCAGCAAGGGCAGATGTTTACAAATTTATTGTATCTGATTTAAATGCAAGTTTACCGAATTTATCTTCTGAGGTAGATGCAAATACCTATGGACAGGTTACTAAATATTTTGCACACGCATTACTCGCAAGATTATACCTGAATGCACAGGTATTTACTGGCGTACCGGGGCCAGGATATACTGCGGGAACTGCAAACTGGCAGGGTGCCATCAATGAAAGTGATTCAGTATTAGCAGGGCCTTATTCTTTAATGAGTGATTATTTTGACAACTTTATGCCTTCTAACGGGCCGGGTAGTACTGAAAATATTTATGCATATCCATGCGACCATACTAATAATAAATCAAACGATTGGGAAAATGCGATTCTTCATTATCAAAGTAACAAGGCCTTTGGGATGCAGACTGGTGGCAATCTTTGGAATGGCTTCTGTAGCCAGGCGGATTTCTATGATACTTTTGATACCACATCTACGTATGTTCAAAGTGGGGCGGATGTATTGAGGAATTATAAAGATCAGCGTTCGGGGCAATGGTTAATTGGCCAACAATATATTGGTACTTATAATTATCCTCCTTCTCAAAATGTAGTAGTTTCTGCCCCTGCCGCTGATAAGATTATAGATGCCGGTTCATCAGCGCCTCTGGCTTTCAATCCTAATTTCACATTGTTTTCTGACGCAAGCCCTGCCGGGCGTTTGGCAGGTGTAAGAAATATAAAATATTTTCCTTCACCTTCATCTGGTACAAACGGTTCAGATATGGATAATGATTTTGTAATATTCCGTTTGGCTGAAATTTATTTTATCAAGGCTGAAGCTGAGTTGAGATCAGGGCAGAATACAGATGATGCACTAAATCTGATCAATAAAATAAGAGAAAGAGCTTATGGTGATGCTTCGCATGATATCTCTTCGGGCCAGTTGACTTTGCAATTTCTTCTTGATGAAAAAGGAAGGGAAATGGCTTATGAAGGTGTGAGGAGAGATGATTTGATCAGGTATCAAGTTGCTGGCGATGGGCCATACTTTACAAAAGCCAGGACTGTAGGCAATAAACCTGCCGATCCTGACCAGCACTGGATGGTATTTCCAATTCCAACAAATCAATTAACCGCAAACGTTAATTTGACCCAAAACAACGGGTATTAATTTTCTATAAAAAAGTATTAATTCTTCAAAGAAGTAGCGAACTTTAGCTACTTCTTTTTTATTTTAGACTGCACGGACATATATGAATTATAAATTAAAGTTTCTTCGGCCCTTACTTCTAATTGCATTTATTTTTGCAGGCTGCAATTTTTCCGGAGAAAGGGAATTTAACAAGAAAGACGCCTTATTTCAATTAATGCCTTCTACGCAGACAGGGATTACTTTTGATAACAAAGTGGAGGATTCTAAATTATTCAATGTATTTAAGTATCGCAATTTTTATAATGG
>Ga0207933_1000212_pt1 | contig 60686 bp, 52 predicted proteins | sample NGESurdeep092012_4_FD_184488 | JGI IMG/M metagenome (GOLD analysis project Ga0207933, IMG submission 184488) | Arctic peat soil microbial communities from Barrow, Alaska - NGEE Surface sample F53-3 deep-092012 (SPAdes) | ecosystem: Environmental > Terrestrial > Soil > Wetlands > Peat ...
TGGTCGCGGCAGCCGGTGTCATCGTGCCTATTGTTCAGGCGTGGCGGTTGGGTAGTAGCCCTGCTTGGCGATCACGGTCAGGTTCGACCGCAGAACGCGGACTTCAATGTGGCGATAGCGGCTGTCGAGCACCGAGATATGGCTGTCGTAGCCCAGTGTGTACTGGTCACGCACCTGTTCGGCAATCTTGGCGAAGCTGCGCTCGATGGCGTTGGTCGAAATCTCCGCATCGAGCCCTCCTCCGGTCGCATGTGCGTATTCCGGCAGAATGTTGTCGTTCATCTGCAATGGAATGTGGTAGCGATCGAGGAAACCGAGGATCGGAAGCGCCGAGTCGCCCACCACCGTTCCATACACGGCGATCTTGTTGGTCAGCAGATAGCGCACGACTTGCCTGTAGGGAATCTTGCTGCCGCGATTTTTGCCGTCGCTGATGACGTAAATCACCCGACGCCGTCCCTTGCCGCGCTGCGCCAGATCGGTCGCTGCCTGGAAAATCGCATCGTTCAGCACATGCTGCTCTTTGGGAATGATGCCGATGAAGTTGCCGTCGTGCATCGGCGTCGTGTTCGGGTCCACCATCTGCCCATTGATGGTCGGCCCCTGCACAAACGGACCGACATTGTTGGGAATCTCCATGAAGCTGCCGGGAGATTTCACGCGCTGCAGCGTCGCCATAAGTCGATGGCTCTGCGCTCCGGTGAATCCGGTAGCCTGGCTCACATGCGAGGCATAGGTGTAGACGGCGACCTCGTCGTACGGCGCGAACGCGCCCTGCAGGCCGCTCAACGCTTCATTCACCTTGCGCATGGTATCGGACGGAAGGCTCTGGTCGATGACGAAGGCCACGGAGAGCGGAAACGGGTCTTCGGTGAAAAACGTCATCCGTTGCCGCACGCCGTCCTCATAAATCTGGAAATCATGCCATGTCAGTCCGGCAACCAGGTTGCCGTGCGAGTCCTTCACCGTAACCGGGACCTCCACGAAATTCACCCGCGCGCGCAGCGTGTAGGTAGCAGACAGCGGGTTCTGGCCCTTGGCTACGATCACCGGCGGCGGAACATTCGATGGCGCCGGTTGTTGCGTCGGAGGCGACGCGGCAACCTGTCCGATCGGCTGGGAGCCATTGGAATTGCTGCCGGCGGGCGGCGGCGCGCCTTCTCCCGGAGTGACGTTGTTCAACAGATTGTTCAGCTTCAGCGACGATGGCGCGTTGATGTTATCCGGCTCCGGCGCCGGGGCTGCGGGAACGTTCGTACCGGTGCGCGCCGAGCTGGGCGCGTTCGGCATCGTCTGGTTCTGCTGCGCGCGCGCATTCGGCGCCGCCCACCACAGCAGGCCTGCCAAAAATAAAGCTCCCCACCTCACCGAAACCCCCTCAGAAAGCCACACAAACCCATCCACGAAATCCGTCAAAATACCCCGCCACATTTCCTTGTTTTAGCGTGCCGTTCGTTGTTTCTCCATTGTACGGTGGGAAGCGGAAAGTGCCCAGCCGAGTTGTGCGGCCGCTCCTATGTGCGCAATCTAGCGATAAACTCCGCGTAGCGGAGTGGAGGGCCAGTGGTTCTCCTTCCGTCGTGGAGAGTGGCACGGGCCGAATGAAATGAACCGATGCGCAATATTGCTGCTATGTGTGCTGCTGGCCGGCCCGGCACGCGCGCAACTGGCCCCCGTCCCAGATGCGCCTCCGCAGGCCCTATCCCGTCGAAATGCGCAGACCAAACCGGCCGCACCAGCGACGATTCCGGCGAATGCCGGCCTGATCGATCTGTATTTCCTGGTTCGTGGCCCCCATAAAAAGCTGGTTCCAAACCTGACCCAGGCCAATTGCACTGTCGTGGACAACGGCGTTCCGCAAACCCTGAAGAGCTTCACCGCGCGGACGGCGCAACCGTTGACGCTCGGCCTGCTGCTCGACACAAGTTTCGGCCAGCAGCGCGTGCTGCCCACGGAAAAGCGGGCCGTCATCCGCTTCCTGCGCAGCTTGCTGCGGCCACAGGACGAAGCCTTCGTGATCAGCTTCAATGTCGATGTCACCCTGCTCTCTGACCTCACCTCCAGCCCGCATAATCTGGAACGCGCCCTCGACAGCGCCCACATCAACTCCAGCCTGGACAGCTACGTCACCGGCACCATTCCGTCGATCGGCAAGCCGAAAGGCGCGCTGCTCTACGACGCCGTCGATCTGGCGGCCACTCGAAAGCTGCAGCGGGAATCTGGACGGAAGGCCGTGGTGCTGCTTACCGCAGGCGTCGACAAAGGCAGCCGCACCCGGCTGAAGACCGCCATTGCCGCGGCCCAGAAGGCGAACGGGGCGGTCTACATCCTGCTGGTCCAATCTCCCAATCTCTACGGCGTCACCGAGGAGATGGACGCGGGTCCCATGCGGAAGCTCGCCCGCGCCACCGGCGGCCAGGTCTTCCGGATTGGCAGCAACGGCCGCAAAATGCAGGCGGCGCTCAAGGAAATTGAAAACCAGTTGCGCCACCAGTACCGGGCCGTGTACAAGCCCTCCGATCCGGGGCCGGCCGGAAGCTATCGCCGCGTGCAGATCGATTGCCGTCAGGGCGGCAAGCGTCTTCACCCGCAGGCCCGGCAGGGCTATTATGCTCAGGCCTCGCGCGAGGACTGACGCTGCCGCGCATCCGTTCGGGTCATTGCTTAGAAACGTTTGTCATCCCGAAAGCACAACGGAAACCGTTCACTCTGGTACTTTGAGTCCAACGCAGAATCTGAATAGAAGGAAAAGTTCGTGCGCGTTTCGCAAGCCGTTTTCGGCGTCTTCCACCACTTTGAGCTGGCGCATCAACTGCGCCGCCACGCCTGCCTCGGCACCGTTTATTCCACCTATCCCTGGCGGCGGCTCCGGCGCGAAGGACTGCCCCACAGCTACGTCGAAACCTTCCCCTGGATCCACGGCGGCCTGGCGCTGCTGGCCCGTTACGGCCTCTATCCTTCCCCGGCCACGGAACATCTGGATTACTGGAACGGGATCGCCTTCGACGAATGGATCGCCCGCCGCATCGTAAAGCCGGGCGCGGAGTGCGACGCCTTGATCGCCATCTCCGGCGCGGCGCTGAAGGCGGGGCGGAGGGTGCAGGCCCGCGGAGGGAAATTCATCTGCGACCGCGGCTCTACCCATGCGCGCTATCAGTGGCGGCTATTGAGCGAGGAACACCGGCGCTGGGGAGTGCCCCTGGACATCTACGACCCTCGCGATACGGAACGCGAAGAGATCCAGTACGCGCAGGCCGATTGCATCACCGTGCCATCGAGCTTCGCCGCGCGCAGTTTTGTCGCCGAAGGAGTCCCGGCGGAGAAGCTGCGGGTCATTCCCTACGGCGTGCGGCTGGACGCCTTCCAGGCCGCCGCTCCGCCGCCGGCCGGTGCTTTCAACGTGTTATTTGTCGGACAGGTCAGCCTGCGCAAAGGTGTTCCCTGTCTGCTGGAAGCGTTCGCGCGGCTGCGGCATCCCCACAAACGTCTCCGCATCGTGGGCCCCATGTTTCCACACATGCGGCCGCTACTTGCCCGTCTGCCGATGGAGCAGGTGGAGATCGTCGGAGCGGTGTCCCGCGCACAGCTGGCGGAATGTTTCACCACCAGCCATGTCATGGTGCTGCCGTCGATTGAAGAGGGACTGGCGTTGGTTCAGGGCGAGGCGATGGCCTGCGGCTGCCCGGTGATCGCCACGCCCAACACCGGCAGCGAGGATCTGTTCACCGACGGCCGGGAGGGCTTCATCGTGCAGGTTCACAATGCGAATGCCATTGCAGAGCGGCTGCAGCAATTGGCCGACGATCCTGACTTGCAGCAACGCATGCGCGCCGCCGCGCTCGAGCGCGTCCGTCATTTGGGAGGTTGGACCGACTACGGCGACCGCTGGTTCAGTTTGCTAAAGGAGTTGTGCGGCGAAGTCGACGCCGCATCGTGAGCAGGGTAACTTCCTCATCCGCAACCGGAGCCTATGCGCTCTTTTGGGAATGCGCCTTTAAACGCGCATTCAACCGGCTCTTGTATCGGGAGGCGGTGTTATCGTGCAGAACGCCCTTCTGCACGCTCTTGTCGAGAAGAGAAGCGGTTTTGTTGTATTGAGCGCGGGCGGCGACCGTGTCGTTGCCGGTTAGAGCTTCGCGCATGGCGCGGAGTCCGCTGCGCAGCTTGCTGCGGTTGGCGCGATTCACAGCCGTGCGCTTCACCGTCTGCCGCGCGCGCTTCAAGGACGAAACATGATTTGCCATTGGGAAATTCTCTCTCGCAAAAACCAAAACTGCTTTGGTTGGAATGGAATGCAGCCACTGGAAGGAGAAGCAAAAACCGCCCCGGACCGCAATTCTTAAGTCTAGGCGAATCGACAGGCCGGGTCAACTGCGCAGGCGGTTAGGAAGTGGATCATTTTGCTTAATCCGCCAAGAACAACGCTTGCACGACGCTTGCATGTCGGGCATACTGAATGCATGAGGCGCTTAAGCACAATGCCAGCCAACCCGAACAAGGCGGCAGCTCTGACTGTAAGGCTCGCGACGGAGGAAGAACCCGAAGCGATAGTACCCCCAATAAGAGCAGTGTCGCAATACCTGGCGACAATCGGGCAGCGCGGTGGTATAAAAGGCGGCAAAGCGCGCGCCGCTGCTTTGTCCCCCGAACGCAAGAAGGAGATTGCGCAGAAGGCTGCGCAGGCGCGATGGAATCGCGGGAAAGAATGAATCTCTTTGATGAATCGCTTAAGACGCTAATGAACGAGAAGCTGGACAAGCTCGAAAAAGAGTTTGCGGCAGATGTCGTCTTTTTCTTCGGGGAAATCCATCCCCCGGTTGTGCGACCATTCCGCGATCTGATTGAGGACTTGAAAAGGCCGGTGCTGCCAACGGACCCGATTCAGACGAAGCTTGTAATCATCCTGAATACACCGGGTGGTTCGGCAGAGACCGTCGAAAAGCTTGTCGATATCATACGTCACCATTACACGGATGTGAGTTTTGTTGTCCCTGACTTTGCCATGTCAGCCGGAACGATTTTTTGCATGTCCGGGAATCGAATCTATATGGACTATTCGTCGTCATTGGGACCAATTGACCCTCAGGTCTTCAACGGCAAACAGTGGGTTCCAGCACGGGGATATTTAGATAAAGTCGATGAGATGTTGACAAAGTCCGCTGCCGGGACCCTCTCCAACGCCGAATTTTTGATGCTTCAGAATCAGGATTTGGCGATGCTCAGCCAATATGAACAGGCCAAGAACCTCACCGTCACTCTGCTTAAAAAATGGCTTGTTGAATACAAGTGGAAAGACTGGACAACTCATCAGACAACCCCGGCATTAATCGGGCAGCCGGTTACCGATCAGCAAAAGAAGGACAGGGCTGAAGACGTAGCTGAGAAGCTCGGAAACAATCAGTACTGGCACTCGCATGGGAGGATGATTGGGATTGAAAGCCTCCGCTCCTTTATCAGGCTGAAGATTGAAGATTATTCCAATGATCCGAAACTTCAGCCGATCATACGTTCCTATAACGATTTGATAACGGAGTGGATTGGCAAAATCAGTGCCTCTCTATTCGTACACACCAGATTGTTTTTCTAGCGAGGGAAGAGTTATGTCAATCGAGGAGAGGATGAAGAGAGTCTTAGCGGAGCGCACGGGGCCTACCGACGCCAGCTTTGAGCGTCTCAGGCAATTTTACGAGGAAAAGAAGGCTGAGGGGTTAGTCAGGAAACAGGAATACACGTTACCCCCGATGGATACGGTCGGCCGAACGTCGTGCATGAACCGCCGCCGCGATCCCGGCAAATAGACCGAAAGAACGACTGTTCTTCTTTTGACGTGCTTGGGCCGGTCATGCATAATAAAATTGCATGGGTCGCTTGAACACGTCTGAGCGCGCCCGTCTCATCTCCGCACTGGTCGAAGGCAATTCCCTCCGCTCTATATCCCGCATGTATGGCATGGCCCTAAACACCGTGCTACAATGCCTTCCGCAGGATCGGGACCGCGTGTGCGTAGCATTCAGCAAGAAGTTCGAGAACCCTACGCACGCGGTGGCGTTGCGCAATGGAAGCGGAATTGTCAGACCACGTTTGGAGCATGGAGGAGCTGGCCTCGCTGCCCGATCAGACTCCGAAAATTGCAGCGGCGTGAAAATGAGTCATTACCGGCGGCTGGGATAATGTGGCCACCAACACAACACTCTCTCGGAGGCAATGCGATGAGGACGATCTGGAGGAACATGGTCGTCGGAGCGCTCCTGTTCGCGGTCGGTGGGGTCGCCGCGGCAACCGATCTGACCATCCATCTGCGGGGTTCCGCGCCCATCCGCCGAGCGGCGGTGCAATACCGGTGCGACGCGCAGGGCGCGGAAATGGGCCTGCCGGCGGCAGCATTTTCCGTCGAGTATATCAATGGAGCCGGGAACAGCCTTGCTGTGCTCCCGATCCGTGGAAAGTCGTTGATCTTCGCCAACGTCATTTCCGGCTCCGGCGCGCGCTATGCCGCCGGCGAATACATCTGGTGGGAGGAAGCCGGCCGCACCGTCAGTCTCTCTTCCAATTCCCTCGCCGGCAAGATGCGGTCCGAATGTCATCGCGTGAAATCGAAATGACTGCGGCCATATTGCTGGTCGTGATAGGGAAGCAGAGCTTTCATACATTTTTTCCATTTGCCGATTGACGCTTTTTGTTTTCGGCGCTACGCTTGTGCCCATCGACGTGCTTATCGACGCACTCCACCACGCACTGCGAACCGAATCCCGGGCTCGGGCTGTGCCGCGGTCGAGTCTGACTCCCCGGAAAACGTGCCGAGTTTTCCGGCCATCCGCAATCCATCTCGCACAATCCAACCATATGTATCGCCCTCGGACAGCTCGCGCTGCCTGCCGCTCCGCCGCCACAAACCTACAGGGAGGCACAAGATTTTATTGATGACGAAAACCATCGAGATCACCCCCAACATCGAGCCGATCTTCGGCACCCGCGACGAAAACCTCCACGTGATCGAATCCGCCCTCAACGTAAAAATCGATCTTCGTTCCGAAGCCCTCTACATCACGGGTGAGCCGGAAGCCATTGCGCGCGTGGAGCAGATTTTTGCCGACTATGAGTCGCTACGGCGCGGCGGGGTGACGCTGCAGAATGGCGAGCTGAATGGGATGCTGAAGCTGGTGACTGCGGACAACGCGGTGACGCTGCGCAGCCTGGTGGACAGCGGCAAGCAGCGCTCGACGGGCATCCGCCGCATGGTGCAGCCGCGTTCGGTGAACCAGCGGATGTATCTGGAGGCGATCGAAAGCTCCGACATGGTCTTCGGCATCGGCCCCGCTGGCACCGGCAAAACCTATCTGGCCGTGGCGATGGGGGTCGCCGCTCTGACCGCGAAAAAAGTCAGCCGGATTATCCTCGTCCGCCCGGCGGTGGAAGCCGGAGAACGCCTGGGATTTCTTCCCGGCACCCTGCAGGAAAAAGTAGACCCCTATCTGCGCCCCCTGTACGACGCGCTCTATGATCTGCTGGATCCCGATCGCGTGGACAAAATGCTGGAGCGCGATGCGATTGAAATCGCGCCGCTGGCTTTTATGCGCGGACGCACGCTGAACGACGCCTTCATCATCATGGACGAAGCACAGAACACCACCAGCGAGCAGATGAAGATGTTTTTGACCCGGCTCGGCAACAACGCGAAGGCTGTTATTACCGGCGACATCACCCAGATCGACCTGCCGAACCCGCGCAAGTCCGGTTTGCTGGAAGCGATAGACGTGCTGAAGGGCGTCGAGGGCATCCGCTTCTGTTACTTTGAACAGGGTGACGTGGTGCGTCACCAACTCGTGCAACGGATTGTTGTCGCCTACGACGGCTATACCCGTGGACAGCGGGAGCTGCCGCTCGAACTCGACCCTATGCCGCAGAACGGGAACATTGCCGAAGCGGCGGACAAACCCATCGTCCAGACCCAGTAATGCGGGAGCCCGAACCGCGATACCATTCGGAGTACGCCCCGCCGCCCCCGCATTTTTCGCGGGAAAGCGACGTTGGCAGAATGGGCACGCGATGATCACGATCGATCTTCCCGGTGAAGCCGCCGAACGCGCGTCGGTCAACGTCGAGGCGTTGCGCCCTTTTCTTGTGCGGGCAAAAAAGGCCGTACCGCTCGCTGGGGAGGTTTCCGTGCTGCTTACCTCGGACCGTGAGATTCACCGCCTGAACCGGGCGTTTCGCGGCAAAGACAAAGCCACCGATGTGTTGTCGTTTCCGGCGCCGCCGATGCCCGGAAACGTCGTCGGCGATTTGGCCATTTCGCTCCACACCGCCGCGCGCCAGGCGGAGCGGTTCGGTCACCCATTGCATGTTGAGATTAAAATTCTTCTGCTCCACGGTCTGCTACATCTGGCCGGATTCGACCACGAAGCAGACAGTGGAGAAATGGCCGCGCGAGAGCAAGAGCTGCGTCGCCGCTTTCGGCTGCCCCCCACTCTGATCGCCCGCGCCACCGCCGCCTCTGCGCGAGGTCGCCGATGACGATTTTGCAGTGGGTGCTCGTCGTCGTTCTGCTCGCCATCCAGACGATTGCGTCCTATGTGGACCGGATGTATTCGGAAATGGGCAAATTCCTTTCCCGCGACTTCCAGGAAAATATCGACGTGTGGGAGCAGCAGGTGGAGCCGCGCCTGGGCATGAGCCGCCGGCACGCGGCGCAGTCGGCCGCGATGCTGACGCCGCTTTCTCTCGCGGCTCTCGTTCTCATTTTTGGAGATGTGGCCCTGTCGGCCCGCAACCTGCAGGGCCAACTGGCCGCGGGCGATCTGGCGCAACTGGCCCTGGCCATCGTGCTCGCCATTCTGCTGTTCCGCAGCTTTCTTCCGCAGATGTTGTTCACCCGCACCCGCGGCCGCTGGATCGCGCCGCTCACCTACGTTCTGCGCGTGCTGTTCTACCTTGTGTTCCCGGTTACGCTGGCGCTCGGTTTCCTGCTGTCGATCGCCGCCCTGGCGGAGTCCGGTGAGCCAGTCGAGGAAGAACGTCCCTCCGAAGCCGTTGAGGCGCTGATTGAAGCCGGCAAGGAAGAAGGAATCCTGGAGGAAAGCGACCGCGCCCTCATCCGCTCCGCGGTCGAGTTCGGCGACAAGATCGTGCGCGAGGTGATGACGCCGCGCCCGGCGATTTTCGCCGTGCCGGCCACCATGACGCTGGCGGAATTCCGCAAGCAGCTTCGCATCCACGCCTATTCCCGCGTGCCGGTCTACGGAGCGAATCTCGACGACATCACCGGCATCGCTTTCATGCACGACCTGCTGCACGTCCCCGATATGGATGCCGCGGGCGCCACCGTCGGCAAAATGGCGCGTCCGGCCATGTTCATCCCGGAGACGAAAAATCTGCAGACCCTGCTGGGGGAAATGCAGCGCGATAACCAGCATATGGCGCTGGCGATCGACGAATATGGCGGGCTGGCCGGGCTGGTGACGATCGAAGACTTGGTGGAGGAGATTGTCGGTGCCATCAGTGACGAGCATGAAACGGCGACACTCGAGGAAACCGCGCAGCCGCAGCCCGACGGCTCCTACATCGTGCCGGGAAATTTCGAGCTGGCGCAACTGGGCGACCTGTTTGCCGACTCTGTCCCGTTGCCCCAGGCCGACGAATATGAATCCACCACCGTCGGCGGTTTGATCACGGAAGAGGTGGGCCATATTCCGTTTCCCGGCGAAGTCATTCACCTGGCCGGGCTGCGGGCGGAAGTGCTGGCCTCCTCGCCGCACCACGTGGAGCGGGTGCGGATACAGCCCATCGCCGATGACGCCCGGCAGGCGGAAATTGGAACGTAGCGCCAGTCGCGCGCCAACCCGCGTCGATGTTGGTTTCGCGCATCCCAACAAGAGTATGCGCCAGCATCTGGCCACTTTCGTCCAGGACTTCGAACGCCACGGGAACCAGATTGCCGTGGTCACCTATCCCGGCAACCGGCGCGTAGCAACTTCCTACAAGGAATTGGCCGCGCTGGCCGGACGCTTTTCACGGTCGTTCGCGGAGCATGGAATTCAGCCCGGCAATCGCATCCTTCTCTGGGGCGTCAACTCCGCCGAATGGGCGGCCGCTTTCTTCGGCTGCGTGCTGCGCGGCATCCTGGTGGTTCCGCTCGACGCGGCTGGAAGCGCCGAGTTTGCCGCGAGCGTCATTGCCGACGTGTCGCCCCGCCTTATTGTTGGCGATCGGCAACTGTTACAGATGCTGTCCGGCTCCGAGCCAACACTTTCGCTACAGGATCTCCAGACGTTGCCGCCGAAACCGCTCCTCACCCCGGAATCCAGTCTGAACCGGGAAACGCCGCTGCAGATTCTCTACACTTCGGGAACTACATCCGCACCGAAGGGTATCGTCCACACCCATGGCAATGTGCTGGCGAGCGTTGAAGTGCTGGAGCGTGAGATGAAGAAGTATCTGCGCTATGAGCGCTGGTTCCATCCTCTGCGATTTCTGCACACGCTGCCGCTCAGCCACGTCTTCGGGCAGTTTATGGGACTGTGGGTTCCTCCTCTGCTTGCCGCCGAAGTGCATTTTGAAGACAAACTGGCTGCCAGCCATCTCATCGAACGCATTCACCGCGAGCGCATCTCGGTGGCGGCCGTGGTTCCGCGTGTGCTGGAGCTGATGCGGACGTATTTGCTGGCCGCCGATCCGCAATTGCAATCGAAATTGTTACAGATACAAAATAAACGCATCTGGGTGCGCTGGTGGCAGCTGCGAAAGCTGCATCGGCGGTTCGGGTTCAAGTTTTGGGCCTTTGTTTCCGGAGGAGCGACGCTGCCGCCGGAAATGGAAGAGTTCTGGAGCACTCTCGGATTCGTGCTGGTGCAAGGCTACGGCATGACCGAAACCACCGCGCTGGCCACGTTGAACCATCCCTTCCATACGACGCGCGGCAGCATCGGAAAGCCGTTGGCCGACCGAGAAGTTCGCATTGCCGACGACGGCGAAATTCTGGTGCGCGGGCCGATGCTGGCCGCCGGGGCATGGCGCAACGGCCATCTGGAGCCACGCGAAGACGAATGGCTGCACACCGGCGACCTGGGCTCGATCGAGGCCAGCGGCCAGATGCATTTTCTGGGGCGCAAGAGCGACGTGATCGTGGCCGCCTCGGGGATGAACATTTACCCGGCGGATTTGGAAGCGGCGGTTTGCGCCCAGCCGGGTGTACGGGATGCGATGGTGGTCGGCGTGGACGGTCCCCGCGGACCGGAGCCGGTGGCGGCGGTCATTCTGGAAGAGAGTCGCCAAGCCGACGAACGCTCATTGAACCAAATCCTGGATAACGCAAATCGCAGCCTGCAGGAGTTTCAGCGGATGCGCAGCGTGTTGCGCTGGAAGGAAGCGGCGTTTCCGCGCAACTCGATGGGAAAACTGCTGCGACGCGAGGTTATGGCCTGGGCGCGGCGGGAGCTTGGCGCCGGTTCGGCGGAAGTGCCGCAATCCGCGAGCCAGGACCCTCTGCTGCGTCTGCTGGAGCAGGTGACCGGCGGGTCCGCTGCAGGGCTAGAGGACTCCAGCGACCTGAGCACGCAGCTCGGTCTCGATAGCTTGGGCCGCATGCAATTGGCGATGGGGATTGAGGAGCAGTTCGGCGTCGCGGTCGCCGACGAGCAGATCGCGGGCGCAAGAACTTTGGGCGATTTGAAAAGGCTGCTGAACCAAAAAAATCGCTCGCGTGGACAAACAGATCCGCCGCAGAGCGAAAATGTGTCGGCTTCGGCGGAACATATCGAGTCGAAAGACACAACAACCCCAGGTACCCCATCCCTTGTGCAGCCAAGGGCGGGATTGCCCCACAAGTATCCGCACTGGCCGTGGAGCAGGCCGGTGCAGGCGGCGCGGGTTGCGTTTATTGAAGCCGTTCTACGCCCGCTGGTGGCGGCCTTCGCTGCTCCGCGGGTCAAGCGTACCGGCCGGTTGCCGCTCGAACCCTGCATCTTCGTCTGCAACCACGCCACCGTTATCGACGTGGCGCTGGTGCTCTATGCTCTGCCGCCGCGGGTGCGCCACCACATGACCATTGCCATGTCGGCGGAGTTGCTGGCGGCCTGGCGCAAGAGCGCGCCCGCCGCGGCAGGTGTGGGCCCAGGGCCGTTGCGCTGGCTTGCGCCTCTGCAGGCACCGGCAGTCATTGCGCTGCTGAACGTATTTCCGCTGCCCGCGGGAGCGGGCCTGCGGCAAAGCTTCGCCCACGCTGGCGAAGCCCTGGATCGCGGCTACAACGTTCTGGTGTTTCCCGAAGGGAGGCGGACCACCACCGGCGCAATTCAGCCGTTCCAGACCGGCATCAGTCTGCTGGCCGAAGAGTCGCGGACCGCAGTGGTTCCGATGGCGCTGGCGGGACTGGTGGAGGCGGCCGAGCGGCCCAGAGTGCGCCCTCGCGGCCTCACGGTAGTGATCGGCGCGCCCACGCGCAAAACCCCGCAGGAATCCCATGCAGAATTCGCAAATCGACTCCAGGCCGCGGTAAAGCATCTGAGTGCAAAGGGACAAGAATTCTGAAAGAAGGGAGAAATTCATCGGATCTGTCGATTCCGCTTCGGTTGAGCATTGACTTCGTTTCCATAGGGAAGGCGGCCGGACGGGACATAGCGGAAGGGATGGGTTTCCCGCAGGAGAAATGCAGGTTCTTCAACTGCATTTTTATTTCGGGACGCCTTCGCTCCGAAAGACAGTTTTCAGGGAGCCGCATTTCCAGCGTCGCTATAGAATCGAAGCTAACTATTTCATGCCCGCAACTCAAGTCCAGGTATTGCTCGCCGTGCGCGATATGGCGCACTCGGCCCCGGTGGCGCAGCTACTCATGCAAGCCGGGGCGACGGTGTCCTTGACCTCGATGCATTCCCCGGCTCATCTGTTGGAGCGCATTAGCGGACACATCCCCTCGTTGCTGGTCATAGAACTGGATCACGACTGGAGCGCCCTGGAGCAGTTGCGGGCGGAATATCCCCGGCTGCCGGTGGTAGTGCTGCTGTCCAGGCCGACCGAGGCGCCGGCCTTCGCCGTCTCCCGTCTGGGTCTGGAGGATGTGTGGACGCTGCCGCTGGACGAGAATTCCATGCTGGAACGGGCCCAGTCGGTCCTCGAGAAGGCACGCTCACTGGTGCGGGAGCCGTTCGACCCCCATGAAGCAGCCAGCGACGAAGTACTGCTGGCCTCGGTGGGGGGCACACCCACACAGTCTGAGGCCGTACTCTCCATTCCAGAGGCTCCCGCTTCCCCGCCGGTGATGATGGGGGAAAATCCTCGAATGGCGGAGATTCGCGATACCATCCGGAAGGTCTCCGGCACCGATGTGACCGTGCTCATCCGCGGCGAGAGCGGCGTGGGCAAGGAGGTGGTAGCGCGCTTGCTGTTCGAGCAGTCCCGGCGGCGGCAGAAACCGTTCGTAAAAGTGAATTGCGCCGCCATTCCCCACGATCTGTTGGAAAGCGAGCTGTTCGGCTACGAAGCGGGCGCATTTACTGGCGCGGTGCGAAGTAAGCCGGGGAAGTTCGAGCTGGCCGACCACGGCACGCTGTTTCTCGATGAAATCGCGGAAATGCACCCCAGCCTGCAGGCCAAGCTGCTGCATGTGCTGCAGGACGGCCGATTTTCTCGCCTTGGCGCCAAGCGCGATGTGTCCGCGGATGTTCGCATCCTGTGCGCTACGAACAAGCTGCTGGAGGAGCGGGTACGCGAGGGGCTGTTCCGCGAGGATTTGCTTTATCGGATCAACGTGGTCACGATTTTTCTGCCTCCCTTGCGCGAACGTCGCGATGAAATCCCCATCCTGACGGACTATCTGCTACGCAAATACGCCTCCCAGTACGGACGTGTGCTGCAACCGTTGAGCGCCGAGGTGACTCGCCGCATACAGGAGTATGACTGGCCGGGCAACATCCGCGAGCTGGAAAACCTATGCAAGCGATTCGTGCTGGTGGGCAGCGAGACGCAGATTCTGCGCGAACTTGCCAGCCATCCCACCGCCCGTGCCTCCGGATGGCCCGAAGAGGTGGCGATCGCCCCGGTGCGGCCTGAAAAGCCGCCTGCCGCGTCCGCTCCGGATTCCAGCCTTTCCCTGCTGGAGGTGGGTCGCCGGGCCGCCTGGGAAGCGGAACGGCGCGCCATCGTCGAAACGCTGGAAGCAACCCGTTGGAACCGTCGGGAAGCCGCCCGCCGGCTGCAGGTCAGCTATAAGGCTTTGTTAAATAAAATTAAGCAAATGCAATTGGAGGAGGAATCCGTTTCCAGGAGTGCTGGGAAAATATCTACCCAATAGTGGTACGTAGATACCACTATTTTAGGAATTTGTTGCAAGGAAGAGCAAATTTGAGGATGTATTTTCGAGGAGCAGAGTCGGCGCCAGAAAAGATCGGAAGCCGAAGATTGAAAGCAAAGGAGTTGGCCTCATTTTTAAAGGATTGGTTGCAACTTCCGTAAAACGATGGTATTTGGCACGTGATTTGCACATCCAGAGGACAAGTAATGAGGCGTCCAACTTATCAGTCCTCTTTTTGAAGTTCTCGCATATTCGTGTCATTCCGTTCTGCGGAGTGGCTCCCATCGATCAAACCCTCGCCGCCATCCATCCTTCGAAAGCCTCGATGCAAGGCCCGCCAACGCGGGCCTTCAGCGTCCTTCCAGTGTCTCTCCAGACCTGCGAGCCGTTCTCCATTCGGAATTCCTAGTTAAAATTTAGCTTGTGACCGCGAACAAAACCTCCGAGCAGATCGGTACGCCCCTGGCTGAAATCGACGAGCTATTTTCCGTAGGCGGGCTGCGGAGCAACCGGCGGAAGCGGGCGGAGCCTATCGGAAACGCGCCCATTCCCCCGAAGGCGGCGCAGCCATACCGCCGGAGGGCCGCGGCACCGGTTGTGCTGCGCGTGCCGGCCTGGCGGCAATATGGTTGGCTGGCGCATGGTTTTAGCACCCGCATGGGCGGCGTTTCCACCGTGTACCGGCGGGAGGGCAAACCGGGAGAGCTGAATTTAGGGTTCACACCGGCGGATGTGCGGGAAAACGTCGTCGCCAACCGCGAGCGATTTCTGCGCGACGTACTTGGTGACTCCGCCGGGCGTAGAAGAACGCCCACGCCGGAGCTGACGCTGCTGCGGCAGATTCATTCCGGCGTGGTGCATGGCTTCGTTGTTGGAGCCTCGACGGAAGCCGATCTGCCCCTGCGCGGGGACGGATGGATTGCTGCCCAACCCGGCCGGATGCTTGCCATCCAGACGGCGGACTGTCTGCCCGTGCTGGTGGCGGACGTACGGCAGCGGATTGTCGCCGCCTTTCACGCCGGCTGGCGCGGCACGCTGGCGCGGATCGTCGAACGGGGCGTAGGCCGGATGCGGGCCGAGTTTGGCAGCCTGCCAGGTGACCTGACCGCCGCCATCGGGCCGGGGATTGGCCGCTGCTGCTACTCCGTGGGAGAAGAAGTGCGCATGGAATTCAGCTCGCAGTTCGCCTATGCCGATGCGCTGTTTGGAGAGGTGTTCGATCTGGACCCGATCAAGCAAAAATATCCCATGTTGTTCCTGACCGCGCGCGCGCCGGGCCACAGCAACCTGGGGCCGAGCATCCATCTCGACCTGGCCGAGGCGAACCGCCGCCAACTGATGGATGCCGGGCTGGCGGCGGAGAACATCCATTCTCTCGGTCTCTGCACGGCCTGCGATACGGAGCGATTTTTTTCTCATCGCGCCGAGCAGGGATTTACCGGACGCATGTTGAGCGTGATCGGCGTGATGGAGAAAGAGGCTGCGCCAGCCCGGCAGAATCGCGGATCAGTGCATCCGAAATTGCCGTAAGAAAACAGGCCGCCCGCATTTGCGGACGGCCTGCAGCATTTGTGCGGCTTATTGCGAAACCAGCAGTACCAACGACGAGCTACCGGCCGCGTAGTGACTACCAGCCGCGGGCTGGAAGATGGCATAAAAGTAGTAGGAGCCGGAAGGAAGGCCCGAACCCGGTGTCTGCGTGACCGTACTGACACCGCCTTTGCCCACGGAGCCAATTGCAAAGGGGCTCTCGGCCTGGATCAGTGACCCATCGGGAAGATAGGCGAACAGGGTGACGGTTCCGACAGGGTTGGCCGCGGACGCTTTTGCAGTGCCGACCGTGACCGTGAAGGAAACCACTGTGCTGGGCGTGATGGGGTTGGCGGCGAAGGTGAGGACAACGGGGGTCCCGCTTAACTTCACCTGCTGCGTGGACACGGCTGTCGAGGGCTGGTACAGCGTGTCCCCGGAATACAGCGCGGAGACATGGTGAGTGCCGGTCCCAAGGTTGGGAACGGTCAACGTTGCCGTTCCCCCCTCCAGGGGAATCGCTGCACTGGGTACGCCGTCGGAGTCTTCAAAAATGACGCTGCCGGTTGGTGTGGTGCCTCCCAGCGCGGCGCTCACCGTGGCCGTGAAGGTCACCGGCGTGTTGTAGGGGACCGTTCCATGCGGGCTGGTGGTCACCGTGATCTTCGTTCCCGAACCGTTCAGCAGCACGTCCAGGCTGGGGTGTCCGGCACGCACGGGCGGAAACTCCTTCATGTACATCTGCTGATAGGCGGGAATGGTCAGGTTGACACGATTGAATGTATCGGCAAGGGCGATGTCGAGCTTGCCGTCGCGGTTGAAGTCTCCCAGAGCGACCGCCCACGGCTGGGCTCCGGTGGCGAATTCATACCGCGGCTGGAAGGTGCCGTCACCGTTGCCGTAAAGAATTGCGACCTGGTTGAAGTTCGGCGCTACGGTGACCAGGTCGAGGATGCCGTCACCGTTCAGGTCGCCGGCGGCGATCGAGTCGGGAAAGTTCAGCGCGAAGCTGTTCACCGCATCCTGGAACGTGCCATCCCCGTTACCGGCGAAGAAGGAGACGTTGTTGGCGATCGAGTTGCCGGTTACGATGTCCAGATTGCCGTCGCGGTTGAAGTCGCCCACCACCAGCGAAGTCGGATTGACGCCGGTAGTAAACATTTCTGGGGTACCGAAGGTGGCCTGCGGCGGCGCGGGGTTCTGCGGCAGGATGGGAGTGGTGTTGAGAAACACCTCCATTTGCGCGTTCTGGAAACAGGTGACCGCGATGTCCTGCTGACCGGTGTGGCGGAAGTCAGCGATGACGACGCCATAGGGGTTGGTGCAGGTGTTCAGCGTCTGTCCGGTGGTGAAAGTACCGCCCGGCTGGCCGTACAGGAGAGACACGGTGTTGGCCCCGTAGTCCGTGACCGCCAGGTCCGGGATGCCGTCGCCGTTCAGGTCGCCAATGGCGACCTGGTACGGTAAATGACCGGCCGGGTAGCTGACCGCGGCGTTGAAATTGCCGCTGCCGTCGGCCTTGTTCATCAGCACGCTGACGGTATCGTCGCCCGTGTTCGCGGTGACCAGGTCGGCGTAGCCGTCATTGTTCACGTCCCCGGCCGCCACCCAGTAGGGCTGGGTGCCGACGGGATACTCGACGGCGGCGCCGAATTTGCCGTTGCCCTTGCCCAGCAGCACGCGCACCGCGTTGTCTTCAAGATAGGTGGCGGCGATGTCCGGGTTGCCGTCATGGTTGAAATCGGCGACCGCAATGCCGTCGGCCATGTTGCCGTGCCCCTGGTTCAGGGAAAGCGGCGCGAGAAAGTTGCGGCCGCCTGGGACCGGAGTGGGCAGCGTGTTGTTGATCAGCAGAGAAACCGCCGAGCCGGTCGTCTGCGTGACTGCCAAATCGGGCTTGCCGTCACGATTGAAGTCGCCCACGGCGAGATAGCCGGGCCCATTGGGTACGGCATAGGTCTGGACCGCCTGGAATCTCCCGTTTCCTTTGCCGAGCAGGACTCCGAACGTGTTTTGCGCGGTATTGCCGGTGATGAGGTCGAGGATACCGTTGCTCCGGGTGTCGACGGCGATGATGGAGCTGGCTCCAGTGCCGGTAGCCGGTCCCACCTTGATGGGCTTGGAGGTAGAGAAGTTCCCGCCTCCCTGGCCGAGTAGCACCCTCACGGTGCCGTCGCCGGCATTGACCACGGCCAGATCGGTGATCCCGTCGCGATTGAAGTCGCCGGCGACCATCCCTGCCGGACTGGAGCCGGTGGCCGGCGTCGCTCCCGGGGTAAAGTTGCCGGCGCCGTTGCCGGTCAGGATATGGACGGTATTGCTGGAGGCGTCGGCCACGGCCAGGTCGAGATTGCCGGATGCGCTGAAATGACCGTCGGCAATTGCCGTCGGGGTACCGAACCCGCTGAGGGTCTTCACGGTGTAATAGGTGAAATTGTTGGACGCATCGCTCAGAAACAGGGTCACGGTGCCGTCGAGCTTATTGGCTACGGCGATGTCGGGGTGCCCATCATTGTTGAAGTCGCCGGAGACCAGCGCAACCGGGCCCTTGCCCGTGCCCAGCACGATATTGTGAATCCCGTCTCCCATGGTCGGGTCGAAGGTGCCATCGCCCAGATTCAGAAACACCTGGATCACGTCTGAGGCGGGTGTATTGCAGGTGACAACGATATCGGGCAGGCTGGTCAGGTCCAGATCTTTGGCCAGCACCGCGGTCGGTCCGCCGCAGGTGGGGTAGGTCACCGGTGCGGCCAGGGTTCCGGATGCGGTGGAGAGATAAACACTAATGGTGTTGTCGGCATTGTTGGCGACAACAAGGTCTGGATAGCCATCGTGGTTGAAGTCGGCGACCGCGACCCCCAGCGGCGTATTGCCCGCCGGCAGCGTGACGCTCTTTGTGTTGAGCGCGGTGAGCGGCTGAAATTGCGTCTGCGCGCGCGCCGCGGACGGCTGCAGGAAGAAGATGGCAAAAGCGAAGACGGAGACTGCACGAAGGAAGTTTTGAAGGGAACGATCAATCATGACCATGACCTCAACTGAAAGATTTGCCCGACCCAGGACAAAACGATCGGTGCGCCGACGAAAAGCTAAGTGTTTCACGGTTTTTTCCAAAAAATACCGAAATGGCACGGCCAATTACCAAGGTTTTGTTACTGAAAGGGAGTTGGTCGCGCGGTTCTTTGAGCGGCAATACAATGCTGCGGGATTTTAAGATGCAGGAATTCGGGGCCGAGTTTACCGTCTGCAGGCGCGAAATCGAAAAGGCGGAAATGCTGTACAAGAAAGGCGAAAGGCCGGGCAGTTTCGCCCGGCCTTTGCTTTTGTTCATCTTCAACAATGCATCAGGTTAGAACAGGGAGAACGGCACATTCCGCCTGGTTGCCGGAGATGCGCGGCCAGCCAGGCCGCTCCCTGTGAATGAATCGAGAGATAGGATGCTCGATCGCTCCGAGGCACCACAATAAATGAAACAGACGGAGGTTGTACTGTTGTTCGATGTCAGATAGTTCGTCTGGGCTGGGAAGGTAGCCTTGACTGTGAACGATCCGATAAACTCACCGAACGCATATGCCGCTTGCCCGTTGCCGTTGGTTGTTTCCGGATGGTTGCCGCCGCCGTTTACGGTGAAGTCAACCGTACTTCCCGAGGCAACCGGAACGCCGCTGGAAGTCAGCGTGGTGGTGGATGTGCAGGAAACGCGGAGCCAGCCGCCGCCGCAAGAGATGTTCGTGGTTGTGGGTCCTGGAGTTACGGTCAGCGCCACCTGTGAAGAAGTACCTGGCTGATATGGGCTACCCCCTGCCGGCGTGTAATAAGCGTAGAGCTCATACGTCCCGACGTTGAAATCCGGAGTATCGACGGTTACGGTTTCACTACCCGTGCCATTCGCCAGCGTAATCGGCGGCAGGCTGAAGCTGCCCGGCGTACCGTAGATTGTCACGGTGCCGGTCGGGACCGTGGCTCCCGTTTGGGTGACCGTAACGGTTGCCTGGAACGTATTTCCATACGGGACAGTAGTCGGGTTGATGGTGAGGGTGACCGGAGTTCCCGCCACGATGACGGCAAAGTTGCTGCCGGAAGCGGTGGTCGGCTGGTAGAGAGTGTCTCCGGAGTAGAGGGTGGTAAAGGTGTACTGGCCGCTGCCGAGTTGGCCGGTGGTGTAGCTGGCGGTTCCGCTGCCGTCCAGATCATAGGGCCCGGTTCCCAGCGGAGCGCCGGTGTTGTCCTCAAAAATCACCGATCCGGTGGGTGTGGCGCCGCTGATGGCGGGTTGGACGGTGGCAGTGAGGGTCACGCCGCTGTTGATGGCAGGCAGCGGGGGTGTTGGGCTTATCCCGAGCGAGATGGTGGCTGCCGACTGGTTGGTGAGCAGATCGACGCTGGGGACGCCGCCCGACACCACCGGATACACCGTCATATAGCGCGTCTGATAGGCGGGAATCGCGATGTTGACCTGGTTGTAGGTGTTGGCGGTCACGATGTCGAGCTGGCCATCGTTGTAGAAGTCGCCGAGTGCAACTGCCCAAGGCTGTTTGGCCGCGGTAAATTCACCCTGCGAGCGCTGCTGAATAGTGCCGAAGGTGCCGTCGCCGGCGCCGAGCGTGACTTCGACGGCGTTGAAGTTCGGGGCCACACCCACGATATCCAGAATGCCGTCGCCGTTTACGTCTCCGGCGGCGATCGAGTCGGGGAAGTTCAAGGACGGACTGATGACGCCGTTGAGGAACGTGCCAGTGCCGGTGCCGGCAAAGAAGGAAATGTTGTTGCCGGAGGTGGTCGGATCGGTATCTCCAGCGGGACCGCCGGTGGCGTTGGCCACCACGATGTCGAGCTTGCCGTCGCGGTTAAAGTCTCCGGTGACCAGCGACATGGGCCCCGAGCCCGTGCTGTACATGTAGGGTGTGCCGAAGTTGCGATCACCCTGGTTGGGGAAAATGTACAGCATGTCGGTGCCATAGCAGGTGACAGCGATATCGGGACGGCCATTGTGGGCGAAGTCGCCGATGGCGATGCCGTAGGGGTTGGTTCCGGTGTTCAGGGTGGGGCCGGCGGTAAAGGTTCCGTTGCCCGTTCCCCAAAGGATGGACACCGTGTTGGCTCCGTAATTGGTGACGGCGATATCGGGAATGCCGTCGCCATTCAGGTCGCCGATGGCCGCCTGGTACGGCAGCCTTCCGACATTATATGTACCCGAAACGGTGAAGCTGTTGTTGACCCTGTTGCCGTTGTTGAGCAGGACGGTGACGGTGCCGGTCGGGCTGCTGAGGGAGGTATTGACGGTAATCAGGTCGGGAAAGCCGTCTCCGTTCAGGTCGCCGGATACCACGGAATAGGGCTGCTGCCCCACGTTGTAAGTGCCGGCCAGGGCGAAGGAACCTCCGCCTTCATTCTGCAACACCCTGACTTGGTTGTCCTGCAGGTAGGATACGGCGACATCGAGATTGCCATCCTGGTTGAAGTCGCCGGTGGTGATGCTGTCCGCCATGTTGCCATTGCCGGCGGCGATCGGGTTGGCGCCAGAGAAGCTGCGGGCGCCGGGATACGGAGTAGGCAGAGTGTTGTTGATCAACAGGGAAACCAGGTTAGATGTTTGCTGGACAAACGCCAGGTCCGGCTTGCCGTCGCGATTGAAGTCGGCGACCGCCGCAACCGTGCCCGGGGTAGAAGACAGGCTGACGGTCTGCGGGGTCTGGAGGGTGCCGTCGCCGTTGCCGAGCAGGACCGAATAGGCGTTCTCCCCGGTGCTTGCGGAAACATAGGCGTCGTAGGCAATCACGTCCGGGGAACCATCGCTGTTGACGTCGGTGACCGAGATGGCGACCGGGTTGAGACCGGCCGACTGGGGATTGGCCTGGGCATTGAAGGTTGCGTCGCCGTTGCCGAGGAGGATGCTCACGGTGTTGCTGCCGGCATTGGTCACGGCGAGGTCGAGATTGCCGTCGTTATTGAAGTCTGCCGCGGCGATGGCGCTGGGTTGCGACCCGGCGGCAACCGTGCCGTCGGCTGCGAAGGAACCGTCTCCCTTGCCGGTATAGATACGGACAAGGTTGTTCGCGCCATCGGAGACGGCGACGTCCAGTTTGCCATCGTGATTGAAGTCGCCGGCGGCGATTCCGGTGGGGGTTCCCGTGTCGCTTAGGAATTTCTTCGATCCGGCGCCGGTTGCGCTTAGGTTCAGCAGGGTGGTGATGTCGCCGTTGCTCCGCGCCACAGCGACGCCGATGGTGCCGTTGTTGGCGAAGTCGCCGGCAACCATCGCAACCGGCTTCGTCACGGAGATCGGGACGGCGTTGGCGAAGCTGCCATTTCCGCTATTAAGGAACAAATCAACCACGCCGGCCGTCTGGCAGGAGACCAGGATATCGGGATAGCCGTCGTTGTTGACGTCGGCCGCCAGGACTGCTGTCGGCTTCTTGCATGTCAAATAGTTCGTGGGTGAGGCGAATGTTCCCGGCGCGGTCGCTAGATAGACCCTCAGGTTCCCCCCGGCGTTGCTGCTGCCGGTGCTCACCACCGCCAAGCTCTGGTTTCCCGTACGCGCAAAATCGGCGGTAGCGACACCCTGCGGTGTGGCGCCGGTGCCGACATTGACCGAGGGCGGCTGATAGAGGCCTTGGGCGCGGGCGACGCCAGGGGCGAACAGTATTCCGGCCAGGCAGGCTGTGCCGGCGAAGACGCCGGCAGTGGCACGGGCAACGGGGAGAACGAAGGAACGGAGCATATCGAAGACCTCAAACAAAAAAATTTGACTGCGTGGCATACGCGGAAGCCGGAATCGATTCGCCGGTCCGATTGCGTTACCCACCGGTCCGGCGTCTCGGTGGCGGCGCGGTTCCAACTTCTATTGAGCGGCGGGTGAAGGACAGGTCAAGGAGCATTGCAGACTCGACCTGCGCCGCGAGAGTGTTTCAGCCCGATTCAAGCCCGGCTGCAGGTTCCCGGCACATCCTACGATGAAACTCATCGGGCGGCATGATCGCCTTGGCTCCGATGGGTGGTGCTCCGGCAGGGCCCCAGATTGAATCGGAAACTCCCGATTCGTTCCGAAACAGAACCGCTATAGTGACTGCGACAAGATGAAATGCTGCCTGAGTCTACCCCATTTTGGGAAACAAGACGACAAAAAAACACTCTCGTAACCTAGACAGTCAGGGGCGCTCGCGCTACGGTCGGAGCGATCGGTTCCGCGGAATGCGAAAATGAGGAGAAGGTACCGGAGCCGCGTCGGAGAGACTGTACCCACTTATTGACGGAATCGAATCGCGGGCGCTCCCGTTGCGGCGGAACGCGGAAGGGCATGCCGCCCCGCTTTTCGGACTCAGACTGTTCAGGAATTCGGCAATTCCGCCTCGGCAAACGCCGCGCCGGCGGCGTCTTTCGCGGAGACGACCGGCTCGGCGGTCAAAGGCCACGCAATCCCCAGGGAGGGGTCGTCCCACAGGATGGTCCGCTCCGATGTCGCGGAGTAGAAGTCCGTGGTCTTGTAGAGTACGTCCGCCGACTCGGACAAAACCAGGAATCCGTGGGCAAAACCGGGAGGGATCCACAGCATCTCCGGGGTTTCTGCGCTTAGCTCCACCCCCACCCAGCGACCAAAGTGGGCAGAGGAGCGGCGAATATCGACGGCCACGTCGAAGATGCGTCCGGCGACAGCGCGGACCAGCTTGCCCTGGGGGTGCTGGAGTTGGTAGTGCAGGCCGCGCAGCACGTTTTTGCGGGAGCGCGACTGGTTGTCCTGCACGAACCCGGACGGAAGGCCGTTCTCCCGAAATCGCGCCTCGTTCCAGGTTTCCGTGAACCAGCCCCGGTCGTCGGAGAAAATCCTGGGACGCAGGCGCAGCACGCCGGGCAGATCGGTGGCAATTATTTCCATAACGAAGTTTACCGCGACATGGAGCGCGTCGATGCCCCGGAAACTAGGGCAGCAGCGAGTACACGTCGAGGTAGGTTCCGGAAGGTGCGATGACGTTGCCGTCGACGACGACGGGAACCTGAAAGCCCTCGTCGCCGGTATTCAGGCCGTCGCGGGTGGCGTTCATCTGGCTGTTCCACAGCTCCTTGCTGACTTTGGTCGCATCGTAGGCGTGCAGGATGGCGTCTCCAGCGGATGTCTTCTCGTACATCCACACAATGCCGTCGCTGTTTCCGTTGGAGGAGACAATGGTGTTGCCGCCGCGCACGTACGTGGCGGTCGCGCCCACGGCGACGGGCGTCGGGTTGATGACGCCGTTGGCGATGCTGTATTGATGAATGGGGGTGTTCGCGGGCACCATGTAGAGGTTGCCGTTCCAGTAGGAGGGGTTTCCGTAGAGGCGCTGCCAGGTGGTGCCGTCGGCCGCAGCGATCGCTGTCGTGGAGGCGGTGCAGGTGTCCGCGCCGACCATGAACTCCTGCGGCACTTGATCTTTCGTTGCGTTGAAGTGGCCCAGATTGTCCTGGTCGAGCAGATACAGGCGCCCTTCCTTGTTGGTGGTGACCGCCAGGCTGTTGCTGCCGCCTACTTCCGGGGGCAGCAGGACGACCCCGCCGGAGCCGATCTCGAGATCGGCCAAGTCCGTGCAATCGCGGTTGGAGGGAGTGAACCAGTCCAGCACCTTGAATTCGCCGTCGTCAAACGAGAGGTGCAGCACGGTGTCGCCGTAGTCCATGCCGCCGTTTTGCACGTCTGTGCTGCCGTTGGCCCCCACGATGTAGATGGTCCCATCGGCGGCAATCGTGGGAGAAGCGCCGCTGGCCCAGAAGCCGGCGCCGACTCCCTCTTCGTAATTGGGATCGTTGGCCGTGTAGGTGGGCGTGGTGTTGAAGATGGCCTGGAGCGTCGCCGGATCGTAGGCCAGCAGCCAGCCGTGGAAGGGCGGGACATCCGAGAAGGACCCAAACGCGATATACAGGACGCCGTTGGAGAGTACGAGTCCCGGCCGCTGGTTCTCATAGGTGGCGTTGAAGGTGAGCACGCCGTTCACGCTGTCTTCGCCGGTGCCCGGTACGCTGGCGGCAATCACCACGCTGCCCGCGCCGGCGGCGTCGTTGCCGGTGCGGATGTCGAGGGCGTGCAGCGTATCCGTAATCGTGCCGTTCTGCTCGGTGGCGGCGACCACGTATAGAGTGCCGGTCAGGGGATCGATCACCGGGGTGCCGGTGATGCCGACCTCGCCGCCGAAGGTGGAGCGGCCGCCGTGATCGTCCGGCTGGGTGGTGATGCAGTTGGTGGTGCAGCTGGCTGGGGAGATGAAGCTGCGCTGCCACAGAGGCGTGGTCGAGGTGCCCTGGCCGTCGAACGCGTAGATGCTGTCGTTCTCGGTGGCGACGATCAGTAAATTGTGAACCCCGGTCGCCCCGAGATCGACATTGCGCACATACAGGGGCTGGGCCAGCAGTTCGCCATCGGCGATCAGCCTGCGCACCTTGCCGAACTGGGTCACGTTCACGTTGGCCGGCGTCAGCGTGGTTTCGTTGTCGTAGAGTCCGTTGCCGGTTACGCTGCCCTTCCACTCCATTACCCCAGTCAACGGCGTCACTGTCACCGTGGCGGTGCTGGTCGCGGGCTGGCCGCCGCCGGTGGCCGTCAGGGTATAGGTGGTGGTCGCCATCGGAGAGACGGTCTGCGTCCCGCTTGCCGCCACCGTGCCAATCCCGTTGTCGATCGACACGCTGGTCGCGTTCGCCGTGCTCCAGGTCAGGGTCGCACTCTGCCCGGAAAGAACCTGGATCGTCGCCGGAGAAGCCGTCAAGTGCGCCGTGGGCAACGCCCCCGTTCCAGTCACGGTCACCGTGGCGGCGCTGGTTGCGGGCTGGCCGACTCCGGTTGCGGTCAGGGTATAGGTGGTGGTCGCCGTGGGGGCCACGCTCATGCTACCGCTGGCTGCTACTGTGCCGATTCCCTGATTGATCGAGACGGTGGTCGCGTTCGCCGTACTCCAGGTGAGGGTCGTGCTCTGGCCGCTTGAGATGGAGGCGGGGGAAGCCGTCAACGTTGCTGTGATTGCGGGCGCCGCGGTCACCGTCACGGTGGCGGTGCTGGTGACGGTGTTCGTGCCGTTGCTCGCCGTAAGGGTGTAGGTGGTGGTCGCGGTCGGGGACACGCTCATGCTGCCGCTGGCCGCCACGGTGCCGATTCCCTGATTGATCGAGACGGTGGTCGCGTTCGCCGTGCTCCAGCTAAGCGCGGCCTTGGCGCCTGCCGTGATGGTGGATGGGGAAGCGGAAAGGCTGGCTGTAATCGGTTTTGGTGCGGGCGGGGCTGCACCGCCTCCGCACCCCAGCATCATCAAGATGAGGATGGATGCCAGGGAGAACTGCGTGTATTGACGGCGCATGGGGACCTCTCACAGAAGAATACGAAGGCACGTGCGAATCTGGTTTTTAGACGGCACAGATTCATTTTATCGGGTCGGGATACCTACGGCAATCAATCAGCAGGTGTGCTTGTGGCTTGACCCCTCGGGAAAATAGTGGCGTGCGTCGCAGTCCAGCCCAAGATAGGAAACCGGGTGCAGAGTGCTTCGCCCGGCCGTGGGGCATTTTCGTCGGCGCGATCCCCGACTACACGCGCTTGCGGGAGCCTTTTTCCTGCACCGGGAACTGCTGCTCTGCGCCGGGGAGAACCGGCTTTGGGAGATAGATGGACTCATACTGGGCCAGGTTCAGCTCGTCGGCGGTTCCCGGCAGTGCGGGAGGCTTGGATTCCCGATGCCAGAAGCGAAACGGGGAAGTCAGACCGTGCCGGAAACGAAATGGCGACGTCAAATCGCCGAAAGTCTGTCGCCGCCAGTCGCTGATGTTCGGCTCCCGCACCCCGGTGAAGTGCTCCAGAAACTGCAGCACCGAGGTGTGATCGAAAGGCTGGCTGCAGACCCATCCCCCCACGGTCCACGGGGAAATGAGGATGCAGGGAACGCGGAATCCACCGCCGATGGGGAGACCCTGGACAAACTCGTCGGGCGTGCCGTCTGGCGGCACGGGGGGCGCCACATGGTCGAAGATGCCGTCGTTTTCGTCATAGTTGAGGATGAAAACGGTCTTTGCCCATACGGCGGGGTTGGCGGCGACCGCATCGATTTTGCTGGCGACAAAGGCGGCCCCGTCGGCCGGCATGTAGTCGGGATGCTCCGACTGATAGCTGGTGGGAATAATCCAGGAGACGGGCGGTAGCCGGTCATTCATTGCGTCGTACTCGAACTGCCCGTCCGGGCCATGGAACACGCCGCGCGCATGAAGAGAGGATGTCTTGGGCGCGTCCAGAAAAACCTTGAAGAACTCCAGCACATTGCAGCCGAAATTGTCTTTCTGCTGATAGACCTTCCATGGAACTCCGGCCGCCTCCAGCCGCTCGGCGTAGGTGGTCCAGGTAAAGCCGCCCTTGGGCATGCTGTTGTTCAGCAGCGGCCCGCCGTGCCGGCCCTCGGGATCGATCGTCCCCGTCATCCAGTACATGCGGTTGGGATGGGTCGGACCCATGACGGAGCAGTGATATTCGTCGCAAATTGTAAACGCCTCCGCCAGAGCGAAGTGGAAGGGAATGTCGCCGCGATCGTAGTGACCCATGCAATAGGGGCCATTCGCGCCGTCGGCTTTGCGGTGGGCCGGGAGCCAGCGGTCCATGGCGCCGCCATTCCACGCCTCATGTTGCACGGTCCAGGCATGGCTGGTGGAAGGAATTTTTTGGGCGCTGGTGGTATGGGTGTTCAGGTGGAACGGCAGCAAATAGCCCATCGGATTGACAACGTCCGGCTGGTAGAAAACGGATTTTCCCGTAGACAGCGTGAGCGCGTGGGGATCATTGAATCCCCGTACCCCTGCCATGGTGCCGAAATAGTGATCGAATGAGCGGTTTTCCTGCATCAGCATGACCACATGCTTGATTTCCCGCATGGAGCCCATCGGGCCGGGGGAGTGATGCGACTCCGCGAGCACACGCTGCAGGTTGGGCGGCATCAACGACGCGGCGGCTGCGGCGGCCGCCATGCCGCCCGCGCTCTTCAACAGACGTCGGCGCGTGAATTTGGCGGAGGAGGCGCTCGGTCGCAAGGAATCCATCGGGGGTGAAACCTTTCCTGCTGGAATAATTCCTATTTTAAGCTCGCGGGCATTCGGCCAGCGAGTGCGCTCATCCAACTTCCAGAGAGAACCCGCATCGTTTGCCGGCGACGGCACATCTATGTGAGGGTGAAGTGTTATTCCGCCGCACCGGCGACAATCCTGAGGGAGACATCTTGAAAACGACCTACAAAATCGATCCGATACATTCCAGCGCGCATTTCACCGTTCGCCACATGATGATATCGAACGTCCGCGGTAGTTTTGGCAGCGTTCAGGGCACCATCGAATACGACTCGGAACACCCCGAGCAATCGCAGGTCAATGCGGTCATCGACGTGAACAGCATCAGCACCCAGGATGAAAAACGGGACGGCCATTTAAAGAGCGCGGACTTTTTCCATGTTGAGCACCATCCGAACATGACGTTCCAGAGCCGCAAAGTGGCGCGCACCGGCGCCGACACGGGCAAGGTCACAGGCGACCTGACCATCCGTGGGACAACGAAGGAAGTGATCCTGGACGTGGAAGGTCCCACGGCGGAGGCGAAAGATCCCTACGGGAACGCACGCATCGGCGTATCGGCTTCCACGAAGATCAACCGGGACGACTTCGGAATGTCGTTCAATATTCCGCTCGAAGCCGGCGGAGTGATGGTCGGCAAAGAGGTTAAGATCGATCTGGATATTTCCGCCATCCGGGCATAGATCAAAATAGATCAAAACCGCACAGCTCTCTGGCTGGACTGGAGAAGCGTGCGCCCCTTCGCTTCCGCTCCCACCCCAGCGACGAACACCTGTCGCTGAGGCCCCGGCTTCGTTTCGGTCGGAATGACAATTCTTTGCGCCCATCCGGTACACTGGCGTCTGCTGCGCTCGCAAGGCGCGGCGGCCGGGATTTCCGGCATTTCTTGGGTGTCAAGGAACGATTGTTTTGATTCCGATTGTGGTGACTGGAGGCGCGGGGTTTATCGGCTCCAACTTCGTGCTGGAATGGCTGGATGGAGGGCGGGAAGCCTCGGCCAGCCCGTTGGTGAACGTCGATTGCCTCACGTATGCCGGCAACCTGAAGAATCTGGAGCGGGTTGCGGCGCGTCCGGACTACACCTTTGTGCGGGCGAATATCTGCGACCGCCAACGAATGGACCAGTTGCTCGTCGAGCATCGCCCCCGCGCCATCCTGCATTTCGCCGCGGAAAGTCATGTTGATCGCTCGATCCACGGTCCGGAGGCGTTTGTCGAGACGAACGTGCGCGGCACGTTTGTGCTGCTGGAAGCCGCGCGCGCCTATTGGGAGAAATTGACCGGAGACGAGCAAGAGCGATTTCGGTTTCTCCACGTATCGACCGATGAGGTGTACGGCTCGCTCGGCCCCGACGATCCCCCATTCCGCGAGGATTCGCCCTATGCGCCGAACAGTCCCTACTCGGCGACCAAGGCGGCATCCGACCATCTGGTGCGCGCTTATTTCCATACCTACGGACTGCCGACGATCATCACCAACTGCTCAAACAACTACGGCCCGTATCATTTTCCGGAAAAACTGATTCCGTTGATGATCACCCACGCGCTGGCAGGCAAGCCGCTGCCGGTGTATGGCGACGGGGGCAACGTGCGCGATTGGCTGTATGTCGGCGACCACTGCCGGGCGCTGCGGATGGTGCTCGAACGCGGGCGGCCCGGGGAAACCTACAACATCGGCGGAAGAAACGAGCGCAGCAACGCCGAGGTGGTCGAGACCATCTGCGGGATTCTCGACGAGCTGCGTCCGGATTCGCGCTTCCGCCCGCATAAGCATCTCATCCATTTTGTGCCGGATCGTCCCGGCCACGACCGCCGCTACGCCATCGACGCCACCAAGCTGGAACGGGAGTTGGGCTGGCGCGCCGTGGAGACGTTTTCAACCGGGCTGCGCAAAACCGTCCAGTGGTATCTGGACCATCCGGAGTGGGTGGACGATGTACAGAGCGGCGCCTACCAGGAATGGATTAAGCGGAATTATCAAGCTCGAAACGGGCAAGCACGAGACGGACGGCACGGAGGAACGAAGTGAAGGGAATTGTGCTCGCCGGCGGTTCTGGAACCCGGCTTTATCCGCTCACCATTGCGGCATCGAAGCAGCTGCTACCGGTCTATGACAAGCCCATGATCTACTACCCGCTTTCCACGCTGATGCTGGCCGGCATTCGGGATATCCTCATCATTTCCACCCCGTCCGACACGCCGCGATTCGAGTTTCTGCTGGGCGATGGCGAACAATTCGGCTTGTCGTTTGAATATGCCGTGCAGCCCAAGCCCGGTGGGCTGGCGCAATCTTTCCTGATCGGCGAAAAGTTTATCGCCGGCGACCACTGCGCGCTGGTGCTGGGCGACAACATTTTTTACGGGCACGATCTGCCCCGGATGCTGCGCAATGCTGCCGCTCGGGAGTCCGGCGCCACCGTGTTCGCCCATCCAGTGCAGGACCCGGAGCGCTATGGCGTGGTCGAGTTCGACAGCCATGGGCGCGCGCTTTCGATTGAGGAAAAGCCGGAGAAACCCAAATCCCGCTACGCCGTCACCGGGATTTATTTCTACGATAGCCAGGTGGTCGAGATCGCCAAGTCGCTGAAGCCGTCGGCGCGCGGAGAACTGGAAATTACCGATGTGAATCGCCGCTACCTGGAGCGCGGGCAGTTGCAGACGGAAGTGCTGGGGCGCGGGTTCGCCTGGCTCGATACCGGTACGCAGGACTCGCTGCTGGAAGCGGCCGCGTTCATCCAGACGATTGAAAAACGCCAGGGATTGAAAGTGGCGTGCCCGGAAGAAATCGCTTTTCATCTGGGATACATCACCGCGGAACAGGTGGAAGAGCAGGCCGGCAAGCTGGGCCGGAGCGGCTATGGCGCGTACCTGCGGCAAGTGCTGCGCGAGGCCGCCGGGTGAACGCTCCGGGCAGGATTCTGGTCACCGGGCGCGACGGACAGGTGGGCTGGGAACTGATGCGGGCGCTGGCTCCGCTGGGCGAGGTGACGGCGACCGGGCGCGCGGAGCTCGATCTGGCCTCCGACGATTCGATTCGAGATGCAGTGCGCGCCGTTCGTCCCCATCTCATCGTGAACGCCGCCGCCTACACGGCGGTTGACAAAGCGGAAGGCGAGCCGGAGCTGGCCCAGCGCATCAACGCGGATGCGATCAAGACCCTCGCGGACGAAGCCAGGGGGGTCGGCGCGGCCATCATCCACTATTCGACGGACTACGTCTTCGATGGTGCCAAGACCACGCCTTATGTCGAAGCGGACCAGCCCAATCCGCTGGGCGTGTATGGGCGGACCAAGCTGGCTGGTGAGCGGATACTGGCGGCGGCGGGTATTCCCTGGCTGGTGCTGCGGACAAGCTGGGTATACGGCGCGCGCGGGAAGAATTTTCTGCGGACCATTTTGAAACTGTCGGCGGAACGGCCGGAGTTGCGCATCGTCGCCGACCAGACCGGCGCGCCCACCTGGTCGCGGGAGATCGCTGCCGTCACTGCCGCGATTGCCAGTCGCTGGAACGGGAAGAGCTCCGGCGTCTATCATCTGACGGCATCGGGCGAGACAACATGGCATGGATTCGCAGCCGAGGCGATTCGTCTGCGCGCTTTGACCGAGCCGCAGAAAAATTTCGCGCGGTTGGTTCCGATCGCAACGGCGGAATATCCCACGCCAGCGGCGCGGCCAAAGAATTCGCGGCTGGATTGCGTCAAACTGGAACGCGACTTCAGCGTTCGCCTACCGGAGTGGGGGATTTCTCTGGCGGAAGTGGTTCGGGAACTCGATTCGTCGGACTGACCTTCGCAGCTCTACCCGGCGGTCTCCGATACACTGAACCAGAGAAACCGGAAGAACCATTCCAAATCAGGTGCAACGTTGGCGAAAAAGATCGCACTTATTACGGGCGTAACCGGACAGGACGGCGCCTATCTTGCCGAATTTCTGCTGCGGAAGGGCTATGAAGTCCACGGCATCAAGCGCCGCACATCGCTCTTCAATACCGACCGCATCGACCATCTCTATGAAGACCCGCATGTCGATCACCGGCACTTCATCCTGCATTACGGCGACCTGACAGACGCCTGTAGCCTGATTCACGTTGTGCAGAAAGTGCAGCCGGACGAAGTCTACAATCTGGGCGCGCAGAGCCACGTCGCTGTTTCTTTTGAACAGCCGGAATATACGGCCGATGTGGACGCCATGGGCACGCTGCGGCTGCTGGAGGCAATCCGCATGTTGGGGATGGAGAAGAAGGCGCGCTTTTATCAGGCGTCTACTTCGGAGCTGTTCGGGCTGGTGCAGCAGACGCCGCAGACGGAGAAGACGCCCTTTCATCCCCGCTCGCCGTATGGGGTTGCGAAGCTCTACGCCTTCTGGATTACGGTGAACTATCGCGAGTCCTACGGCATGTATGCGTGCAATGGAATCCTGTTCAATCACGAGTCGCCGAACCGCGGCGAAACGTTTGTGACCCGCAAGATTACCCGCGGGCTGGCGCGCATTGCCGCCGGGCTGCAGGATTGCCTCTATCTCGGGAACCTGAATGCGCTGCGCGACTGGGGCCATGCTCGCGACTACATTGAAATGCAGTGGCTGATGCTGCAGCAGGAGCGGCCGGAGGACTTCGTCATCGCCACCGGCCAACAGCATAGCGTGCGCGAATTTGTCACCCTGGCCGCACAGGCGTTGGAAATGGAACTGCGCTGGGAAGGCGAGGGCGCGGAGGAACATGCGCTCGATGCCGAGGGCCGCACTGTCGTCGCCGTGGACCCGCGCTATTTCCGCCCAGCAGAGGTGGAAACGCTATTGGGCGACGCCACCTACGCGCACCAACGGCTGGGTTGGAAACCGCGCATCGGATTCGATGAACTGGTGCGGGAGATGGTCGAGGCCGACCTGGCCGACGCCCGCCGCGACGCTCTCATTCGCCAGCACGGCTACCGCTCGTTTGAGCGCAAAGAATAACGCCTCAGCGCGCGCGATCGCCGCATCTGCGCTCGTAACAGGCGCCAGGGATGGAACGGCAGACGCTTTTTCCCTTCCGGCAGCGCGTCGATGAGGATGCGCTTTCCCAGTTGCTCAAATTGCCGCCTCCATAGCTTTCTTTCCGCGAGCGATAGCGCGGTCATCCAGCGCGCTTCCGCCGGAGCTTCCTCCGACAATGTGAACATGGACAGACCGTGGCTGTGCAGGAAATGGAAATGCGGGAAGCGCGGTTCCAGCTCGCACATGAGCCGCCAGACGCCAAAATTGTTCTTGAAAACATTGCTGTCGTGAAACAGCACCACGCCGCGTCGGCTCATTTTCGGCAGCCAGGTTTCAAAGTCGTGGCGCACCGCGTCGTAGGTGTGGAACCCATCGATGTGCAGCAGGTCGATACTGCCGTCGGCGAATTGCCCCAACGCATCGTCGAACCGCATCCGCAGCAGATGGGAAAAGGCGCTGTAGTGCTGCCGGTTGTAGCCGTCGACATCGGCAAAAACTTCATCCCCATAGGACCCCGCATGGGGATCGCCCTGCCAGGTGTCAACGGCGTAGCATTGGGTGTCCGTCCCATGCGCCTGCACGCTCTGGCAGAAGGCGAAGTAGGAGCTGCCGGCGTGTGTCCCCAGTTCCACCAGCGTTTGCGGACGCCACTGCTCGATGGCCCAGAACGCGAAAGGAATATGTCCCCCCCATGCGGGATTGTCTCCGCACGGGCGCGAAGGCTTGTCGTACGCGGCAGCGGTCAGATGGGAGAGGATGTCGGCGGCCATTCGAGTGAGACTCTGAATGCTTCTTTCCGGGCGGCGGATCAGTCCAGGTCAAAGTCGCGCAGCGGTCGGGCTTCGTCCGGCGTTTCTTTGGCGCGGCGCAGCGCTTCGGCAAATTTTTTGGCGAGCACCTCGTCCTTGTTCTTCTCGGCCTCGACCGACTGACGGAACAGCGACTGCTTGCGCTCTTCCTGGTCTTTCAGCGCCCGCGTCGCCGCTTCGAAGTCTTCAAATGTCCTTTTTCGCGGAGCGGGAGTATGGGCGATCACGCTGCGCGTGTCGGCATCGACCTTCATCACAGCTCCGCAGTCCGGGCAGGTGATATCGAAGATGCTCGGTCCTTTTTCAGCCATGGCGCTCCCTCCGTTCCTCTGGCTCAGGATATCGCAGCCGCTTCCGCGGCGACTATACCCGCTGCAGCGCGGCTTCTTTCACGCGGCCGCCGGCGAGATGTTCCAGCACGCCCCGGTCGCGGATGAGAATCGACTGCCCTCGCTGCTCGATGATGTTGTTCCGCCGCAGTTTGGAGAAGCTGCGGGTGATGGACTCGCGAGTGGCGCCGAGTTGCTGAGCGATTTCCTCATGAGTCAGGCGCAAATGCACTGTATCGGTCTGCGGTCCCTCCTCCGGACAGTTCAGCCCTAGCAGAAATCGCGCCAGGTTGGCCAGCAGCGAGGGCGCCAGGGACAACCGCCGGATCGCGTCCAGGATGCAGGAGTGCTGCGCGGACAGTTCCTCGAGCGCGGCGCGCGACTCCGCTTCATGCCGGTTGAGAAAATCCAGGAATGCATCGCGGGGGATCAGGTCGAGATCGCACGGCTCCAGCGTGACGGCGGAAATCTTACCTACGTCTCCGGAAATCGCGGTGCTCAACCCGAGCAACTCCCCCGGCGCGGCGATGTACAGAAGAACGGTACGGCCCTCTTCGGAGTTCATAACGATCTTCACCCGCCCTCTGCGCAGGACCCGCACTCCATCCGCGGCGTCCCCTTCACGAAAAATCGTGGAAGCAGAGGGCAGAGAAATGCGAAACGAGGCGTCGGTCAACTCCTGTCGCTGCGCAGGGGTCAGATGGTTCAGGAAGAGGTGTTCTTGCACACGGCAGGATTGGCAATGTTGCAGCGAATGAAAATCGATCATAGCGTTCCCCGGGGAGGGTAAATCCTTTATACGCGCTAGCCAAAAAGATTGGCATGCCGGGGCGTCGTTGCTTCTGGAGCGGTTCTAAAGATAAAGCGCCTGGTGGGCACAGATGCCGGAGCGAGCGCGCTCGACCAGCAGATCAACCAGGGAAGGGCCGGTGGCTGCGAGGAATCCCGCGCCCGCGAGAACGCGCTCCTGCAGGTTGCCGTTGGGGAAGAGTTGCAGACAGAGGGCGTCGGCGTGGCGCCGCAGGCTTTGTTCGCGCTGCAGGGTGAAGTTGGCGGAGAGCTGCCGCAGCCGGTTCATCTGGTACAGCATTTTCGAGGCGGCAACGTCGGCGGCGTGGCCCAGGCTTGCATCCTGAGCATGCATCCATTCCGTCAGAAGCTGCAATTCGCGGTCCAGAGCGTTGCCGGCGGCGGCGAGTTTGCGCTTGCCTTCGACCGGCATGGAGCGGGCACCCAACTGCTGCGCCAGGGCTTCACCGGTGGTGAAAACGTCAGGCAAGGAGAGCTGATGCTGCTCGAGAATCTTCGCCATGCGCGGGTCGATCAGCGTGGCGGAAAATCGCGGAAGCACCGGCGTGGCGCGGCCCAGAATGTGCTGGTAGACGACCTGCGATTGCGCGAAATAGGCAATCTCCGCCGGGCCGCCGATGTAGACCGATGTGGGCAGCAAGGTGTCCTGCATCACCGGCCGCAGCAGCACGTTGGGGCTGATGCGCTCCGGCGCTTCTTCGAGGATAGCCAGCAGATCGGAGCTGGTGTATTGCTGTCCAGCGGCCGACCACGTGCCCTGGGGTGTTTTCTTCAAGGCATTGCGCTCGCCGCTGTTTTCATCGAGAAGAAACAGCAGGCTGGAGGAGTCGCCAACCATCACCTGGGCATGGTATCCGGCGCGTTCCAGTTCGTTCGTGCGTTCCAGCAGCGCGGCATGGATGGTATCCGCCTGCTGGATGGCCGCGCGTAAGGTGGACTGCGCCAATGCGTGAAACGACCGCGCGGAGGCGTCGATGACAATGAGGCCATGTTCGCTGAAAACTTTTGTAAGAAAGGCGGCGAAAGCGGAGGCGAAAGTTGCGGTGGGTGTGTAGGTGGAGGCCAGGAGATCGGCAATGGAGCTTTCGCCCAGACATCGCCGCGCGTTCTCCAGCAGCGGGAGAATGCCGTCGCCCAGCGGCAGATCGCCCACCGGTCTTCCCGGCGCGGGGTTGCCGGGCAGCCGCAGCGTTTCCAATCCGGTGGCGGTGAGAAATGTCGCCTGGTTGATTTCCTCGAAATCATGATCTTCGCTGGCCAACCAGAATATAGGCACGTGCGGGTGGCCATCGCGGCTGGCATCGGCGGCCAGGCGAATGGCGCTGGCGGCCTTCAGCAGTGTCAGCAACGGACCGCCGAACAGGCCCACCTGCTGGCCGGTGACGACGGCTGCTGCTCCTTCAGCCAGTCGGTCAAGATTAGCGAAAGTCGCCGGGGCTGCGCCGAAGCCTCGATTCTGCGTCGCGAGCAGGGTAGCGATCACGCTGCGTGTGTCGGCATCCATTGCCGGCGGATGCCCCATCCAGGCGTTTTCGCGGTAGAGCGGCGAATAGAACGGCAGCAGCTCTTCCTTTCGCTCCGCCAGGCCGGCGACGTAGTCGCGAAACAGTGCGCTGACGTGGGGCAGGGCACTCGCTGTATAGCAGTTTCGGTCCAATTCCGTGGAAGCTCCTTGAGGCGAGGTGCGGGCCGAGCGGCCCCGGGGCAAGCGTCAGTGTCTCATGGGAGTGGATGCGCCCGAGGACGCTCGCGATGCGAACTTATTCTTCCCGGCCGATCAGCAGTCGCCGAATTTCCATTGTATTTTGCGCCGGAAGGGTATCGAGTGCGAAGCAGGCCAGCTCCCGATAGACCGCCAGCAGCCGGGGCCGGCCCCGCAATGCCTCCAGATGGCTGGCGATGGTTGCAGTATCGCCGCGAGCGATAGGGCCGCTGAAACTTTTCTCCGGATCATCGTTGAAAAAATTGGCGATGGTGCGCTCGACCATGGGATGCATGCGGCGGCGCGCCTCCCGGCGTGTGAACCCGGCGGCGACTGCGGTTTCGATCGCCGCGGTCAGCGCCGCCACCAGCATGGGCGAAGCGAACGCGCCGAAAGCGTGGTAGAGAGGCTTGCTTTCCACGGTCAGCGGGAACGGTTCTCCTGCCATTGCACGCACCAGTTTCGCCGCCGTGCGGCAGGCGCGCGAGTCGCCTTCAATGGCAAACGGCACCCCCGCCAGCGGGCGTTTCCGGCTGGAACCTGAGCTGGACCGCCGCGGAAACGTCATCAGGGGATGGACTGAGGCGATACTGGCGCGCACGGCCCGCAAGGCCGCAAGCTCCGTGCTGGGCAAGGCGCCGCTGGAGTGAAACACGACAAGTTTCCTGCGTAGCGGTTCAGCTCCGAGAGCGGCGGCCAGTTCAGCTGCAACCTTGACGATGGCGGCATCCGGAGTGCAGATCCAGAAAACATCGGCGTCGAGCGCGGCCTGCACCCAGGTTGCCAGTTTCGCGCCGAGCGATGCGGCGAACCTGGAATCGATGGCGAGCTTCCGGCGCACAACGAATTCGCGCGGACGAATGCCGGCGTCTTTCAGTGCCAGCGCCAGCGCGGTGCCCCAGTTGCCCAGGCCGATGAGCGAGACGCGTTGCGGCGCGGGCTTCTTGCGCCGGGATGTTTGGCGGATCGGCGTCATCGATCTCATCCTCTCACGCCCCCGATGTGCGAAGCCCAGCAGCAACCGATTACTATGGGAAGGGCTTCGATAGAAAATCCAAACGATTTCGGAGAGAGCCGTTGGCGCAATCACGCAAAGCAACAACCAGGAGCAGCAATCCACGTCTCCGCAAACATGCCGCGGGAAACCCGCCGAGCAAGCCGGCGAAAAATAAGTCCGGCACGAAGGTCGAACTGGTCTCCTCGAAGCTCGCCTACCACGGGCCGCTCTTCGATGTGTACACCGATCATGTGCGCGAACCGGGAGGCGTCCTTTCTCGGCGCGACGTGATTCGCCATCCCGGTTCCGTCGTGATCCTCGCCGTCGAACCGCGCGGCCATGAAAGCGATCCGCTGATCGTAATCGAGCGCCAGTATCGTCATGCCGCCGGGCAATATATGTGGGAAATTCCCGCCGGCGGCAGAGAGCCGGAGGAAGCGACGCTGGCGGGGGCGAAGCGCGAACTGCTGGAGGAGACCGGCTATCGCGCAAAGCGCTGGAAAAAGATGGTGTGCCTGTATGTCAGCCCTGGATTTCTGGGCGAGTGGATGCAGATTTATCTGGCCGAGGAATTGAGCTCTGGAGAGTCGAACCCGGACGAGGATGAATACATCGAGCACCGCCAGATTCCGCTGTCTCAGGCGTTGCATTGGGTGGAAAGCGGCAAAATCATCGACGCCAAAACGATCGTCGCAATTCTGCAGTATGAACGTTGGCGCTCTTTCAAGCGACGCTGAGCGGATTTCGACGCGGGGAAACCGCGGTTCCATCGGACTGTGCCCTTGCTTCTGAAGGACTTCGCTTGGAATGACAGTTTTTCTCGACAGAAGCATTTTTTCAATCCGCTTTCCGCGCACGATAGAACGATCGATTGGCGGTTCTGGATTCCGTTTCGTGCGGAGACCCAGGGAAATCCTTTCACCCGGTGCATTTTGGGATCGTAATCACCCCCGATACCGCATTCTTTTCTCTCCGCCGGTAACTTAATTTTTGAGCGCGCGTCTATACCCTAGGATCCCCTCGGGCTCCAATCTGTATGGAGAGGTGCGTCTTCCGTGTCTCATCACAAGGGCAAGGTCAAGTGGTTCAACAATGCAAAGGGCTTCGGGTTTATCGGGCGCGACGATGGACCGGATGTCTTCGTTCACTACACGTCGATCCAAACCGACGGCTATAAAAGCTTGAAGGAGGGCGACGAAGTCGAATTCGACATCGTGCAGGGAGAGAAAGGCCCTCAGGCAGATCAAGTGCTCCGCCTGCAGGCTGCCGTGTAAGCGGCGTCCCGTCAGAACGGATGAAGCGGGTTGGAATGGGATGCCTCGTGTCTCCCTTCCAAGGCGCGAGGCATCGGACGTTTGAAGAATGCCCGGCTCTGCGCCGGGCTTTGCGTTTTCTCTTCAGAGTGCGATGATTCCTTCCAGGCGCTGCGTCCCCGTTCGCCGAAGCCATGGAAAATCGCCATATCGCCCAAATCCTCTTTGAGACCGCTGACCTGCTGGAGGTGAGCGCCGCCGACTCGTTTCGCATCCGCTCCTACCGGCGGGCGGCGGAGGCGGTCGAGTCCAGCACCGTCTCGGTGGGCGAGCTGGCGGCGGAGCCGAAAAAGCTGCTGGAGCTGCCCGGTATCGGCAAGGGGATGGCGGCCAACATTGTGGAGATGGAGCGGACCGGTAAGCTGCCCCTGCGGGAAGAACTGCTGGCTCGCTACAAGCCGACCATGCTGGAGCTGCTGCGGCTGCCCGGCATGGGGCCGAAGACCGTAGCCTTGTTCTGGGACGCCCTGCAGATCGCCAGCGTGGACGAACTTGAAGTGGCCGCGCGCGCGAGCAAGCTCGATGGCCTGCCCCGCTGCGGGCCCCGGCAGGTGGCGAAGATTCTGCAGGGCATCGCCGACTATCGCAAGCACGCCGGAAGATTCCATCTGGATGAAGCGGAAGCCGCCTCCGAAAAGCTGACGGAATACTTGCGCCGCTTGCCGGGCGTCGATCGGGTGACCGCGGCCGGTTCTCTGCGGCGTGGCCGGGAAACCGTGGGCGATCTGGATATTCTCGTCACCGGCCCCGCGTGCGCCGCCGATTGTGTCGAGGCGGTGGTCGAACACGTCGCCGCTTATCCGCCCATTGTGGATGTCATTGCCAAGGGGCAGAACAAGGTCAGCTTTCATCTGCGCCATGGTCTGCAGGTGGACGTGCGCATGTTGCCGGAGGCGAGCTACGGCGCGGCGCTGCAATACTTCACCGGATCGAAGACCCACAACGTGGCGCTGCGCCAGCGTGCTCTCAAGCTCGGTTACACGCTCAATGAATACGCGCTCACTCGATTCTCCGACGGGGTCGCGATTCCGGCTGCGACGGAGGAAGAAATCTATGCGGCTCTTGGTCTGGACTATATCCCGCCGGAGTTGCGCGAGGATCTGGGAGAAATTCCCGCTGCCGAACAGCATCGCCTGCCGCGGTTGATCGAGCAGGCCGACATTCGCGGCGATCTCCACATGCACACCAGCGAAACCGATGGCCGGAACACCATTCGGGAAATGGCGCAGGCGGCGATCGAACGCGGGTACAGCTACATGGCCATCACCGATCACTCGAAAAACCTGGCCATGACGAATGGCCTGGACGACGCACGGGCGTTGCGCCATGTGGAAAGCATCCGCGCCGTGGATCGCGAGCAGGAAGGCCGGATAAAAATCTTTGCAGGTATCGAAGTCGATATCCTCGCCGACGGCGCCATCGATCTTTCCGACGATGTGCTGGCACAGATGGAGATCGTCATCGCCAGCGTGCATTCCCATTTCAACCAGCCGGCGGAGCAGATGACCGAGCGGATTCTGCGGGCGATCGAAAATCCGTTCGTCCGAATTCTCGGCCATCCCACCGGCCGCCTGCTGCTGCGCCGGGAGCCGTATGCGCTCGACCTCGATCGCGTCCTTCGCCGCTGCGCGGAGCTTGGCGTCGCGGTCGAGCACAATGCCTATCCCGACCGGCTGGACCTGAGCGATCGCAATCTGCGGCGGGCCAGGGAGTTGGGCTGCAAGATTGTTGTCAATACGGATGCCCACCATACCTCTCACCTCGACAAAATGCGTTACGGCATCCGCCAGTTGCGGCGGGCCTGGCTGCGGGCGGAAGACGTGTTGAACACCGGTGCAACGGAGGAACTGCTGCGGCACCTGCGTCCCCGTCGCTGACGAAAATTTGCCCCATTTTGCGAGATTCCGGGTAAACTGCTTGCAATCATGAATACATCCGCTTCGCCGTCCCCCAACGCGGGCGCTCCGGAATTGGAGCAGGTCGAGCCGCCGAACCCCTGGCGTCCGCTCCTGATCCCTGCCATCGTCGTCGTTATAGGACTGGGTATTTGCTGGGCGCTGTTTGCCCATTTTGGACGCACGAAACCGGACGCCACCGGTACAGTCATTCGCGAGACGGCGTATCCCGTGCAGGTGAATGCCGCGCAGCCGCCGTCCGACACAGGAATGGCGGGAACGGTCCCGCAGCAGAACGAAACCATCCTCCTGGTCGAGGGCCGGATTACCAACATAGGGCCCAAGCCGCTGACGATCTTCGATATGACGGCCGATATCAAGCTGCATGGCAACAACAATCGTAGTTTCGCCGCGTTGCCGGAAGACATTGACCGCGTGTTTGAACGCTTTCCCAACCTCGCTGCCATGCGGACGAAGCTGTTGACCCGGCACCAGGTAATTCAACCGGGCCAGTCGGCCGAAGGGTTGATGGTGTTCAACTACGCATGGTCCCAACAGCAATGGAGCCAGCGAAAGAATTCACATCTGACCATCAGCTTCAATAATGGGCGTTCGCTGATTGTGCCGTTCAAGTAGGCGTATACCGGACGCGTCGCATCGCTTATTTTCACAAATTGGAAACTCATACAATGGATGTATGGGGAGATCGCGGACCAGCGACGTTCTGATCGCAGGGGGCGGAATTATCGGCCTGTCGATCGGCATGGAACTGCTCTCGCACGGGCTGTCTGTGACCGTGCTGGAGCGTGGGGAAGCCATGCGAGCAGCGTCCTGGGCGGCCGGCGGGATGCTGGCAGCCCATGATCCGGAGAATCCACCCGCGTTGCTGCCGCTCTCCATCCACAGCCTGGAGCATTATCCCGCATATCTGGAGCGAATTACGGCGGCGTCGGGGCAGCCGGTTCCGCTGCGTACGCAATGGACCCTGCAGCAGGTTCGGAGCACGAGTGCGGACCTGGACTTGATCGCCGGCGACGCGGCGTGGGAGGAAGTGCGGCAATGGATCCCCGGTTTCACGTTTGGAGATTTAGGGCACCCGATTATTCGGCTGGAGGAGCAGAGTCTCAACCCGCGCGACCTGTGCCGGGCGCTGCCGGAGGCGTTTGTCGCGGAGGGCGGAACGCTGCGCGAAAAGACTACGGTGCTCGATGTGGAAACATCCGCTGCCGGTGTTGTCGTACGCACGGCCACGGAGCGCATTTCCGCCGGCATCTTTGTCAATTGCTGCGGCGCCTGGTCTGGAGCGCCGCAGTTGGGAGGTCTGCCGGTCGAACCGGTGAAGGGGCAGATGGCGACCGTCGCCCTCGCTTCGGAGCGCCTGCGCTGCGTGCTGCGCACCCCAGAGTTCTACGCCATCCCGCGCGGGGATGGCCACGTCACCATCGGCGCGACGATCGAGCATGTCGGCTTCGATGAGTCCGTCGAGGAGCACCGCATTGAACGCCTGCTGCGGGCCGCTGCCAGCTTGGTTCCGGAAATCGATCGTGCGGCGCGGCTGGAAATCTGGGCGGGTCTTCGGCCCGGCACGCCGGATGGGCTGCCGGTCCTGGGCGCGGCGGCGATGGAACATTGCTGGCATGCGACGGGACACTACCGCGATGGCATTCTGCTGGCTCCGGGAACCGCGCGGCTGATGACGCAAGCCATTCTGGGGGAGCCGTTGGACGTGCCGCTCGACGATTTCGCGCCGTATCGTTTTCGCGCCGTCAAATCCATGCCTCAAGAACGGATCGCGCCTGTTTCCGCGTGCTGCGTTGATGCGAATGCGGCGGAATGATAGCAGCGCAGGGACAACGCGGTGACAGAGTAGGCGCGCTCGCGTTATAACGGAAAGTTGGGGTTTTCCCGGACGAGGACCGAAGCATTCGCGGACGGCCCGGCAAAATCCGCTTGAATTTGGAGAAAACTACTATGTCGAGCACGACCGTGGCGCGGGGCCTGGAAGGAATTGTTGCCGCCGATTCTGGAATTTGCTGGATCGAGGGCGATACCGGTGTCCTGGCCTATCGCGGGATTGACATTCACGAGCTGGCAGAGAAGTCCACCTTCGGCGAGACCGCCTACCTGTTGTGGTTCGGCACGCTGCCGACGGAAAAAGAGCTGACCGATTTCCGGCGCAAGCTGCTCGAAGCTCGAGTGCTGCCGCCGGAGATTCTGCGCATGCTCGAGTCCTTCCCGCGCCATGCCATGCCGATGGAGGTGCTACGCACGGCCGTCTCCGCGTTGAGCCTGTACGATGCCGATGAAAAGGACAATTCCCACGATGCGAATGTCCGCAAAGCCTTCCGCCTGACCTCCCAGATCGCCATGATCGTCGCCGCCTACGATCGCATCCGGAAAGGGAAAGAAGTGATACCGCCCGATCCATCCCTGACCCACGCGGCCAATTTTCTCTGGATGCTGAACGGCAAGAAGCCCTCCGATACCGCGGAGCGCGCGCTCGACGTAGCGCTGATCCTGCATGCCGACCACGAACTGAACGCTTCCACCTTCGCCGCCCGCGTCATCGCCGCTACGCTGTCCGACATGCATTCGGCCATCACCGGCGCCCTGGGAGCGCTGAAAGGTCCGCTGCACGGCGGCGCGAACGAGGCCATCATGCGCATTCTTTTCGACATCGACAAACAGGGCGCCGATCCGGTCGAGTATGTGCGGCAGATGCTGGCCGACAAGAGGAAAATCTCTGGATTCGGCCATCGCGTGTACCACACTGAAGACCCGCGGGCCACGCACCTGCGTCGCATGTCGGAGGACCTGGGCCGGGCCAGCGGCAATCCGAAATGGTTTGAGATGTCGCGCCAGATCGAACTGTTCGTGAAGAAGGAAAAGGGTCTAAACGCGAACGTGGACTTTTATTCCGCCTCGACGTACACCACGCTGGGCATCGACGTCGATCTGTTCACGCCGATCTTTGCAGTCAGCCGCATCGCCGGCTGGGCCGCGCACGTCATCGAGCAGCTTGACGACAATCGCCTCATCCGCCCCCGCGCGGAGTATAACGGCCCGGAATATCCGGCGAAGTACGTGCCCATCGAGAGTCGCTGAGCGGATCGTGTCTGTGCGCCTTGTGGCACAATAGAGAGTTTCCCGAGGCGCATTTCCCGTATGAGTTCCGCCCCGCTTCGCTCCGCTTTCATAGCGCTTTCGCAGAACCAGCCGCTTCGCCGCTTTGCGGAAAGTTCTCCCATCGGGCGAAGACTTTCCAGCCGCTTTATCGCCGGGCTGCATGTGGCCGACGCCCTGCGCGCCGCCGAAGCGCTGAACCGGGAAAGGATTCCGGTTTCGCTCGACAGCCTGGGCGAAAATGTTTATACGGAGCAGGAGGCGCTCCGCTCCGCCGCCGTCTATCATCAACTGCTCGACGCGATCGCCCAACGCAAGCTACAGGCCAACGTCAGCGTCAAGTTGACCCAGATGGGGCTTGATGTTGACCCGGAAATCGCCCGCCGGATCACCGGCGAAATCGTCGATCATGCCGCCGCCGCCGACACCTTCGTCCGCATTGACATGGAAGGCACGGACTATACCCAGACCACCATCGACATAACCCGCCACCTCCACGCCCAGCCCAACCATGCCGGGCGAGTGGGCACGGTGATGCAGTCGTATCTGTACCGCTGCGAGAACGACATCCGCACGCTGCTGGCCGAAGGCATTCGCATCCGCCTATGCAAAGGCGCATACAAGGAGCCGCCCACGCTGGCCTACCCGGACAAGGAAAACGTAGACGCGAACTATATAAAGCTGATGAAGATTTTGCTGACCAGCGGCGTCTATCACGGCATCGCTACCCATGACGAGGCGATCGCCCGCGCGACGAAGCGATTCGTTGCCGAACGTGGAATCGACAAGCGCAGCTTTGAGTTTCAGATGCTGTACGGAATCCGCCGCGATCTGCAGCGCTCCCTGGTCAGGGATGGATACAACATGCGGGTCTACATTCCGTTCGGGTCGGAATGGTACCCCTACTTTATGCGCCGCCTGGCGGAGCGCCCGGCCAACGTCCTCTTTATCGCGAAAAACCTGCTGAAGTAGCGTTTAGCGCTCAATAATCGTCGTCGGAGCGTACGTCGGAGCGGCGGTGATGGCGAGGCTCTCCGGGTCGGAACATGTCTACTCCGGCGCGGATGGCAGACATCCAGCCTCCCACCTGACGCAAGGGCGCCATGACGTTTTCCTGCACCACGCGCGTGCCGTGGGCGATTGCGTCCAGAGTGTCGTTGATCATGTTGTCGATGCGGCTCACCTGGCGACGGGCCTTGCCGGCCACCTCGGTCACCACCGTATCCACATTTTCCACCTGGTCGCGCAACCGCTCCGTGGCGGTGTGCACGTTTACCGTGATGGCGCGGATGCGCGGGGTCATGTCTTCGATGGCCTCTGCCACACTATTCGCGGTACGCAGAATCGGCCGCATCTCCTCGCGCAGCGTTTCAATTTGTTCCAGGGCCCTCTTCTGCGCGACCCGCGCTGTGATCAGTATCGCCAGCAGGATCAAGGTCTGCAACAGAATTGCAAACGTAACGGCGCCGGTAAAGATGAGAAATACGATGGATCCATCTGGCATTGTCGTCCGCCTCTAGTGAAAATTTGAAATGTGCCGAACACCTGCGTTCTGCAGCCATGGGCCAGAGATTCCAGACCGTCCGGATACCGCGCGGGGTCGGCGCCGAACCGGGTGGCCCTCACTCCAAATGGGGGTGGGATGAGGGCCACGTCTGGGGATGAGATGCATCAATAACGAGTTTCGGCTGTCCCTGCCCGATATGCCTCCGGGTCATCGTCCCCCGCCAAGCCCCGACGATCCGCTTCGGGCGGATTACCGGACACCCGGTCTACGATTCCGCTCCAGCGCTCCCGGCCCTTCTCGGCGACTTCCTTTCCTTTCTCCGCGTATTCATTGATCTGATCGCGGCCGCGGTCCACCACGGAGTTGATCTGATCGCGGGCCTGCTTGCTGCGTGCGCTGACGTATTCCTTGCTGTCGCGGGCCCCGGTCACCAGGCTGTCCCGTATCTCCTGGCCGGCTCTGGGTGCAAACAAGACCCCCAGCAAAGCGCCCAGCCCAAGTCCCGCGGCGAACCATCCAATTCCCGTCGTTTCCTTGTCTTCCATTTTTCCCGTCTCCTATGCGCGTTTGGCATGCGCGATTGTTTGCATACTAGCAAAAGGACTTACGGGCAGCAATGAACAATTCGCCCGCAGCCTTCCTATCCACTCAGATGCCGATTCGACCGGTAAGGTGCTTGCGCGCCTCACTAGCGCGGAGTCGCTTCGGGCGACAGGCGGCCGTGCCTAGCGCCCGGAGTGGTGCAGGAGCGCGATATAGTTGAAGGCGGAGCGTGTTCCGTTCAAAACCCGCTCGCGGCCCGGTTCCCTCCTGGACCGGCGCTGTTCGATGCCTTGTTCTCCATCAACGTTCAACCGACCTTCAGGATTCCGGTATGATCGCAACGCCGCAAGACCGTCCTTCCGCTTATTTGACGTTTACTCTGCACGCGCATTTGCCCTACGTGGTGAACCACGGTACCTGGCCGCACGGGCTGGATTGGCTGCATGAGGCGGTCGCCGAGACCTATCTGCCGTTGTTGCGGGTCATTGAGCGGCTGGAGAAAGACGGGATTGCCCTTCGCTGCAATCTGAATATTTCCCCGATTCTGTTGGAGCAACTGGCGCACCCGGTGTTTCAGGCCGAATTTCCGCAATATTTGGAGCGGAAGATTTCCGCCGCCAAAGAAGACGAAGCCTTTTTCCAGCAGACTGGCGAGCCCGGCCTGGCGGAGACCGCCCGTTATTGGCAGAGATATTTTCAAGAAGCGCTCGACCATTTCCGCGCGCTTGAGGGAAACATCGTTCGCGGATTTCGCCAGGCCGAGGAGCGCAACCTGATCGAGATCATCACCTGCGGGGCAACGCATGGGTATTTTCCCCTGCTCGGCACCGACGAGTCGATCCGAGCTCAGGTCGAAACCGCCGTCGCCACTCATGAGCGTCATCTGGGACAACGCCCGCGCGGCATCTGGCTGCCGGAATGCGCCTACCGGCCGGCCGGCATGTGGAGCTATCCGGTGACCCCGCAGGGCAGCGCGAAGCCGTGGCCGCCATTCGATCGCAAAGGCGTGGAAGAACCGCTGGAAGACGCGAAGATCGACTTCTTTTTTATCGATACCCACCTGGTGGAAGAAACCGTGATGTTCACCCCCTACGAGATGCGGGCGGGGGGGCCGTTGGGCGTGGCCACGTCGCTGGCGGTTGAGACCATGGAGCCGAGGCGATCGCTCTACAAGCCTTATTTTGTCGACGGACCGCGCGCGCGCCGTCGTCCCGTGGCCGCGTTTCCGCGCGACCCGCGCACCGGGCTGCAGGTATGGAGCGGGAACGGCGGCTATCCCGGGGACGCCAACTATCTCGACTTCCACAAGAAGCGCTTCCCCGGTGGGCATCGCTACTGGCAGGTGACGGGGCCGAAGATCGACATGGCCTATAAGACCCCGTATCACCCGGAAAAGGCTGCGGCGCTCACCCGCGGCCATGCCGAGCATTACGTGAGCCTGGTGTTCGATTCCCTGAAAGGCAGTTTCAACGAACCGGTTCCTCCTATCCTGACCTCGCCGTTCGATGCCGAGCTGTTCGGGCACTGGTGGTTTGAAGGGCCGCTGTGGCTGGAGCACGTCGCCCGCACCATGGCGCGCGCCGACCTGCCGGTGGCGCTCATCAACTGCTCGGCCTACCTGGAGGCACACCGGCCAGTCGATTTCCTGGCGTTGCCGCAGGGTTCCTGGGGCAAGAACGGGGGCGATGAAGTCTGGCTCAATTCAGAGACGCGCTGGACATGGAAAGATCTGTATCCGGCGGAGGTCGCGGTGCGCGAGGCCGCCAGCTCGGACAAGTGGAAAGGCAACGCCCAGGGTGAGCGCATCCTCAAGCAGCTCTGCCGGGAGCTGTTGCTGCTCGAATCCTCCGATTGGCAGTTCCTGATCACCACCGAAGCCGCACGCGATTACGCGGAGCACCGATTCCGCGACCATCTGGAATCGTTTCACGCCATCGAAACGATGTGGCGGCAGCATTGCTCCGGGGCGCGGTTATCGCAGGAGGACGAAGCGCAATTGCAGAACATCGAAACGCAGGACAGCGTATTTCCCCACGTCGATCCGGCTTTGTGGGCGAAACAGGAACCCATCGGCTGAAGTTCGTTTTCGGCGGTGCGATCTTTGTAGCGGCGGAAGGATGTCGGGTGCCCATCCTAGCCGGGCCGTTTGCGGCAACGGTGGGACGAAGAAATCTCGCGTTGAACGAATATCCTGGAATTCAAACGATCCAGCCGCCGCCCACCACTTCATCGCCGTTGTAAAACACAGCCGCCTGGCCGGGAGTGACTGCGCGCTGCGGCTCATTGAACGTCGCCGTTGCCTCATCTGACCCGGACATTTCCAGCGTTGCCCAGGCCGGCGCATGGCGATGGCGAATCTTTACCTGTACCCGAAGCGGCCCATCAAGCGCGGGAATCGCAATCCAGTTCAGCCGGTTGGCCCGCAGCGTTGGCGCGAGTAGTTCTTCCCCGCCGCCGACAACCACCCGCCTGTCCGCTCCGTTGATGCCGATGACGTAGAGCGGCGATCCGGCGGCGCCTGGCGTATTGCCGAGTCCCAGCCCCTTGCGCTGGCCGACGGTGTAGTTGTGGATGCCCTGATGGTGGCCGACGACTTCGCCGCTGGTCGTCACCAGCTCGCCGCTGGTGTCCGGCATCTCCTCGCCGCGTTCTGCCAGATAGGCGTCGAGAAACTGCTTGTAGTCGCCGCCGGGAATAAAGCAGATCTCCTGCGAGTCGGGCTTGTTGGCCAATGCCAGGCCCTGCTGCTGGGCCAGAGCGCGCACATCGGGCTTGTGGTAATTGCCCAGCGGAAACAGGCTGCGGCTCAACTGCTCCTGGGTCAGGCCGAACAAAAAATACGTCTGGTCCTTGTTGGTGTCGGCGGGCCGCTTCAGAATCCAGCGGCCGCGCGCCGGGTCGTACTCGTTGCGCGCATAGTGGCCGGTGGCGATGCGCTCGGCCCCGATCTGTCGGGCGGTGTCGAGCAACTGCGCAAACTTCAGATGATTGTTGCAAAGCGTGCACGGCACCGGCGTCCGTCCGCTCAGGTACTCGCGCACGAACGGCTGCACCACATCCTGCTCGAAGCGGTCCTGCTGGTTTACGACGTAATAGGGAATGTCGAGATGCTCGGCCACACGCCGCGCATCGTACACATCGTCAAGCGAGCAGCAGCGGCCCTCCGTGCTTTCCGGCATTCCCGGCCGCCCGGCTAGCCGCCGCTGGTTCCACAACTGCAGCGTCAGCCCGACGAGAGTGTGGCCCTCGGCGTTGAGCATGGCGGCGACGGTCGAGGAGTCGACTCCTCCCGACATGGCGACGGCGATGGTTTCAGGTGTGGACATAAATTTTTCGCTTCTTCGTTCGTTTGTCATCCTTCGCTGCGTTCAGGATGACCGCTCGTTCCAACGGTTCCATCAGGCCGGAATGCTCGCGGCGCGAGCACTGTCTCGATAATAGGGAGAAAGTTCGCGCAGCTTGGCCACCGCCTGGGGCACGACTTCGATGGCGAAGTCCACGTCTTCGTCAGTAGTGAGCTTCGACAGGCTGAAGCGCAGACTGGCGCGGGCGCGTTCCGCCGGAACGTGCATGGCGGTCAGCACGTGCGAAGGTTCGCTGGCTCCCGACGCACACGCTGAGCCCCCAGAAACCGCCAATCCCTTCAGGTCGAGCGAGATTACCAGCGCCTCGCCCTCCACGTGATCGAACCACAGATTCGTCGTGTTCGCCACGCGTGGGGCATGGGTCGAGTGCGCTCCGGCTTCTTCCACTCGGGCAAGGATTTCCCGCTCCAGCCGGTCGCGCAAGGCTGCCATCTTGTCCAGCGCACCGGTATCGAATCCATGCCGCGCAATTTCCGCCGCTTTGCCCAGCGCCACGATCCCGGCCAGGTTTTCCGTTCCCGCGCGGCGCTGCCGCTCATGCGTGCCGCCGTAAAACAGCGGCTCAATCCTAGTATCCTTGCGAACAAACAGAATGCCGATGCCCTGTGGCGCATGGATCTTGTGCCCGGAGATCGAAAGCAAATGGCAGCCGATTTTTTCCACGTCGAGCTTTAGCTTGCTGGCTGCCTGCACCGCGTCGGTATGGAATTGCACGCCGCGCTCGGCGGCGATGGCGCCTATTTCTTCGACGGGCTGAATGGCTCCAGTCTCGTTGTTGGCCATCATCACGCTGATCAGCCGCGTGTTGGGCCGGATGGCGCGGCGCACGTCCTCCGGGTCCACCAGGCAATTGCCGTCGACGGGAAGGAACGTCACCTCGCGCCCGCAGGCGGCCAGCCGTTCGCCTGCGTGGATCACGGCATGGTGCTCAATGCTGGTGGTAATGACATGGTCGCCGGCTTTTGTCGCGCCAAACAGCGCCAGGTTGTCGCTTTCCGTCCCGCCGCTGGTAAAGACAATCTCCGCCGGTCGGCAATGGAGGAACGCGGCAACGCTCATGCGGGCCTGCTCCACCGCTCCACGGGCACGCTGGCCGAAGGAGTGCACGGAGCTGGCGTTGCCGAAGCGTTCCATGAAATACGGCTGCATGGCCTCGAACACTTCGGGCAACATCGGCGTCGTCGCATTGGCGTCCATGTATACGCGGCGCATGGTCAAAATACCTCTCCAACTATTATTGTACGGCGGTGAGAATCTCTCTGTAGGCGCTTACGGCAGGAACTGCGCCACCTTCTCCCGCGGCGGGGGGGCCGTCAGCCAGCTCACCACAAACATACAGAGCAGAGAGGCAATCAACGCCGGAAAGGTCGCGTCCCGCTGCGCGATCACCGCAGGTAGGTGATGACGGACAAAGTCCGTGCCCCAGAACACGGTGACGAAGGTCCCCGCCACAATGCAGGAGACCGCGCCTTTCGAGTTGATGCGGCGAGAATAGAACGCCGCCAGGATCACTGGCGTCAGCGCGGCGGAATAAATGGTATAGGCATAGAGCGCCTTGTCCAGGATCGACTGCGTGTATGCGCCCTGAATGAGCGCCCAGATTCCCAGCCCCACCACCACCAGCCGCGACGTCAGCACAATCGTTTTATTGCTGGCGTCCGGACGCATATAGCGAAGGAAAACATCGTTCACCAGATTCGTGGCCGGGGAAAACAGATAGTTGTTGGCGGTTGAAATCACCTTGGCGAACACCGCCCCCAGCAGCAGCGCGCCCAGCATGGCAGGCAATCCGTGGCGGGCCGTGTAGGCGATGATCTCCCGCGGCCGCTCCGCTACTTCGCCGGTCTTGTAGAGTGCCGAGCCGATCACCGCAATGGCGACGATGATCGTTTCCAGAATCACCGTACCGAAGATCCAGCCGACCACCGCAACGCGAGCGTCCCGTTCGGATTTCGCGGAGAAGAACTTCTGGTACATCGCCTGGTTGCCCAGCATCAGTAGCATGGTGGGGATGAAAAACTCCATCGCGCGCGCGAAGCTGATGGAGCCGAGCACCTGAAAGTGCGTCGCCGGCAGAGCGGCGTGCAGCCCGGCGGCGCCGCCTACACGGCCCAGCAGAATGGGAATGGAAACGATTAGCGCCACCGTCACCAGCAGGCCGATGGCGACATCCATATACGCCACCGACGCCATGCCGGCGAGCGCCGTGAACACGATCACGAAGCCGGCAATCATGTACATGCCGGTGGTGCTGCTGATGGCCGTGGGGAAGATGAGATGGAGGATGTCTCCGCCGCCACGCAATTGGTAACTGGCGATGGCCGTGTATGCGAACAGAATGGCGATCACGCCCAGCACGCGCGCCGTCTGGTTGTAGCGAGCTTCCAGCAGATCGGGAATGGTGAACTGGGCGAACTTGCGCGCGCGCGGCGCGATGAAGTAGATCAACAGCAGCCCGGCCCAGCCCCCCGCCGGCTGCCACAGCGCGGCAAATCCGTTGCGATAGGCATTTTCCGCCCCGGCGAACAGCGAGCCCGCGCCAATCCACGACGAGAGCAGCGTGAACACCAGCACAAAGGCCGGCAGCGAACGGCCCGCGACCAGATAGTCCGCCTTCGTCTTGACGCCGCGCAACTGCGACAGCGACACGGCCAGCAGCACCAGCACAACGACGCCGAGGACCCAGGCATAGAGGCCGGCATGGAGCAACGCCATTTACAGCACCCGCACGGGAGAAAATAGGGAACCGATTAGTGTATAGAAGGCGGCAAAATGTATCTCCATGGATGTCTCATTGACGCCGCACGGCAATAAAACGACTTTCACATGAGGAAAGCGATATGTGTTCCCGATGCCATAGCAGACGGTCGCGTTGGGAGGATTTCTTTTCCGCGTCAGCCTGGCTCGAGGCTGGCCGCGGAACAATCTGCTGGAGAAAAATGGCGTCATGATTGTGCTGCAGGCGGCGCCGGATATGTTCTACGCGATAGGCAGCGGCCTGGCGGTGCAGTTCGCGCGCAATCCCGACACCGACGACCGCATCGCCGGTATAGCGAGTATTGAGGAGGGATCGTACTCCGACGGAAGATGGGCCGCGAAGCGCCGCCTCAACGGAGACCAGAGCAACCAGGGGCGGGAACTGCTGATGGATTCTCCTGGCTTCCACGTTACAAGGTGAAGCTCTACACGTATGGCCGCTGAATTTGGATAGTCACGCTGCGGACCTGGCGCCAAAGATCGCCGTGCCGATTCGGACGCTCGTTGCCCCTTCTTCGATTGCGACGGAGAAGTCGTGCGACATGCCCATAGAAAGCTCATCGAGCGCGAGATGGGGGTACTGCCGCGCCAGAGAGTCGCGCAGTCCTCGCAGTTGCGCGAAAAAAGGCCGCGTTTGTTCCGGGTCTTCTGCATAGGGCGGCACGGTCATCAGGCCGCGCGCGTGGAGAGTTGAAAGGTTCGGCAGGCGGTCGAGCAACTCCCGCAGCCCGGCGGAGTCGGGCGCCATGCCGTGTTTCGCAGCTTCCGGGCTGAGTTTGATTTCCAGCAGCACAGGCAGCGTCTTGCCGGCGCTCGCGGCCGCCTCATGGAGTCGCTGGGCCAGTCGCAGGGAATCGACCGTGTCGATGGCGTCGAAAAGCTGGGCCGCTCGCACGGCCTTGTTCGACTGCAAGGGTCCAATGAGATGGAACTGTGCAGATTTATCCCCGATAAAGATTCCAGCCGCTTCCAGAGCGGCCCGTTTGCCGGCAAATTCCTGCACCCGGTTCTCGCCGAACAGGCGAAGGCCGGCGGCATACGCTTCCAGGATCGCTTCCGTGGGATGGGTCTTCGACACCGCCATCAGCCGCACTTCACCGCGGGGGCGGCTCGCGAGGCGGCACGCGGCGGCAATATCTTCTTCCACGCGCGCGATGTTTTCGGCAATCGACATGGAAACCGCAAGTCCCTCCACTCCGCTTCCCGCCCCAGCGACGAAGATCTGTCGCTGGAGACCCCTGATGCGCTCCGGTCAATACGAAACTTCGACGATCTATCGTCCGTGTTCTTCCAGGAACTTCTCCACTTCGAGCGCCGCCATGCAGCCGCTTCCCGCAGCCGTGATGGCCTGCCGGTAGCGGCGGTCCTGCACGTCGCCGCAGGCGAAGACTCCCGGCACGCGGGTGAATACCTGATCGTGGGTGCGAATGTATCCGTCGTCGTCCAGGTCGATCTGACCGGTGAACATCTTTGCGTTCGGCTCATGGCCGATGCCGAGAAACATCGCGCTGACCGGCAGCACGTATCTTTCTCCACTGGCAAGATCGTGCAGTTTGAGGCCAGTGACTTCTTTCTGCTCCACACCGAGTACCTCGTTGACCGCGGTGCTGGTCAGGAATTTGATCTTGTCGTGCCCCATGGCGCGTTCCAGCATGATCTTCGATGCGCGGAAGTGTTCGCGGCGATGGATCAGCGTCACCTTGCTGGCGAAACGGGTCAGAAACAGCGCCTCCTCCATGGCGGAGTCGCCGCCGCCGATGACGGCGATTTCCTTACCGCCAAAAAAGAAGCCGTCGCAGGTGGCGCAACTGCTGACGCCGTGGCCGATCAGCGCCTGCTCGCTGGGCAGCCCCAGCCACCGCGCCGAGGCGCCGCTGGCGATAATCAGCGTGCGGGTATGAAGCACTTCTTTTCCGACGTGCAGTTGGAACGGCCGCTTCGACAGGTCCACGCTGGTCAAGTGACCCAGGCGGAAATCCGTTCCGAACCGCGAAGCCTGCATCCGCATGTTGTCGATCAACTGCGGCCCCTGGATGCCCTCCGGCCAGCCGGGAAAGTTCTCGACCAGAGTGGTGATGGAAAGCTGGCCTCCGGGTTCATGGCCTTCCAGGACCAGCGGTTTCAGGTTGGCGCGGGCCGCGTAGATGGCCGCAGTCAGCCCGGCACACCCGGTTCCGACGATAATGGTGTCGCGAGTTTCTTCAGTCATAATTGGTGTCACCAGTGTATCGGGAGTTGCGGGAATCGGCCCCCCAATGCACGCCCGCAGAGTTCATGATGCCTCCCACCACGCCGCCGCATCTAAAATTCTTAGGAGCGTACGGGCATGGCAGAGAAAAACCGAAAGAGCGCGGCGCAGACCCGTGTGATCATCCTGGGTGCGGGATTTGCCGGCGTCCGGGCCGCCAGGCAGCTGGCCGGCAAGCCGGTCGATGTTACGTTTATCGACCGCCGCAATCACCATACCTTTCAGCCGCTGCTGTACCAGGTGGCGCTGGCGGCGCTGTCGCCGGGGGAAATCGCCCAACCCATCCGCAGCATGTTTCGCGACGACTCCAACATCGATGTGCTGATGGACGAGGTGACCGCCATCGATTCCGGGGCGCAATCGATCGAACTGCGGAGCGGCGCGCGCCTTTCTTACGATTATCTGATTCTCGCCACCGGGGCGACGCACTCGTACTTTGGCCACGAAGCGTGGGCTCATCTTGCCCCCGGACTGAAGACGGTAGAAGACGCGATTGAGATTCGTCGCCGGGTGTTGCTGGCCTTTGAACTGGCGGAGCGGCAAATGTTGGAAAAGGGTTCCCATCCGCCGCTCCACTTCGTGATCGTCGGCGGAGGCCCGACCGGCGTCGAGCTCGCCGGGGCCATCTCGGATATATCGCGGCTATATATGCGCCGGGAATTCCGCCATATCGATCCGGCCAAAGCGCGTGTCATCGTGATAGAAGGGTCGCCGCGCGTTCTGGGAACCTATCCCGAAGACTTGTCGCGCAAGGCCGAAGAGCAGTTGAGGAGCCTGGGCGTCGAGGTACGGACCAACGTCCACGTGACCGACATTCAGCCTGGGTATGTCGTTGCCAATGGAGAGAAGCTCGAGTCGGTGGTCACGTTATGGGCCGCGGGTGTGAAGGCCTCGCCCGTGGGCAACATGCTGCATGTGGAGATGGACAAGCGCGGCGCGATCTTTGTCGATGAGCATCTGAACCCCGCCGGTCACTCAGAAATTTTTATCTGCGGCGATCTTGCGCACGCGGTCGAAAACGGCAAGCAGATTCCCGGCGTGGCGCAGCCCGCAATGCAGATGGGGGAACACGCCGCACGGGAAATTCTCGCCGATCTGGCCGGAACGGCGCGGACGAAATTTCACTATTTCGACAAGGGAGACATGTCTACCATCGGCCGCCACGCTGCGGTCGCACGGGTCGTGTGGCCATTTCATGCCGATATGAGTGGCTTTCCCGCCTGGGTGGCATGGCTGACGGTCCACATTTATTTTCTGGTCGGCTTCCGCAACCGGATTGTGGTTATGCTGCAATGGATGTGGATGTATTTCGGATTTGCGGGTGGCCCGCGCCTGATTACCGGGAGCCAGAAACTGCCCGGATGGACGGAGTTGACCGGGCAGGAAGTGGCGCCCACGCAGGAACGGCTGGACGCCAACTCTCCGCGCGCGGTGGAGATGCCGGTTCCGGCAGGCAAGTGACCGCCGGCGGCATCACTGTGCGGCGGCCAGCCGCAGAGCCTCGAAATTCTGTCCGGTGTGCAGGCACAGTCCCTCGACGATAAATTCATGGTCGTCCCGCTGCGGCAGGCCGGAGACGGTCACTGATCCCACTACACCGACAACGGCGACCCGGAGAGGAAACCCGCCGCCGTGCGCAGCGTACTCCCGAAAGGGCAGACCGTAGCGCTCGACCAGGTCGGTCTTCTTCTGCTCCATCTCCAAACCCATCGCGTAGGAGCTGCGATGGAAGTGCGCCACCACATTTCCCTTGCGCCGCGCCCAGTCGGCGTTGTTCGGCGTCGTGCCCGGAAGGGCGCAGTAGAACATCTGCTCTCCCAGGCGGCGTACGTCGATGACCAACGCGAGATTGCGTTCCACCGCCAGCCCGCGTAAGCGCAGCCCGATCTGCCATGCGGACTCGTGATCGAAGCGCGGCAGCACCAGGGTTTGTTCCTGAAGCGCGATTTTTTCCAGGTCCTCGGCAACAGTCATACGGGGATGTTCCTTGCCTTATCTGCGAAAAAACGGCCGCCGGCGGCGACCGTTTTTTACGCCAATACGCGGCGCTTATGCGGTCACAGGTTCGCCGACTGCGACTTTGACCGGCGTCAGCCAGTTGAAGCGGTCCGGACGTTGTCCACTGGTTATACCGAAGAATTCGGCAGCAATCTGCCGGGTGATCGGGCCGGTGTGGCCGTCCTTAATCTGGATGCGGTCCACCGAACGGATGGGCGTGACTTCGGCCGCGGTGCCGGTGAAGAACAACTCGTCGGCAATGTACAGCAGTTCCCTCGGAATCGTCTGCTCGACGACCGGAATGCCCAGGTCCCGCGCCAGCGTCAGCACCGAGGCGCGGGTAATGCCAGCCAGCACTGAGCTGCCCAGCGAGGAGGTCAGCAACTGACCTTTGTGGACCACGAACAGGTTTTCGCCCGACCCCTCCGACACGTAACCGTTCACGTCGAGGCCAATGCCCTCGTCGTAGCCGTTGGTTGTCGCTTCCATGCGGATCAACTGCGAGTTCATGTAGTTCGCGCCCGCCTTGGCCAGCGCCGGCAGGGTGTTGGCTGCCATGCGGTTCCAGGAGGAGATGCAGACATCCGCTCCGTTTTCTCCGGAAACATACTTGCCCCAGGGAAAATTGCCGACGTACACTTCGATGGGATTTTTGTTCGGGCTCACACCCAGTTCGCCATAGCCGCGGAGCGCGATGGGCCGGATGTAGCAGGGCGCGACGCCGTTGGCCTCGACCGTTTCGATCACCGCCCGGTTCATCTGCTCCAGCGTGTACGGCAGGTCCATGCGATAGATCTTGGCCGAATCCAGCAGGCGCTGCATGTGGTCGCTCAGCCGGAAAATGGCAGCGCCTTCTTCGGTTTTGTAGCAGCGGATGCCCTCAAATACCGAGGAGCCATAGTGGATCACATGCGACATCACATGGATGTGCGCCTGGTCCCAGTTGATCAGTTTTCCGTTGTGCCAGATGTGTTTGGTTGGTGTCAGAGGCATAGTGCGAAGCTCCTTGGTTCAAGCGAACCTCCTATTATATCGGCACCTTGGAGTCCGCAGTTCCACGGAAGCAAAGAAGGCTGGGCGGAGAACTCGCGTATATGGAGACCCGCAGTCAAACCGCGGCCAGCACCGGCGCCCCGGTGCGCTCGATGGTCACCACGGTGATGTCGTCTCTCTGGCCGAAGGCTTGCGCGACGGCGGCAATTTCCGCCGCCGATTTGTCCTTTCGCATCAATTCATTCGTCCGCGCGAAGCCGAAGAGTTCGTTCTTCTCGTTCTGCGCTTCCACCACGCCGTCGGTCAGCAGAGTCAGCCGGTCTCCGGGTTGCAATTGGAATTGCAGGACCGGGAATTCCGCGCCCTCCATTACGCCCAGAGGCAGCGCACCCTCCATCGTCATCTCTTTGCCATTCAGGTATGGCGGCAGATGCCCGGCATTCGCCAGCATGACCTCGCCGTCCGGCGCAATACGCAGTGCCAGGCAGGTGGCATTGGCGTGGCTGCGGCCCAGCAGGCGCCGATTCAACGACTGCACCATGCTCAGCGGATCGGGATCGAACTGCGCTGTGCTGCGGATCGCGCCAACGATGAGCGAAACCAGCATGGCGGCCTCGAGACCGTGGCCGGTTACATCGCCGAGCACAATCAGCACACTTCCATCGGAGGGATGCGCGATGATCTGAAAAAAGTCGCCGCCCACCTGCTGCGCCGGGCGGTATTCGCTTTCGAGGGTAAAGCCGGGGATGGCCGGCAACGCTTCCGGGATCAGCACCTGCTGCACGCCGCGGGCCTGTTCCATCTCATGCCTGAACTGCGCGCGCTCCCGTTGTCCGCGCAGAAACCGCCGCAGCAACAGTACAGTAATGATGATCAGCGACAGAATGATGGAGGCACCGACGAGGCTGATTCCAATTCCAAAGGGATGGAACTCTGCCGGTAAATGCAGCACCGCTAGTTGTTCCTGATACTGCGAAAGGATCACCAGCAGGATCGCGGGGAGAGCCAGCCAACCCTCGGCCTTGTCCTTGCGAATGCCGCGCACCGTTACCCAGATCAGGAGAATGCCGAGCAGCAGTTTGAGCGCCAGCGTAAGCGGCGACAGCCAGACAACCGCGTGGACGGGAACCACGGTGCCATAAAGCGGCGCCCGCAGCATGGCCGTCGCAACGGCCAACGCCACCACCAGTCCCCAGACCGCGCGGTGCAGGCGGGCCATACCGCCCAGACGAAACCAGTATGCCCAGAACAGTACCCACAGACCCACGGTTAGAGGGGTCAGGACCGCATCCTCGAGTACAAATCCCAGATTCCCATTGATCAAGGGAATGAAATCTGCCGATAGAACGGTGACCAGGTTGGCCAGCATCACCGCGCAGGTGATCCCCAGCCAGAGATATGCCGGCTCCTTACGATCCAGCCAGAACAGGCCCAGGGTCACCAGCAGGGCAAGCAACAGAATTGCGAATTCAAAGAAATGGCCGTACGTAGAGCGATCGTTGGCGTCCCAGTCCAACTGCAGCAGCGCGGCAATGGCGGCGGACTGCCCCAGCACGGGCGGCCCATGCAGCCCACCGACATCGGGATCCACCAGCGGTGTGAAGGCGGACATCCACATGCGGATGGCGATGGTTACAGGACCGCCGCGGAAATTCGCGGGCAGCGGAAAAGCACGAGGCAAAGCGTTGTAAGCCGTGACGCCGCCAGCGGTGAAGCGGCCAAATTCGCCAATCATTTGGCCATTGACATAAATCTGGTAAGCGTCGTCGAAGTTGTCCGGCATCTTCAGCGCCAGCGCGCTCTGCCCGTTTTCTATGTTGACTCGCAACCGGTACCAGGCGTAGCCGTGGTAGCCCTTATACCCGCGCGTCGTCCAGCCCGGCACAAAGCCGCTGGTGCCAAGTGTCGGGTCATACGATCCCTTGGGAGGGGTCAGGTCCATCGTGCCCCAGGCCGCGTCGTTGAAGCCCGGCTGCGCCCACGCCATGTTGTCGCCGGTGTGGAACTTCCACAACCCGCCGAGGACGGCGGTGGAGTTGCCGAGCGTGACCTGCCGCTGCGCCTGCGCGGTCCGCGCTACGCATGGAAGAATCAGCGAGAGAACGACGGTAAATGTGAGAAACCGGAATCCGCGCATGGCTGCTTCTGGCGACCTGAAAACGGACAATATACGGCTGCGCGGTTTATATCATAAGGATGGCCGCTCCGCCTCCCGCCATTTCCACGCGGGACCCACTCAAGCTGTTTTGCTTGAGTGGGGGAAAAAATGATGAGGTGGCCGCAGCAACGCTGGCTTTGCTCTAAGGAGTCGAAACAGGGCAAAAAGGTGGATCGGGACACGGCGGTATCGTGGGGAGGGTAGGAGTGCTCCGGTTGGCGATTTTGGCGATTACGAAGCCGGCAAAGCCGGCCGCGGCTGCAACGCTGAGTCCAATCAGAATTTTTGTCGATCTGCTCATGCTGGAGTTGGCGTGAATAGCCTTGATCTGCGCCGTATTGAGGGGTTCGCCGGTGAGTTGACGCACGCGATCGACCAGGACGGCCACCGATTGATCGAAACCTTTGTCACGCGACGCCTGGAAACCGGCGGCGCGCACGTTCGCCGTCGTGGTCCACAGCACGGCGTTGGTTTTCGGATCGAGAATACGAAGGATGAGCTGCGGGTTGTAGGCGATCGAGTCCTGAGGACCCGAGACATCGACTGCGGGCGCCACCGAGCGAATCTCGAAGATGAGGTCGGCTTGCGATGGAGAATCGACGAGCTGGTATCGGCCCCACTGCTGCAACGCGGCATAGAGCTGGCTGTAGCCGCGATTCGGGCCGCCGGTAAACGCGTCGAAGTAGTTGGAGCCGCCGCCATTCGAGACGAAGATAGTGTGGGCGGAGATTATTTGTGGCGGAACCAGCGGCGGAGCCGCGGAACTGGATTGTTGGGCCTGAGCGAGAGGCGTGGCGGCGAGAAGCAAGGCAAGAATACAGCCAACACAAGTACGCATCCTGGGGCGCATGGCATGCTACCTCTATCCACTCAAGACGGCGAGGGTATGCCACAAGTTGCAGCCAACTGAAGTGAAATCCGCCTGAAGAATCCGGTTGCCATCGGAAGAGTTCCGGCAGGCGCCTGATCGGCTGCGAAGGCATACAATCCCACCCAAGCAACAGAAGCTTGCATCGACCATCCACGAAGGATCGGAGGGAACATGAAATCGACAAGTCAGCCCAATGGTACGACCGCTTCCGCCAACATCACCCAGCGGCTTCTCGACATGGGGGACTGGAGAGGAGACACTCTCGCACATCTTCGCCGGCTCATCCATGATGCCGACCCCGACATCCAGGAGGAGTGGAAATGGGTGAAGCCTACGTCGCCCGGCATTCCCGTCTGGTCCCATGACGGCATCGTCTGTACAGGGGAATCGTACAAGCAGGTCGTGAAGCTCACCTAGATCGG
>Ga0207933_1000213_pt1 | contig 60581 bp, 41 predicted proteins | sample NGESurdeep092012_4_FD_184488 | JGI IMG/M metagenome (GOLD analysis project Ga0207933, IMG submission 184488) | Arctic peat soil microbial communities from Barrow, Alaska - NGEE Surface sample F53-3 deep-092012 (SPAdes) | ecosystem: Environmental > Terrestrial > Soil > Wetlands > Peat ...
CTTCGAGAAAACCGAAGCCAGCTACGTCGCTCTGCTTTCCTTGGCCGCAGCGTTGATCTGTTGGAGACAAACCATTACTATTTACGGATAAGCTCTTAGTTGATTTTGAATTTCTTCTTGAATGGACAGTCGCTTGTCCCGAAGCGAAGCTTTGGGATATCGATCATCCATATCTCTACAAATTGAAGTACAGCCAAAGCGACAACGTTGGCGAGGCCGACACCCGCACCATCGCCTTCGGCTTCCGCTCCTTCACCGTCGAAGGCCTCGGCACCAACGCCCTCTTCCGCCTCAACGGCCGTCGCATCCGCATCTACACTGCAATCTCCTGGGGCTACTGGGGACTCAACGGCCTCTTCCCCGTCCCCGAACTCGCCGAAAAGGAAGTGACGCAGGCCAAAAAGTTCGGCCTCAACTGCCTCAACTTCCACCGCAACCTCGCCAAGGAAGAAGTCCTCCGTGCCCACGACCGCCTCGGCCTGCTCCGCTACATGGAACCCGGCGCGGGCAAGATGGCCATCGGCAAACCACCCGCAGGCAACACCGGCGGCCAGTCCATCGACCACTCCATCGTCATGGTCAAGCCCACCTCCGCCGCCGAAAAGTTCGCCCAGCGCTTCATGTTCGTCAAATGTGTGGAGATGGTGAAAGCCTACCGCTCGCACCCTTCCGTCATCGAGTACTGCCTGCAAAACGAAATCGGCGCGGACCTGTCCAACCCGGCGACGACGGCGATTTTAGAGGCCATGCGCGCCGAAGACCCCTCCCGCTGCATCGTCCTCAACGACGGCTTCGTCGCCCCTCCGCGCCGCGCCGCGCAGGCCTGGTTCGAGCCCTGGAACCCCAAACTCCACCGCTCCGACGAAGAAGAATGGGGCGGCTGGTGGAACCAGCACCAGGGCGCGGGAGACCAATGGTACGACCAGTTCTACAAGTCGCCGACGGACTTCACCTACAAGTCCCCGGTCCGCGCCCAACTCTCCGAGTTCGGCGAGATGGAAGGCTGCGCCACACCCGACAATCATTCGCTGATGGTTCATCAGATCACCGACACCTACAAACGCTACGGCGGCACCAGCTACGATCTCCTCGATCATCAGGAAATCATCGCCGGCACCGACAAATTCCTCGACAAATGGGGCTTTAGAAAGGCCTTCCCCGCCACCGAACAACTCTGGAACGCGCTCGGCAAGAAGTGCTACGAAACCTGGCAGAACTACCTCGAAAACGCCCGCATCTCCGACGAACTCGACTTCGCCGCCATCTCCGGCTGGGAGTCGACCGCCATCGAAAACCACTCCGGCATCGTCGACAACCTCCGCAACTTCAAGTCCGACCCCGCCCCAATCGTCCAAACCCTTCAACCAATCCACCCCGTCGCCAAGCAGCGCAGTACGGTAGTCGCACTCGGCCAATCGGCCATCTTCGATCTTTTCCTGCTGAACGACACTGGCAAACCGGCAACTGGCGAACTGGTCTTTTCTGTCATCGACCCTAAGGGTGCTCTGAAAGAACTCGGCCGTTACCCCGCACCCCAACAGTCTGCCGACCAATTCAGTTACGTGCTCAAGGAGGGTTTCGAGACACCAAAACTCACAGAAGAAGGTCTCTACCGCTTCAAGTTCGCGATTTCTTCATCGCCGCTCGCTACGCATACCAAGGAAATCTGGGTCACTTCAACATGGTTAGAGCAATTCCGACCAACAAAGATCGGCGTCTCTGGGATCACGCCTGCCTTGCGAAAACAATTGCAAAAAATGGGCACCATGGAAGTTCACGAGTTTCAGCCTGACGAGAAATATGAGGTCATCATCTCGGGCGGCCTCACATCCCACACCACCGCCGACCACGCCGCCGGCGAAACCACCGGCCTCGAATCCACACCCCCGCCGATGAAAGCCGGCCACATCCCCGAGCCCGGCGAAGTCGCCACCCCCACTCAACTCGGTCACATCGATCCCGCCATCCTCGAAGCGGTCAAAGCAGGCACGCCACTCCTCGCCATCCCCCAAGCCAACACCCTCTCGGACGGCGTCGCCAAGCAGCTTGCCGACGCCGGTGCCTTCACCTTCCACGGGAATGTCGGAGACTTCCGCGCCCCGTGGATGGGCAACTGGTACTTCGTCCGCGAGCACCCACTCTTCGTTGGAATGCCGGTCAACCAGGTGATGGGCCTCTTCTACCAGGCCAACGGCCGCCAATCCAACGGCCTCCTCATCGACGGTCCGGGTGTCGAAATCGTCGCCGCCTACTCCCGCGACCACGACCGCCACATCGGCGCGGGAACCTTCACCACCGCCCTCGGCAAGGGCAAAATCCTCTACCACCGTTGCCCCGACTTCCACCCCGTCCTCCAGCAGCGCTTCCTCGCCAACGCCCTCCGCTGGCTCACGTCTTAATTTGTCATCCTTCGCCCAAGGCGAAGGACTCTGCGTCTTGCAGTTGCATCCCGCCGGGGTGACCCGTCTCCGCCGCTAAGGCGGGCCGCACAATCCGGCGTCCATCGTAGAGAAGGTGCCAGCTTCCAGCTAGAAAGATGATGACCAGCAGTGGGCAGTCGATGATTTTGCGAAGGCTCCAACTGGTTAGGGCGAAGGCATTGGCGACGGCAAAAAGAAAGGACAAGGCAATGCCTGCTTGCTTCGTCGTGAGGAAGTAGGTAGTCACACGCCATACGATGAGGGCCAATGGAAGGGCAATGGGCGCGACGTCATACTCGATGATGCGCGGATTGAGCAGTACCGCCCCAACCAAAAGAACAGGTGCCCACTGCTTCAGCATGAAAGCACCCGCGAAATATCGGCGTGAGAGATAGAACAGGAATCCTGCCAGTGGCAGAGCGTATGCAAGATAGAACAAAAGATTGCCTGGGTAGTATGGAAGATGATGCGCGACCAACCACTGACTGAAAATGCCTTCGGGGCTACAGCCGAAGTCGTGGCTCAGGCTGAACATGAGCCGGACGGCTTCGAGGTAGTTGCGAAATAGCAAAGGGCAAAGCAACAACTGGCCGATGAAGAGTACAAATCCCCCGAGCGTTGTCAGGGTCGCCGGCAACCACTGTTTCCTGCTGGAAAGAACGGGGATGGCAAGCAGGGTGAGAAACGGAGGTTTCACGCACGAGGCGATCAGGATGGCGACGTAGAACCATCGCCACACGTTGCGGCGCCAACCGATGACGGCGGCCAGGAGGATAGCACCATAGAAAATGTGAGCGACATTCCCGCTCAGGACGGTTCCGTCGGCAAGAAGGCCGGGAAAGAAGATGATGACCGGCGCCAGGTATTGGAAGATTCGCTTCTCACGTATGTTCGGCAGCAGCAACCCTACAGAAATCTGGGTCAGAATTGCGATCGCGTACATGGACCAGTAAATGAAACCGGTAAAATTCACGGATAGATGACCCAAAAGGCTAAGAATGGGCAGGGTGATGGGTGGGTAAACGTAGCTAAAGGGCGGATCTGTGTTTGGTGGAATCGGACCGTTACTATATGCAAGCTTCTGAATTCGAATGGCATCGACGTAGGGGTCGTGGCCGGATTGCAGGGAGCGAATCGCGTCGCGACAAACGGTCACGTCCCATCCGGGAGCCTGAAGGCCTATCCACACCAGTAAGGCTACAAAGACTAAGCCCCAAAGGACTAATACGAAGGGGTCATTCCTCGACAGCCGGAGACCCATCCATCCAAATCTCTTATTTTGCGATTCTCTATTCACTGTTGGTGTACCGAAACTATATCCCAGAAACCGGCCAAAGATGGCACATGGCTATTTCATTGCCTGTGCAATTGGGTCGAAGGCCTACTGCAATTCGTGAAAAGCATGGCCTTTCGCAGACCCATCTCGCGGATATGGCGCAAATCGGTAGGGAAAATGCTCGCGCTCGCATCCAATTCGTCCCTCACCTGTGCACAACTCTCCGTGCAGCCATACCCCGAAAAACCTAACCCTAACCGGCTGAATATTTTACGTGATAAAGTACCCGGGGGGAGGCCCCCCACCCCCACCTCCGCGCGGTACCATAAAACTTCGTGCTCACTCAGGCCATCCTCGCCGAACTCCGCACCGCCGTTGGCGACCGTGGCCTCATCCAGGAGCCCAACCAGCTCCAGACTTACGAGTGCGACGGCCTCACCAACTTCCGCGCCCTGCCCGGGGCGGTAGTCCTCCCCCGCACCACGGCAGAAGTCCAAAAAGTCGTCCGCGTCTGCGCAAAACACAAAATCGCCTTCGTCGCCCGCGGCGCCGGAACGGGTCTCAGCGGAGGAGCGCTCCCGCAGGAGGGCTGCGTCGTCATCTCGCTCGCCCGCATGAACCGCATCCTCGCGGTCGACGTCGACAACGCCCGCATCACCGTCGAACCCGGAGTCACGAACTCCCAGGTCACCGAGCGAGTCAAGGCAGCAGGCTTCTTCTACGCTCCCGATCCATCCTCGCAAAGCGTCTGCACCATCGGCGGCAATCTGGCCGAAAACGCCGGTGGAGCGCACTGCCTCAAGTACGGCTTCACCGTCACGCACGTCCTCGGCTGCGAGGTCGTTCTGCCGTCCGGCGAAGTCACATGGTTCGGCTCCGAGCACGGCGTCGTCGACTCGCCCGGCTACGATCTCGCCGGAGTCTTCATCGGCTCGGAAGGCACGCTCGGCATCGCCACACGCGCAGTCCTCCGCATCGTTCGCCGCCCCGAATCCGTGCAAACGCTCCTCGCCGCCTTCAACGAGACCTCCGCAGCCGCGCAGTCGGTCAGCGACATCATCGCCGCCGGAATGCTGCCCAGCGCGATGGAGATGATGGACCGCATCAGCATCTCCGCCTGCGAAGCCTCAGTCCACGCAGGCTATCCCGACTGCGAAGCCCTGCTGCTGGTCGAACTCGACGGCCCAACCGCCGAAGTCTCTGCCCAGATGGTGCAAGTCCGAGCCATCTGCGAGCGCAACGGCGCATGGGAACAACGCCTCGCCCAGACCGAGAAGGAGCGCGCTCTCGTCTGGAAGGGCCGCAAAGCCGCCTTCGCCGCGATGGGCCGCGTCTCGCCCAACTACATCGTGCAGGACGGCGTAATCCCCCGTACCAAGCTCCCACAGATACTCGCCCAGATGAAGACCCGCAGCGACGAAACCGGCCTGCGCGTCGCCAACGTCTTCCACGCTGGCGACGGCAACCTGCACCCGATGGTGCTCTACAACGGAGCCATCGAGGGCGAAGAGGCCCGCGCGCTGGAGTTCTCCTACGAGATCCTCCGCATGTGCGTCGACGCCGGAGGCTCCATCACCGGCGAGCACGGCGTAGGCCGCGAGAAGCAGTGCGAGATGAGCTACATGTACGCCGAACCCGACCTCGCCACCATGCTCCGTGTCCGCCAGGCCTTCGACCCCCACAACGTCGCCAACCCCGAGAAGCTCTTCCCGACGCCTCGCTTATGCGGCGAGCGCAGGCACGGAGCCTACAAACCCCATCCGCTCGAAGTCTCGGGCATTGCGGAGATCTTCTGATGCAGGAATTCATCGACATCCTCGGCGAAGATGTGAATCGAATCAGTGTGGCCGGAGCGCTGCTCTCGCTTACGCCACACACCACCGAGGAAGTATCCGCAATCCTCAAAGTCTGCACGAAACACCGAATCCCGGTGCTGCCCTCGGGCGGCAGCACCAAGTCGAGCTGGGGCGCCAGAACCCTGACGAGAGAGCAGCTTCATCGCCCGCAGCTTGACGGTTCCACAGTGATTCTTCAGCTAGGGAAATTGGAGGGAGTGACGGAACACAGTTGGCAGGACCTCACCGCGACCGTCCGCGCCGGAACGCGCTGGGCAGAAATGCAGAAGGTGCTCGCCAACCACGGTCAACGCGTAGCCGTCGACCCCATTCAACCCGAGCGCGCCCACGTTGGCGGCATTCTTGCCACCAACGATACCGGCACTCTGCGGATGCGGTACGGCTCACTCCGCGACCTCATCATCGGAATCACGGTAGTTCTCGCCGACGGCACGATCGCCCGCAGTGGCGGAAAGGTCGTCAAAAACGTCGCCGGTTACGACCTCCCTAAACTATTTACTGGAAGCTTCGGCACTCTCGGCATCATCACGGAAGCGACCTTCCGGCTTCACCCTTTGCCGCAGCAGACGGCCACGTTTACAGTGCGTTCCGCGGAAGTCGCGCCGCTTGCCGACCTCATGACCACCATCCTCAAATCGTCCCTGAGCCTCGAACAGATGCAGCTTCGCAACGAGCCTCTCGGCTATGCGCTCGACCTACAGTTTGCGTCATTGCCCGATGTGCTCGCTGACGTAGAAATTCGGCTGCGTACGTTGGCCGGCGCGCACAGTATCGCGTCCGCCGACGATGATGTCTTCCGCGCCCGCGAGCGCCTGTTTACGACGAATTCTTTCTATACGACAGTTCTCAAAATCACGGCTCTTCCTAACAAACTCGCCGCTCTGGTCGCTGGAATCGCACACCTGAACAGCCTTCCCAACCAGACCGCGTTCTGCGTCGCCGATCCCGTCGGCATCGTTACCGTCGCCCTGGATATCACCGATCCGGATGTCAATCCCAACGTTCGAGTCGTATTCCCGGCCGATACCGCACCCGCCGGCAATCCCGCAAAGCTCGCGGAAATCGTCGACGATCTTCGTTCACGACTCGTTGCCTCTGGCGGAAGTGTCACCGTGTTGCGCGCCGGGCATCTTCCCCACACCGTTGACCCCTGGGGCGTTCCACCAGCCGCGATCGAGGTCATGCGTGCCATCAAAAACGAGTTCGATCCTCAACACATCCTCAACGCCGGGAAATTCGTAGGAGGCATTTAGTGGCTACCGCGGAAGAACAAGGTCTGGCCCCACAAAGCGTCGTCCAGATCGGCGCGCAGCACGCCCCCAGCGCCTTCGACGCGATCCGCGCGCCCGAAGCCGCCGTCATGGACAAGTGCGTCCACTGCGGCTTTTGCCTTCCCGCCTGCCCAACCTACGCGCTCTGGGGCGAAGAGATGGACTCGCCGCGCGGACGCATCTGGATGATGCGCAAAAGCGCCCAGGGCGACGCTCCGCTGGACCAGAACTTCCGCATCCACATGGACAACTGCCTGGGCTGCATGGCCTGCATGACGGCCTGCCCCAGCGGCGTCGAGTACAACAAGCTGATCGAGGACACACGCGGCCAGGTCGAGCGCAATATCCCACGCCCCATTGGCGATTCCCTGTTCCGCAAGATGCTCTTCGCCACGTTTCCCTACCCGCGCCGCCTGCGCTGGCTGGGCGTCCCCATGTCTATCTACCAGCGTTCCGGCTTGCAGACACTCATCCGTGCAAGCGGCGTGTTGAAGCTTCTTCCGCGCCGCTTGCAAGCGATGGAAGACTTGCTCCCGCCCGTCCCCCTGAACCCATTTCATTCACTGCCTCTGACGGTTCTGCCGCACGCAGGCACAGCCTTACGCGGACGCGTCGGGATGCTGAGCGGTTGCGTGCAGAACGCATTCTTCGCGCACGTCAACGCCGCGACCGCTCGTGTCCTCGCGGCCGAGGGCTTTGAAGTCGTCATCCCAAAACAGCAAGGCTGCTGCGGCGCTCTGATGGTCCACTCCGGTCTCGACGAGCAGGCGGGCGACTTCGCCAAGCGCATGATCGCGACCTTTGAAGCCGCGAACGTAGACACCATCGTCATCAACGCCGCCGGCTGCGGCAGCACCATGAAAGAGTACGGCCACCTGCTCCGCGACGATCCAGAATGGTCCACCCGCGCCGCCGAATTCGCGTCTCGCTGCAAGGACATCAGCGAAGTTCTGCACGACTTCGGCACCATCGCGCCGCGCTCTCCTCTGCCGATCCGCGTCGCATACCACGACGCCTGCCACCTCCGCCACGCACAAGGCATTCACGAGCAGCCGCGCGCTCTGCTCGCCGAGATTCCCGCACTCACGGTCGAGGAAATTCCTGAGGCCAGTCTCTGCTGTGGCTCGGCGGGCGTCTACAACCTTCTGCATCCCGAGACCGCCAACGAACTCGGCGACCGCAAAGTCCAGAACCTGCTTTCCACCGGCGCCGAGGCCGTCGTCAGCGCGAACCCCGGCTGCCTGCTGCAACTGATGAGCGGTCTGCGCCGCCTCGGCCACAAGGAAATGCCGACGTTCCACATGGTCGAACTGCTCGATGCATCGATCCGCGGACTCAGCCGCGAGCAGTTGTTGACCGCCCCCCGCGGCCTCGGCGTGCTCAACCCGCCAGCCTGACTGGAAACCGGCAACTGGCAACCGGGAGCTGCACCCCAAATCCCACCTCTTCTTCTCGAAGCTCAATAGCTCTATGCTCTGAGGCTCTCCGGACCCGCCCTCCCTCGCTGCTATACGAGCCCGCGCCCGAAGACGATAATGGTAAGGGTAAAAGGAGAAGGAATGACCGGAGATCGCGAAAAGGATTTGTTGACCGCGGCGAACATGCTGCTCGACGCTCGTCGCACGGGTGACAAGCTCGTGGATTTACCCGAAGAGCTTCGGCCAATCGACGTGCAGGAAATTTATGCCGTTCACGAGTTTCTCGCGCGGGCGTACGGCGACATCGGCGGTTGGAAGATCGGCGCCGGGTCCGCCGAGGCCACGCCGATGTACGCGCCGATGCCGCTGGCCTGGATCGCAGCGGGCGGAACCATGCTGAGCGGCGAGCGCTTCATGTATCGCGGGCTCGAGGCGGAGATTGCTTTCCTCGTCGGCGAAGACCTGCCGCCGCGCGCGACGCCCTACACCCGCGAGGAAGTCCTGGCCGCGATGGCCTCGTGCCATCCTGCGATTGAGGAGCTGGAGTCGGCGTTCGTCGATCCGATTACGACCACGCGCAACTGCCAGCTCGCCGATCTCCAGATGCATGGCGGATTCATCTACGGCCCGGCGTTTGCGGATTGGAAGACTGCGGATTTCAGCAAGGAGCACGTTACGCTCGCGGTAGATGGAAGCGTGCGTGTCGAACGCACCGGTTCGAACACGTCGGGCGACCTGCTGCGGCTGCTGCCCTATCTCGCCAACGAAGGCGCCGCCCGCACCGGCGGTCTGCGTCGCGGCCAGTGGATCACCACCGGCTCATGGACCGGAAATACTCTTGGCTTCGCCGGCTCGGCGGTCGATGTGGAATTTTCTACCGCCGGCAACGTCAGCCTGCGCTTCGCATAAACATGCAAGCACACGAAAAGGAATCGCGATGATGAACTTTGGCGAAGGCGTTGAAATTCACGCCACTCTCGCGGACCGTTACAATGACATTCTCACGCCCGAGGCGGTTGGCTTCGCGGTCGCACTGCAACGCGAGTTCAACGGCCGTCGCAAGCAACTCCTCGCCGCCCGCGAGGCCCGCCAATTGCGCCTCGACGCCGGCGAGCGCCCCGACTTCCTGCCCGAAACAGCCCACATCCGCGACTCCGAATGGACCGTCTCTCCACTCCCCGCCGACCTGCTCGATCGCCGTGTAGAGATCACCGGCCCCGTCGATCGCAAGATGATCATCAACGCGCTCAACAGCGGCGCGAAGGTCTTCATGGCGGACTTCGAGGACTCCACCACGCCCACTTGGGAGAACCTGCTCGATGGCCAACTCAACCTCCGCGACGCAGTGCGACGCAACATCACCTTCACCGACCCGTCGACGGGCAAGCAATACGCGCTCAAGGAAAATCCCGCGGTGCTTTTCGTCCGCGCGCGCGGCTGGCATCTTGAAGAGCGGCATGTGTGGATCGACGGCGATGCAATGTCCGGCAGCATCTTCGACTTCGCGCTCTATCTGTTCCACAACGCCAAAGAACTCGTCGCGCGCGGCTCCGGCCCCTACTTCTATCTTCCCAAAATCGAGTCGCACCTCGAAGCGCGTTTATGGAATGACATTTTTGTGCGCGCCGAGTCCACACTCGGACTCGCGCCCGGAACCATCAAGGGCACGGTGCTCATCGAAACCATCCTCGCGACGTTTGAGATGGACGAAATTCTCTACGAGTTGCGCGACCACTCCGCCGGCCTCAACTGCGGCCGCTGGGACTACATCTTCAGCTTCATCAAAAAGCTCGCCGGCGACGAGTCACTGCTCCTCCCGGATCGCGGCCAGGTAACGATGGCATCACCCTTCATGCTGGCCTACTCCAAGCTCTGCATCAAGACCTGTCACAAGCGAAACGTCAGCGCCATGGGCGGCATGAGCGCGCTCATCCCCATCAAGTCCGACCCTGAAGCCAACGAGCGCGCCCTTGCCGGCGTCCGTGCCGACAAGGAACGCGAAGCGACCAACGGACACGACGGCACCTGGGTCGCCCATCCCGGCCTCGTCCCCATCGCGCTCGAAGTGTTCGACCGCATCATGCCGCAGCCGAATCAGATCGACAAGCAGTTGCCCGATTACAATGCAACAGCCGCCGACTTGCTCGCGGTCCCCACCGGCACCATCACCGAAGCCGGCCTGAAGCAGAACGTCGCCGTCGGTCTCGGCTATGTCGAAGCCTGGCTGCGCGGCATAGGTTGCGTTCCGCTCTTCAACCTGATGGAGGATGCCGCCACGGCAGAGATCAGCCGCGCGCAGCTTTGGCAGTGGGTGCATCACCACGCCGTCCTCGAAGACGGTCGCCCCGTCACCGCCGCGCTCTGCGACCTGTACATCGACGAGGAACTAGCCCGCGCCCGCGACGCGCACACTCCAGCACGCTACGAAGCTTACGAGCACGCTGCATTCCTGATGCGCGAACTCATCAAGACGCCAAAGTTCCAGAACTTCCTCACGGAACCGGCCTACGCCCGCGTGCTCGACCACGAAGTGTTTACTGCATAGCAGTGAGTAGTGAAAAGTGAATAGTGAATAAAGCGCGGCCGCATTTGTTTTGTTCACTATTCACTATCCCCTATTCACTGTCCTTGTTTTATTCACTATTCACTATCCTCTATTCACTGTCTCCCCATGCATCCCTCATCGCGACGCAAGAATCTCACCAAAAGTCAGATTTCGCTTTCGAGGTGGCCTGTGGCTCGTCCTTACTGGAACGGTCAGATTCAAATTTCGCTGGTGTCCTTCGGCGTGAAGCTTTTTGTCGCGACCGAGGCGAAGAGCGAAATTCACTTCCATCAAATTTCTCGCAAAACGGGCGAGCGTGTTCGCCATCAGAAAGTCCTCGCGTCGGCAGTCGAGAACGCGCCCGACGAGGCCGCCGACCCGGTCGCAAAGGACGAGATCGTCAAGGGCTACGAGTATCGCAAGGGGGAGTACGTCACCATCGAGCCTTCGGAGCTTGAGCATCTGCGCGTCCCCTCCAAACACACGATGGAGGTCACGCAGTTTGTCGACGAAGACGATCTCGATCCCGAATTCTACGAGAAGCCGTACTTCGTCGTCCCTGAAAACGATGTGCAGGCGGAGGCCTTCGCAACCGTCCGCAAAGCCCTGATCGACACAAAGAAAGTTGCGCTCTCGAAGATCGCCTTCGGCGGCCGCGAACACGTCGTGGCGATCAAGGCGGCGGGCAGCGACACTCATCCCGGAATGATGGCTTACACCATGCGCTATGCAGCGGAGTTGCGCGATCCGGAAGAGTATTTTCGCGACGTGAAGAAGGTGACCGTCGACTCCGATTCCCTCGCGCTCGCCAAGGAGCTTATCAAACGCAAGTCCGGGAAATTCGACCCATCGAAGTTTGTCGATGGATACGAGGTCGCGTTGAAGGAGCTCGTCGAGGCCAAGGTCAAACACGCGCCAATCCCGACAGACAGCGAAGTCAAGCCCAAGCGCGCGCAAGTCATCAACCTGATAGACGCGCTTCGCAAGAGCGTCTCCGGCAAGGCCGATGAGGACGAAGCCCCGGCTGCCAAACGGCCAACCTCGAAAACCGCCGACAAGAAGCAGGATTCAAAGCGCGGATTGTCGCTGGTAAAGAGTGCGCCGAAGAATCATCATGCAACCAAGTCAACACCCAGGCGGAAATCTGCGTAAAGGCCGAAACCTATGACCACGAAGAAGTCTGCTGCTGCAAAATCTAAACGGCCTGCGAAGAAGACGCCGGAAGACAAGCGCGCTGCCGCGAAACCTTCAGCGCCGAAGACAAAGTCCGCCGCCAAAAGCACAGCGCAAAAGAGCGCGGGCAGTGCGTCCGACGCTGTCGACGAACAGCTTGCGCGTTATCGCTCGATGCGTGATTTCCACGTCACGGCAGAGCCCAGCGGCGGCCACAAACAGTCGAAACCCCGCCCCGCGGGCGCACTTCCGTTCGTGATTCAGAAACACGCGGCCAGCCATCTGCACTACGACTTCCGTCTCGGCTGGAATGGCGTCCTCAAAAGCTGGGCCGTCACCAAGGGCCCAAGCTACTACCCCGGCGACCGCCGCCTCGCGGTTCAGGTCGAAGATCATCCTATGGAGTATGGCGGCTTCGAGGGCATCATTCCCAAAGGCCAGTACGGCGGCGGCACTGTCATGGTGTGGGACCAGGGCACATGGACGCCGCAGCCCGGCTACGAAAATGTCGACGCGGGCCTACGCGATGGCAGCCTTAAATTCGTGATGCACGGCAGCAAGATGAAGGGCAAATGGACGCTCGTGCGCATGGGCGGCAAGGCCGCGAACGAGAGCAAGCCGAACTGGCTGCTCATCAAAGAGCACGACGACTTCGAGCGCGGAAAGGGTGATCCATGCATCACGGTGGAGTCGCCGAACTCGGCGGTGACTGGCCGCTCCATCGAGCAAATCGCAGAGCAGGAGGACCATGTCTGGAACTCGAAAGAGACTGCTCGTGGAGAAGCGTGGTATCGCCAGGAGCCGCGAGCGAAGCCCGAAGCCGTTGCACGCGAGCCGGACGCAGGACTCGCCGATCTATTGAAGAGTCTGCCCAAAGAAGCTCAACCCACCTTCCTGAAACCACAGCTTGCTCTCGAAGCTACGAAACCTCCCGGCACCGACGGCTGGCTGCACGAGTTGAAGCTCGACGGCTACCGCATCCAGGCACGCAAAGCTGGCACGAAGGTTCAGATGCTCACGCGCAGCGGCCTCGATTGGACACACCGTATCCCTGCGGTTGCGAAGGCGGTTTCCACTCTGCCGGTCGAAACAATCACCCTCGACGGCGAAGTCGTCGTCCTCGGCGAGGACGGCACCACCAACTTCGCCGATCTGCAAGCATCGTTTCAGGAAGGCGCCCACAACCCGCTCACATATTTCTGCTTCGACCTCCTCCACATCGACGGACGCAACCCGCGCGACCTCGGCCTGCGCCAGCGCAAAGCCATCCTCGCCGATGTTCTTGCAGACCAGACCGACATCGTGCGCTACAGCGAGCACCTCGACACCGGCGGCGAGGCCATGTTCCACAAAGCCTGCGAGCTCCACGCGGAGGGCATCGTCTCCAAACGCGCGGCGGCGAAATATTCACCTGGCCGAAGCGGCGACTGGCTCAAGTCGAAGTGCCTTCGCGAACAGGAGTTCGTCATCGGCGGCTACACGTTCTCCTCCGAGGGGAATGACCGCATCGGTTCCCTCCTGCTCGGCTACTACCGCGACGGAAAACTCATCTACGCCGGCCGCACCGGAACGGGCTTCACACAAAAGATGCGCCGCATGTTGAAGACCCAGCTTCACGAGGTCGAAGTCGACCGCGCGGCGTTCGAGCGACCGCCGGCCGAAGCGCGCCGCGGCGCTCTCTGGGTCAGGCCACAACTCGTCGCGCAGGTGCGCTTCGCGACGTGGACCGCGGACAATCTGGTGCGGCAGGCCGCCTTCCTCGGCCTCCGCGAAGACAAGCCCGCGACAGAAGTGCAGCGCGAAGAACCCACCGTCGCGCCTCGCCCGAAGTCTGCATCTGGAAAGCGCGTCTCGCATCGCGCGGTCACGTCGCAAGTCGCTGCGAAGTCGATCAAGGCTCCGCACAAATCAGTTGAGCCTGCAAGCGCCGTGCCCATCCGGCTCACGCATCCCGACAAAATCCTCGACGCGGAAACCGGCCTCACAAAGCGCGAACTCGCCGAATATTACTGGGCCGTCGCGTCGCGTATGTTGCCGCATGTCGAAGGCCGCCCTCTCAGCCTGGTCCGTTGTCCGGAAGGCTCCGGCAAACCGTGCTTCTTTCAGAAGCATGTCAACCACATGCTGCCGCCCGGCATCGGAGGCATCGACGTGCCCAACAAAAAGACCGGCGCAATGGAGCCTTACATCACACTCAACACCACCGAAGCATTGGCCGGACTTGCGCAAATGGGCGTCCTCGAAGTCCATCCCTGGGGCTCGCGCAACGACGATCTCGAACATCCCGACCGCCTCATCTTCGACCTCGATCCCGACGAGGCATTGCCCTGGCACGCAGTGACCGAGGCTGCGGCCGAGGTGCGTCAGCGTCTGCGCAAAGCAGGTCTGACGACCTTCCTGAAAACAACCGGCGGCAAGGGCCTTCACATCGTCGCTCCCATCGAACCCGAACACGCATGGTCTGGAATAAAGGAACTCGCACACAACTTCGTATTGGCGATGGAGCGGAAAAATCCGGCCCTCTATCTCACCAAAATGACGAAGTCCGCGCGCAAGGGAAAAATCTATCTCGACTACCTGCGCAACGAGCGTGGTGCAACCGCCGTCGCTCCCTACTCGCCTCGCGCCCGCCCCGGCGCAACTGTTTCACTTCCACTTCCATGGAAGGACCTCGACCTACCCAAGCGCCCGGCCTTCAGTGTGAAAACTTTCGGCGAGTGGAAGTCGCGTCTGTCGTCCGACCCATGGAAAGCGATGCTCACTCTCCGCCAGAAAATCGCGCTCGACGCGTTTCGCAGCGCCTGACCAATATTGGCAATCGCAACTGCGCTCACGCACCCTTCTACCTTGTACTGAAGCTGCTAAAATGAATCTTTGGTTCAAGTAGGAGAACTCCATGTCAGCAGCAACCGCAACCGATTCACCTTCCACTACCGCACTCGCCTCACAAGACCTTTCGCATTGGATCGGCGGCGCCAACGCGACCGGCTCTTCCGGCCGTTTCGCCGATGTATTTCACCCGGCTTCCGGCCGCGTGCAGTCGCGCGTCCCGCTCGCCAGCGTTGAAGAAGTCGACCAGGGCGTCAAGGCCGCGGCTGCCGCGTTTCCCGCGTGGTCTGCGATGCCGCCGCTGCGTCGCGCGCGCGTGCTCTTCCGCTTCCGCGAAATCTACGAGCGCCGCATCGACGAGATCACCGTCACCATCAATCGCGAGCACGGCAAAGTGTACAGCGACGCCAAGGGCGAAGCCCTCCGCGGCCTCGAAGTCATTGAGTTTGCAACCGGGATCCCGCATCTCCTGAAGGGCGAGTTCACCGAGCAGGTGGGCAACGGAATCGACGCCTGGACCATGCGCCAGCCACTCGGCGTCGTCGCAGGCATCACGCCGTTCAACTTCCCTTCCATGGTCCCGATGTGGATGATCCCGATCGCACTCGCGTGCGGCAACACCTTCATCCTGAAGCCCAGCGAGCGCGACCCCAGCTCCGCAAACCTGATCGCCGACATGCTCCACGAGGCGGGTCTTCCCGCGGGCGTCTTCAACGTCATCCACGGCGACAAAGTTTCCGTCGACGCGATCCTCGCGCATCCCACCATCCAGGCAGTCACGTTCGTCGGCTCGACGCCCATCGCTGAGTACGTTTACCGCGAAGGCACGAAGCACGGCAAGCGTGTGCAGGCCCTCGGCGGCGCAAAAAACCACATGATCGTCATGCCTGACGCCGACCTCGATCAGGCCGCCGACGCTCTCGTCGGAGCAGCCTATGGCTCGGCCGGCGAGCGCTGCATGGCCATCAGCATCGCTGTCGCGGTCGGCAGCCAGACCGCCGACAAGCTCGTCGAAAAGTTGCAAAGCCGCATTGCGGACCTGCGCATCGGAGACGGCGCCAACGACGAGTCGGACCTCGGACCGCTCATCACCAAACAGCATCTCGAAAAAGTCACGGGCTACGTTGCGCTCGGCGAAACCGAAGGCGCGGAGCTTGTTGTCGATGGCCGCAAAGGCGCGCTGCCGCAGGGCGACGGCTTCTTCATCGGCGCCTGCTTGTTCGACCACGTCAAGCCCGACATGCGCATCTACAAGGAAGAAATTTTTGGGCCGGTCCTCGGCATCGTCCGCACCAATAATTTCGAGACCGCTCTGCAACTCATCAACGAGCACGAGTTCGGCAACGGCACGTCGCTCTTCACGCGCGACGGCGACACAGCACGCGATTTCGCTCGCCGCGTTCAGGCAGGCATGGTCGGCATCAACATCCCGATCCCCGTCCCGATGGCGTTCCACAGCTTCGGCGGTTGGAAGCGTTCGCTGTTCGGCGACCACTCCGTGCACGGCCCCGAGGGCGTCCGCTTCTACACTCGCATCAAGGCGATCACGCAGCGTTGGCCGACGGGCATCCGCACCGGCGTCGACACATCCATGCCCACACTCGGATAGTTCCTGTACGAAAACAGAAAGGCCGCCTCGGATTGAGGCGGCCTTCTCATTTGCACAGAGTTTCTGGAGCGCATTACCTATCGCGATAGAGTTCCTGTTTCTTTCCTGTGTGGCTGTCCTTGACTTTGCTGTTGTCTCGGCATGGCTGTTGTCTCGGCATTGCCGTTGTCTCGGCATTGCCGTTGTCTCGGCATTGCTGTTGTCTCGGCATTGCTGTTGTCTCTGAGATAGGTCCGGGATTTATCCCGGACATTTAGGACAACAAGAAACTGGGCTTTAGCCCCTGGGACATGCTCTCTTTCCAAGGCCCTATACACCTCTGGGGAATCAGTTCTAGCTATCCGACGTTGCGCTACTCGTATCGCTCGTCCCCGCGTCGGCAACCACCAGCGCATCCGCGATGCTCAGGTGCTCATCCAGCGCCGCAATCCCACGGTCCAGTTCTTCGGTGGTCACGATCAGCGGCGGCGCGATGACGAAATGCGACACCCACGCCTGCATAATGACGCCGTCGGCAAGCATCTTCCCCGCAACCTGATCGACTACCAGCGGCTTGCCCGAAAGCTTGTCGGGATAGGTGTCGAACGGCTCCTTGGTGGTGCGATTTTTGACGATATCGACCGCCCAGAAAAGGCCTTTGCCCCGCACGTCGCCGACACACGGATGCTTCTCCTTCAGTACCTGCAGCTTCTTTTCAACGTAAGGCCCCAATTCGCGCGCACGCTCGACAAGTCCGAGCCTCTTCATTTCGTTGATGGTTGCAACCGCCGGCGCGAGCGTCATCGGATGCGCTTCGTAGGTGTGTCCATGCGCAAAATAGTGGTCGTCGAAGTACGCGCCAATCTTTTCTGAAGTCGCGCACAGGCCAAGCGGCACGTAGGCGGACGTGATCCCCTTTGCAGTAGTGAGAATGTCCGGCGTCACGCCCCACAGATTCATCGCAAACCATTCACCGGCACGCCCCCAACCGCTCATCACCTCGTCTGCGATCAGCAGCACGCCCGTTTCGTCACAGATGCGGCGCAGCTTCGGCATGTACTCCGCGGGCGGCACAATGACTCCATTCGTTCCGACGATCGGCTCGACCAACACCGCCGCTACATCCGACTCATTGCGAATCATATGCTCCAGATAATCCGCGCACGCAATGCCGCACCCCGGATACGTGTGCTTGATCGGGCACTTGTAGCAATGCACTTCGGGCCCGAAAATAATGCCCGGCCCCTTGCCGCGCGGCTCCATAGGCCAGCGCCGCGGATCGCCTGTCGCCGCGATACTGCCCGCAGTCGAGCCGTGATACGAACGATACCGCGCGATGATCTTCGTCTTCCCCGTATACATGCGCGCGATCTTGAAAGCCGCTTCATTCGCGTCCGTACCCGACGTCGTAAAGAAAAACTTGTTGATCCCTTTCGGCAGCACTTCCAGCAATAGCTTCGACAACTCCGCGCGCGCCGTCGTCGCGTAACCCGGCATCGCATACGCGAGGTCCTGCGCCTGTTTCGCAATCGACGCAATCACCGCGGGGTTCTTGTGCCCGAGGTTCATGCACATCAACTGCGCCGAGAAGTCGAGATACTTCTTCCCGTTCGCGTCGGTGATGTAGCAGCCTTCCGCATCCACAACGTGCATGGGATTCCAACCCTTCTGGAAGCGCCATGTGCCATAGTTCGTGTCGCGTGTAATCTGCACAACCTCTTGCGAGGTCAGGGCCGTGGGCTGCGTTTGCTCTTGTGTATCTGTAGCGCTCATTCGTCTTGCCTTTCCGTCTATTCAGGAACTGTTACCGGCCGAACACGCTGGCCGAGCATCATGATGTAGTACAGCCCGCCCGACAAGAAGAAGCCGACGAACCATGCCATTTTGAAAAGTAAATCGAGACTTGGAACAAATCTTCCGATGAGCGCTGCCACGATTCCGATAACAAGTGCGATCAGCGCAACACCATTAAAACCATTGCGATACTCGTAAATCCCGCCGCGCCGATACAGCGCTTCAGCGTCGAGCTTCTTGTGTCGCAGCAGAAAATAGTCCGCAATCATGATGCCCGCCACCGGCCCCAGCAGACCGGAATAGTCGACCAGCCACCCCAGGTAATTGTGCGAGCTCGCCATCAACTTCCAGGGCATGATGCAAAGCCCAAGAACCCCTGTAATGAGTCCGCCCGTGCGGAAGCTGACATACTTCGGCGCGAGGTTCGAGAAGTCGTTCGACGGCCCTACAACGTTCGCACCGATGTTCACATTCAGCGTCGCAACCAGCAGAGCAATCAAACCTAAAAGCGCCAGCCAGGGCTGATGAAAGCGTCCAAGCAATTCAACCGGGCTCCAGATCGGCTTCCCAAAAATCACCGCCGACGCCGACGTGCATGCGATCCCGAGAAACGAGTAAAGCGTCATCGCGACCGGCAGCCCAAACGCCTGCCCAAAGATCTGCGCATCCTGGTTCTTCGCATATCGCGTGAAGTCCGGAATGTTGAGTGACAGCGTCGCCCAATAGCCAACCATGCCTGTCAGCGCCGGAAGAAAATATCGCAGGAACGACGGCGTATCCGCGAACTTCCTCGGCGCCGCCAGCATCGGTCCAAACCCGCCTGCCTTATGCAGCATGAACCCCAGCAGCAGCGACGACATGATGACCATAAACGGCGCCGAATAGCTTTGCAGAAACCGTATCGACTCCACACCACGCCACACCACGAACATATTCAACAGCCAGAAACAGATGAAACAAGCCCACCCCACCCACGGCATCGCCTCCGTGTCCGGCGCGAGGATGTTGACCATCTGCGTAATCGCCATACCGCCGATCCACGACTGAATCCCGAACCACCCGCACGCCACAATCGCCCGCAAAATCGCCGGAATATTCGCGCCGCGCGTTCCAAAGCTCGCCCGCACAAACACTGGAAACGGGATGCCATATTTCGCGCCCGCGTGCGCGTTCAACAGCATCGGAACCAGCACAATCAGATTGCCCAGCAGGATCGTTCCAACCGCCTGCTTCCAGTTCATTCCGCCCGCAATCAGCGACGACGCCAGCATGTACGTCGTCACTTCCATCGACATCGAAAACCACAGCGCGATGTAGTTGTACGTGCTCCACGTCCGTTGCGATGGCAGTGTTGGCGCAAGGTCGTCGTTGTACAGACGCGCATCCGCCCCGGCGATTCCGTGTTCTCCCGGGTGCATCGCCGGCGCGACCTCAGTCAGCATCAACCAAGCCCTCCAGCGTTCGCTTCACGCTTCACAAACTTGCCGTACCCAACCTTGCCGACAAACTTTCCGTCATCCACAACATGCTGTCCACGCGAGTAAACATGCTTCGCATTCCCGCGCACCTTCCATCCTTCAAACATCGAGTAGTCGGTCGCCATGCACTGCGTCGCCGCGGAAATCGTGTACTCCGCATTCGGGTCCCACAACAGAATGTCCGCGTCTTTACCGGCTGCGATCACGCCCTTCCGCGGCATTCCGAAAATTCGCGCGGGAGCCGTGCAGCACAGCTCAACAAATCTCTCCGGTGTAATGCGCCCCGCATTCACGCCGAAGTGCCAGAGTATTTGAAGGCGATTCTCAATGCCTGGCCCTCCGTTCGGAATCTTGCGGAAGTCGCCTTTGCCAAGCGCCTTCTGCTCCATCGTGAACGGACAGTGGTCGGTAGACACAACGGAAACCGAGCCGTCGGCCAGCGCGGCCCACAGCGGGTCCTGGTTCTTCTTCTCGCGCAGCGGCGGTGTGAAGACAAACTTCGCTTCGTTCCAGCTCTTGCCCGGCATCTGGTCGTCGATAGAGAGCACGAGATACTGTGTACAGGTTTCTGCAAGCGCGCGTGCACCGCGGCCCTGCATGAACTTCAACTCCGCGAGCGCGGCCTCGTTGGAGAGATGAACGATATACACCGCGCAACCCGCCATGTCCGCCAAAGCGATGCTGCGGTGCGTCGCCTCGGCTTCAGCCTTGGGCGAGCGCGAAAGAGCGTGGTAGTGCGGCTCAGTCTTGCCTTCCGCAATCATCTGCGCGACGACGATATCGATGGCGCTTCCATTTTCGGCGTGGATGCAGCAGAGCGCATTGAGCGCGGCGGCCTTCTGCATCACCTGGAACATCAGGCCGTCGTCGATCATCAGAACATTCGGATACGCCATAAAGAGTTTGAAGCTGGTGATCCCGAAGTCCACCATGTCTTCCATCTCTTTCAGCGTTTCAGCGCCGCCCTCGCCGTGCAGGTTGGTCACGGCCATATGCAGAGAGAAGTCGACGCACGCCTTGCCGTCGGACTTCTTGAGCCAAATTTTTAACGCGTCATGCAGCGTGCTGCTCTGGTTTTGCAGCGCGAAGTCGATGATGGTGGTGGTCCCTCCAACAGCCGCGGCCTGCGTGCCGGTCGTGTAATCATCCGCGGAAGTCGTGCCGCCAAACGGCATATCCAGATGCGTATGCACGTCGATCGACCCCGGCATGACGAGCAGGCCCGACGCGTCAACTACGGTGTGGCCCGCAGAGTCGATGTTGGCTGCAACCTGCGCGATGGCCTCGCCTTCGATGAGGACGTCCAACTTCTCGCTCGAAGTCGAGCTGACGACTGTTCCGTTCGTGATCAGAGTTCCCATGGTCCCGCACTCCTGTTGCATTAATCATGCGCCGTCAAAAGCACTCGCGCTAGTGGTTCGGATTCGCCGCGAGTTCAGCCCCTGTCGGAGCGATACCCGCCGCGACACGCTCCGCCCATGTCTGCGGCGCGAGCCCGTTGTCGATGCGCTCCATCGTGATGCAGTCTTCAACAGGACAAACCAGCGAGCACAAATTGCAGCCCACGCACTCATCCACATCCACGCGCGGAATGCGGCTCAGCGGTGTGACACTGTTCTCGGCTCCCGCTCCATCCAGATCGAGTTTTGGAATCGGCGTTGTAGAGATGGTCTTCCCCGACTGCGCCTGCCTCATCGCGGGCGTCGGCTTACCATGCGGGTTAGCGTCATTGTGAGCGTAGCGCGGATCGACACCGGTCACGATAGCCTGCGTCCCGCCTTCGGAGCGGTCCATGTGGATGCATTGATGCGCGCCGTCCCAGCAAGCTGTGTAACAGAGCTGGCAACCGATGCACTTCTCCGCATGAATCTCCGCGACCACGCGATAGTTCAAATTCAGGTTCTTCCATTCGCGCATGTTCGGCAGCGAAAGCCCGCGGAAGTCGTTGATCGTTTCGTAACCCTTCTGCCGCATCCAATCGAGCAGCCCATCGCCCATGTCTTCGACAATGCGATACCCATAATGCATCGCCGCCGTACACACCTGCACGGTGCCCGAGCCCAGCAGAATAAACTCCGCCGCATCCTGCCACGATCCGATGCCACCGATGCCGGACATCGGCAGCGGATTGCCATCCGTAAAATCGGAGTTGACCTGCTGCACCATGTTCAGCGCAATCGGCTTCACCGCCGGCCCGCAATATCCGCCGTGCGAGGACTTGCCATCGACCATCGGCCGCGGCTCCAGCGTATTCAGATCGATGCCCGTGATCGAATTAATCGTGTTGATCGCCGACAGCGCATCCGCGCCGGCGCGTTTCGCTGCGCGCGCCGGAATGCGGATGTCGGAAATATTCGGCGTCAGCTTCACGATCACCGGCGTCCGCGCCTTCTCCTTCACCCAGCTCGTAATCTGCTGGCAATACTCCGGCACCTGGCCCACAGCCGACCCCATGCCGCGCTCGCTCATTCCGTGCGGACAACCGAAGTTCAACTCCAGCCCATCGGCGCCCGCGTCTTCAGCGCGCTGCACCATTTCGTGCCACACATCCTGCTTCGATTCCACCATCAGCGACGCAATCACAACATGCTTCGGGTACCGCCGCTTCACTTCGGCAATCTCGCGTAGATTCACTTCGGTAGGGCGGTCGGAGATCAACTCAATATTGTTGAACCCCATCATCCGCTGGCCGTTCCAGTCGACCGACGAGTAGCGCGACGACACATTCGTAATCGGCGCGCCGATCGTCTTCCACACCGCTCCGCCCCATCCCGCATCGAACGCGCGCATAATCTGTTCGCCGCAATTTGTCGGCGGAGCAGACGCAAGCCAGAATGGGTTCAGACATTTAATACCTGCAAAAGTAGTTTCAAGCGTTGGCATCTTTGCCCTCCAGCCATGCGGCAATTCCAATGCCGGCCCGTTTTCCGTCTGCTACGGCATCCACAACTTCGCGCCCGCCGTTGGTGCAATCGCCACCCGCAAAATACTTCGGATTCGAAGTCTGGCCCGACGCGCGATCAATCAAAATCCGTCCACGCTCCAACTTAACTTTTTCACCGTGCGTAAGAAAATCCGTGTGCGTCGATTGTCCAATCGCCAACACGATCAAGTCGACAGGCAGCACAAAATTCGTCCCCTGCTTCGGAACCAACGACCCATCCGCGCTCGATTCGAGCTGCTGCAATTCGAGCCCCTCCACCGCATCGCCGCCCGCAATCCCAACCGGCTGCACATGCCACAGAAATTTCACGCCTTCCTGCTTCGCGTGTTCATACTCAAAGTCGAAAGCCGACATCTGCTCCGGGCCACGGCGATAGATCATATGCACTTCACTCGCGCCCAGCCGGACCGCGGCGTTTGCAGCATCGATCGCCGTATTCCCGGCGCCCACAACCGCAACCCGTTCCGGAGCAGAAGTGATCTCTCCGCTCTTATAGCCGGCAATGAAATCCAGCGCATTCGTCACGCCCTGCATCTGCTCGCCCGCAATGCCAAGCCGATGAATCGCGCCCAGCCCCAGTCCCAGAAAAACAGCATCGTACGATTCTTCCAACTCCTTCAGCTTGGCCGCGTCCACCATCACGTTGCAGTTGAAATTCACTCCAAGCTGCGCCAGCAGATCGATCTCTCGCAAACTCGCTTCGAGCGTCAGCTTGTACTCCGCAATCCCATAGGTATTCAACCCACCGGGCAAAGGTCGCGCATCGTAAATGTCCGCGCGAATCCCTCGCCGCCGCAGCTCCGCCGCACACGCAAGCGAAGCGGGCCCACCGCCGATCAGCGCCACGGATTGCCCCGTATCCGCACCCGGCGAAAACGGCAGTGGCGCTCCGCTCTCATGCAGCGCGTCCATCGCAAAGCGTTGCAGCCGGCCAATCTCAATCGGCTTCTTGTTATAGCGGTGCATCACGCAAGCGCCTTCGCACAGCACCTGCACCGGGCACGCACGCGAGCAGCTCTCGCCCAGAATATTCGCATCGAGAATCGTCTTCGCCGACCCCGCCAGGTTCCCGCTGGCTATTTTCTTGATGAACTTCGGCACATCGATGTGGGTAGGACAGGCCTGCGTACACGGCGCGTCGAAACAGTACAGACACCGGTTCGCCTCCGGCACCGCCGCCTGCTTATCGAACGCAGGATGCAGGTCCGGAAAACGTTGCGCAATCTCCGGCGACGCCTTCGACTGCTTTTGAAAACTTGTTGCTTCGCTCATCATGACCCTTCAATCGCCTCGCCGCTTAAGAAATGCAATACCCGCATCGGATGGCAAATCCATGCGGGCTTCCTAGCGACTTCAGCGCTATTTCTGAAGTCACGATTATGCACTATTTACGAGGCTTTGGGGTATCCCCCGAAGTACCTGCTCAGCTTCGGTCTGACAGCATCCACGCCATCGTCTTGTCCGCGAGCGCGCCAAACGCTTTCACCGCCAGCTCCACATGCTCGCGTTTCGTGTCTTCGGCGCGATTATGGCTCAACCCATTCAGCGACTGCACGAACATCATCACCGTCGGCACACCGAGTTGCGCAACCTCCGCCGCATCATGCAACGGCCCCGACGGCAGACGCTCCGATTCACCCGCCGTCTCCACAATCGCCTCTTCGCACAGCCGGATCAAATCAGGATGAAACGGTATCGGCGCAATCGACCATATCTTCGACCACTCCACCGTGCATCCCTCTTCCTTCGCGAACCGCTCGCTGGCGTCCTTGGCTTCTCGCAACATCCCTGCCAGTACGTCCGCATCGAGATCGCGCATATCCAGCGTCGTCTCGCAACGCCCGACGACAGCAGTCACGATCCCCGGAAAAGTCTTGACGCTGCCCATCGTACACACGGCCAGCGGATGCTTCATTGCGATCGGCCGAATCTCCAGCGCCAGCTTGGCAGCGGCGGCCAGCGCATCGCGGCGTACCTCCATGGGCGTCGACCCCGAATGCGCTTCCTGCCCACGAAAAGTGATGGCATGACGCTCCACACCCTTGGTTCCCTGCACCACGGCCAGCGGCTTGCCAAGCCGTTCGAGGATCGGTCCCTGCTCGATGTGCAATTCGAGATACGCGGCCATATTCGCCTGCTCGACGGACGCCTCGCCGACACTCTCCACGCTCACCCCGCATTGTTTCAGCGCAGCCTCCAGCGTTGTGCCTTCGCGGTCCACACGCACGCGGTCAGCCTCGATGCTGTGCGTGCCCGCAAACGCGGACGACCCGAACAGACTCCGCCCAAATCGCGCGCCTTCTTCATCAGCCCAATCCACAAGCCGCACTGTCACGGGTGGATGCCCATTCGTATCGCGCACAATACTGCGCAAGACCTCCAGCGCCGCAAGCACTCCAAGACAGCCATCCAGCCAGCCGCCATTGGGCACCGAGTCCAGATGGCTCCCCAGCACCAGCGCCTGTTCCGACTCACCGCGCAACGTCACCCAATGGTTGCCCGCGGCATCGTGGTGGTGCTCAACCGGCAGCCCCGCCAGCTTTTCTTCAAACCACGCGCGCGCCTTCAACCACACGGGCGACCACGCAACCCGTTGCGCGCCATCTTCCGTCGCCGTCAATGCGCGAAGCTCATCCAGGTCGGCGAGCACAGCCTTCGAATCAATCATCAGTTCTTCCTCCCAACGGGCCGCGCAGCCACTCTACCCTCTACACTCTATTCTCTACACTCTGTTTTTTGGCGTCCCCGATAGGATTCGAACCTATGTTGCCGCCAAGAGTCGGCGGAGTCCTGGGCCACTGAACGACGGGGACGGGCGCGTCCATTCATTTTTTCACACCAAGCTCATGTGGCCGATTACCGCAGCGCCCCTCAGTGAACGCGCAGCGTAAACGTGAAAACCGACCCCTGTCCCTGCTGGCTCGTCACCGAAAGCGTACCGCCATGCGCCTCGATAATGGCGCGGCAAATCGCGAGACCCATCCCTGTTCCGGACACAATTTGACGCTGCGATCTCGCGCGATAAAATTTATCGAAAATCAGCGACTGCTCCATCGGATCGATGCCCGCACCGCGGTCCGCCACGCTGATCGCGACGAAGCCCGGCCTCGTCTCCGCGCTCACGAAAATCGGTTTCCCCACATGCGAATACTTCGCCGCATTGTCCAGCAGATTGCCGAGCACTTTCTGCATCCATGCCGAGTCTGCCTCGACCATCGGAAGCCCATCCGGCACGGTGACTGTAACCTCGTGCCCGTTCAGCGCCGCCTGGTTCGACTCAACCGCCGCACCGATCATGTCCGCCACCGATTGCGGACTGAAGCTCATCCGCACTTCCTGCGTATCGAGCTGCGCCATCTCCACCGCCTGCGCCACCAGCCGGTTCAGCCGGTCGCTCTCCTCGTCGATCACCGTCAGCAGATCCCGCGCCCCCTCGGCCGATACATCCGACGACAGCAGCGTGCTCACCGAGGCCTTGATCGACGTCAGCGGCGTGCGCAGTTCATGCGTGATCGAGTCGATCATCAGCGCGCGCAGCCGCTCGCTCTCCTTCGCAGCCTCGCCGCGCGTCACCAGCTCAAGCGCCTGCGCCCTATCCAGCGAAATCGAAACCAGCCCGCCCAGTGCCTCCAGACTCTGGTTCGAAAGCGCGACCCCCTTCAACAGCAGCACGCCGCGCGGCCTCACCCCGGCGCGTAGAGGGACGATGCACTCCTCGCCATCGGTCGTGGTCGAAGACCCCGGAGCGTGCGACATTTCCCGCAACTCATCCACCGTTACTGGTGCGGACATATTTCCAACCGACCGATACACCCGATCGCCGTCGAGCAAATAAAACAGTACCGCCGTCGCATCCGTCGCCAGCGCAACCGCCGCCGGAATCGAATTCGTAAGCTGCAGCAGTTTGTCCGTTTCAAGCAACGCCCGACTCAGCCGATACAGCGTTTCCAACTCCGCCTGACGCGCAATCGCATCCGCCGATTCGCGCCGAATTCGTTCCGACATCCGGCTCGCCACAACCGACGTGACGAGGAACGCGACCAGCGCAATCAAATTCTGCGGATCGGAAATCGTGAAGTGTCCCAGCGGTGGGAGAAAGAAATAGTTGTACGCCGCGCCGGCCGCAAACGACGTTACCACCGCATAGCGCAGCCCCAGCCGGGCCGCCAGAAAAAGAATGAACAACAGCAGCGTAATCGCCACCGTCGTCGGGTTCACATGGAGAACTATCCGATAGAACGCTACAATTCCCGCAAGGCAGATTACGACGCCGACCCATCGAGCCGCGAGAACGAAGCGTTTGGCATCCATGGGTGAAATTCTACGACTATGGCCGATCACCACAGCCCGAAAAAGACGCCGGAAGACTGGCTCGCCTCCGCCACCGCGGCGGAGAAGAAGCAAGGCCGCTTCAAAGTTTTTCTCGGCTACGCGCCCGGCGTTGGAAAAACCTTCAGCATGTTGAGCGAGGGTATCCGCCGCAAGAATCGCGGCGAAGACGTGGTCATCGGCATCGTAGAAACCCACGGCCGCGCGGGCACGACAGAAGTCGCCGCCCAACTTGAATCCGTTCCCCGCCGTGAAATCGACTACAAGGGCACACTGTTCTCCGAGATGGATATAGACGCCATCCTCGCCCGCAATCCGCAGATCGCGCTCATCGACGAACTCGCCCACACCAACGTCGAAGGCAGCCGCAACGCCAAGCGTTACGAGGACGTCTTCGAGCTTCTCAACGCCAACATCGACGTCCTCACCACCGTCAACATCCAGCACATTGAAAGCCTCACCCCGCGCGTGCAATCGCTCACCGGCGTCACCGTGCGCGAAACCGTGCCCGATTGGGTGCTCGACCGCGCCGACGAAATCGTCATCTCGGACCTCACGCCCGAGGCCCTCGCAACCCGCATGAGGCGAGGCGATATCTATCCCGCCGAACGGGTCGAACGCGCGCTCTCGAACTTCTTTCGCCGCGGAAACCTCATCGCCCTCCGCGAAATGGCGCTGCAGCGCGTCACCAAAGCCGTCGACCGCACACTCAACGACTACGTGAAGCGCAAACAACTCGGCGCGCATTGGACCGTCGCCGAAAAGGTCGCCGTATGCATCAGCGCCAACCCCTCGGCCCGCGACCTCATCGCCCGCGGCGCGCGTCTCGCCGAAGCCATCGACGCGGAGCTTTTTGTGCTGCACGTCGAGAGCGACCGCGCGACATCGCCTGCCGAAGCACGGGCTCTCGAAGCCAATCTCCAGTTTGCTCAAAATCTCGGCGCGCAGATCGTCCACCTCAAAGGATCGAGTGTCGCCGCGGCCACAGCCGCTTTCGTTACGGAGCATCGCGTCACGCAGGCAATCTTTGGACGCTCTGCGTTGAAAGGGATAAAAAAATATCTGTACTTTTTCGCGATCCAGAAATTCATGTCGGAAGCGCCTCACGTCGATCTCCACATCGTGACGCAGGAGACCCACTGATGCGCATTTTGATCGTCGACGACGAGCGCCAGATCACCCGCGTCCTCCGCACTTCACTGCAAAGCCACGGCTACGATGTGCAGGTCGCACAGGACGGCCTCGAAGCCTTCGCGCTCTTCGAGCAGGCCGCGCCGGACCTCATCATCACCGACCTCGCCATGCCGAACATGGACGGCCTCGAACTCACCCGCGCCGTCCGCCGCAGCGCCGACACGCCCATCATTGTGCTCTCCGTCCGCGAGCAGGAGACGACAAAAATCGCCGCGCTCGACAGCGGCGCAGACGACTACGTCATCAAGCCCTTCAGCATGCCGGAACTGATGGCGCGTGTACGCTCACAGCTGCGCCGCACGGCAAAAGACGAGCCCCCCGCCGCCACAATCTCCGAAGGCGATTTCACAATCGATGCCGACGCACACCGCGTTTCCGTCCGTGGTTCCGACATTCACCTCACGCCCAAAGAATTCGACCTCCTTCTGCTCTTCGCGCAAAACTCCGGTCGCATCATGACGCACAAGGCTCTCCTCCGCGCCATTTGGGGCCCTGCCGGCGCGGATCAGCCCGAGTACCTTCGCGTCCTTGTCGGCCAGTTGCGCAAAAAAATCGACCAGCCCAACGCCGAAAGCTACATCCAAAGTGAGCCCTGGGTCGGCTATCGTTTCCGCCCTCGAGTCTAGTGTGGTGAGGCGTAAATTCGTTCCATTACTTCAAGGGCCGAAGGCCCGCTCTATACCAGCCCAGGCCGAAGGCCTGGGTAACATTCCGACACAAATCTAAGGGCTGAAGGCCCGGCCTATAGTGCAACGAACTACTGACTCAGGACACTAGCGCCGGATTTTACAACTTCTTGACACATCTTCTACGGACTTCCTACGACCCAGAGGATTGAAATCATTCTCGAGGCCAGTGATGAAGTCACCCATACTCGCGCTTCCGATCCTGTTGGAAGTCGCCCTGATCGTCGCGCTCTACACGCATCGGGATTGGACGGCCACACTCTTGCCGCCGCCCACGCAACGTGCCGCGGACATTCGAGCATTGCGTGTGCAGCGTGATCGTATCGCTGCGCGACTCGCAGTTCTCGAATGCATGCCAAAAACTTTCCTTCCCCGCGGTATCGGCGCCGTGACGAGCAATTCCTCACACGCCGATAGGCGCAACAACTAACGAGGCCCTATGTCCGACATCATCTTCCTGCTTTCCACCCTCGCTTGCTTCGCCGTCGCGCTGCTGTACGTGGCTGCCTGCAACCGCCTGAATTCGAGGTCTTCCCGTGATTGAGAACGCAATCCTGCTCACGCTTTCCATCCTTCTGATGGTCTACCTGGTCTACGCCCTGCTCCGTCCGGAGAAATTCTGATGACAACCAACGGCTGGTTCCAAATCGCATTATTCTTCGTTGTCGTGCTCACTCTGGCAAAGCCCATGGGCTCCTACATGACGCTCGTCTTCGAGCGTCGCCGCACCTGGCTCGACCCCATCGTCGCCCCCATCGAGCGCCTGCTCTATCGCCTCACCGGCATCAACCCCGACGAAGAAATGCGTTGGACGACATACCTCGTCGCGATGCTCATCTTCACTGCGGCCACCGTCATCCTCACCTTCGTCGTCGAGCGCGCCCAGGGTCATCTCCCGTTCAACCCGCAGCACCTCGCGGGCGTCGAGCCCGGCCTCGCCTGGAACACCGCCATCTCTTTCAGCACCAACACCAACTGGCAAGCGTACAGCCCCGAAACGACGATGAGTTACTTCACTCAAATGTTCGGTCTGGCGACGCACAACTTTTGGTCTGCGGCCATCGGTCTCGCGCTCGCCGTCGCCTTCATTCGCGGCATCGCACGCCGCGAGATGAAGACCCTCGGCAACTTCTGGGTCGACATGACGCGCGGCATCCTCTGGGTCCTCGCGCCCATTTCGATCATCCTCGCCATCGCTCTTGTCTCGCAGGGCGTCATTCAGAATCTGCGACCGTACGACACGGCAAAACTTATCGAATCGCAGACGCAAACCACCACCGGCGCAGACGGCAAACCCACCACAACCGTCATCACCACGCAGACCATCGCGCAAGGCCCGGTCGCCTCGCAGGAAGCCATCAAGATGCTCGGCACCAACGGCGGCGGCTTCTTCAATGCGAACAGCGCGCACCCCTTCGAAAACCCAACGCCGTTCTCAAACTTCCTGGAGATGCTCGTCATCTTCCTCATCCCCGCCGGCCTTACCGTCACCCTCGGTCAAATGACAAAGTCGCCGAAGCACGGCTGGGCCGTCTTTGCCGCAATGTCGGTCCTCTTCTTCGCGGGAATCGCAACCTGCTACTGGGCTGAGTCGCACGCAACTCCGGCTCTCGCCGCAACCGACACACAGGTCTCGGCAACGCAAAGCGGCGGCAACATGGAGGGCAAGGAAGTCCGCTTCGGCATCGCCAACTCCGCGCTTTTCGCCACCGTCACCACCGACGCAAGCTGCGGCGCGGTCAACGCCATGCACGACTCCTTCACCCCGCTCGGCGGCATGGTCCCGATGGTCGACATCCTGCTCGGAGAAATCATCTTCGGCGGCGTCGGCGCGGGCATGTACGGCATGTTGATCTTCGTCATCCTCTCCGTCTTCATCGCCGGCCTCATGGTCGGCCGCACACCCGAGTATCTCGGCAAGAAAATCGAAGCCTACGACATCCAGATGGCAATGTTGTACCTGCTCATTTTCCCGCTCATCATTCTCGGCTTCTCCGCCGTCAGCGTTCTCTCACCAAGTTTCGGTCTATCCAGCCTCACCAATCACGGCCCGCACGGCCTCTCCGAAATCCTCTACGCCTACACCTCGGCGACCGGAAACAACGGTTCAGCCTTCGCCGGCCTCAACGCCGATACGCACTGGTACAACTCCACGCTTGGCATCGCGATGTTCGCCGGCCGCTTCCTGATGTTGATCCCCATGCTCGCCATCGCGGGCAATCTCGCTGCGAAAAAGAGCATTCCCGCGACCGTCGGGACCTTCCCTGTAACCACGCCGTTGTTCACGACGCTGCTCGTCGGAGTCATTCTCATCGTCGGCGCGCTCACCTTCTTCCCCGCGCTCTCGCTCGGCCCCATCCTCGAGCACCTTTTGATGCGCGCGGGCCACAGCTTCTAGTCAGGAGATTCAGATGTCTCAGTTCGAAAACAAAAATCGGCGCTCGTTGTTCGACCAGCAGATCATGCGCCGCGCCGCGGTCGACGCGCTCGCCAAGCTCAATCCCACGGCAATGATGAAGAACCCCGTCATGTTCGTCGTCGAAGTGGGCAGCGTACTCACCACCGTGCTGCTCATCAAAGACACGCTCCTCCACCAGGGCCACTTCGGCTTCGATCTCCAGATCACCCTCTGGCTCTGGTTCACCGTCCTCTTCGCGAACTTCGCCGAAGCAATGGCCGAAGGCCGAGGCAAAGCTCAAGCCGACGCGCTGCGCCGCGCAAAATCCGAAACCACGGCCATCAAAGTTACAAAGAATGGCATCGAAGAAATCCCCAGCTCCCAACTCCGCTCCGGCGACGAAGTCCGCGTCGCTGCCGGTCAAATGATCCCCGGCGACGGCGACGTCATCGAAGGCGTCGCCTCGGTCGACGAGTCCGCCATCACCGGCGAGTCCGCCCCCGTCATCCGCGAAGCCGGCGGTGACCGTTCCTCCGTCACGGGAGGCACTCGCGTCCTCTCCGACGTCATCACCATCCGGATCACATCGAACCCCGGCGAAACCTTCATCGACCGCATGATCGCGCTCGTCGAAGGCGCCGAGCGCCAGAAGACACCCAACGAAATCGCCCTCAACATCCTCCTCGCCGGCCTCACCATCATCTTCCTGCTGGCAGTCGTCACGCTCCAACCCTTCGCCACGTACTCCGGCGCGCCGCAGACTGCATTCGTTCTGATCTCCCTCCTCGTCTGCCTCATCCCCACAACCATCGGCGGCCTCTTGTCAGCCATCGGCATCGCGGGAATGGACCGCCTCGTCCAGCACAACGTCCTCGCGACCTCCGGCCGTGCAGTCGAAGCCGCCGGCGACGTCAACACCCTGCTCCTCGACAAGACCGGCACCATCACCATCGGCAATCGCCAGGCATCCGAGTTCGTGCCCGCACCCGGTGTCTCCAGCGACCAGCTCGCCGACGCCGCGCAGCTATCTTCCCTCCCCGACGAAACCCCCGAGGGCCGGTCCATCGTAGTTCTGGCCAAGGAACGGTACGGCCTCCGCGGCCGCGAACTCGCCCAGCTCAACGCGCAGTTCATCCCCTTCAGCGCCACCACCCGCATGTCCGGCATCGACATGGACGGCCGCACCATCCGCAAGGGCGCCGTGGACGCCATCGCCGCCTACCTCGTCGAACGCGGTGCAACTCTCCCGGCGGAAGTGAGAGCCTCCGTAGACGAAATCTCTCGCAGCGGCGGCACACCCCTCGTCGTTGCCGAAAACGCCCGCGCCCTCGGCGTCATTCATTTGAAAGATGTGGTGAAGGGCGGCATGAAAGAGCGCTTCGCCCAACTCCGCGCCATGGGCATCCGCACCGTCATGATCACCGGCGACAACCCGCTCACCGCCGCCGCCATCGCCCGCGAAGCCGGCCTCGACGACTTCCTCGCCGAAGCCAAACCCAAAGACAAAATGGACCTCATCCGCCGCGAGCAGGCCGAGGGCAAGCTCGTCGCCATGACCGGCGACGGCACCAACGACGCCCCCGCGCTGGCCCAGGCCGACGTAGGCGTCGCCATGAACTCCGGCACCCAGGCCGCCAAAGAGGCCGGCAACATGGTCGATCTCGACTCGGACCCCACCAAGCTCATCGAGATCGTCGCCATTGGCAAGCAGCTCCTCATGACCCGCGGCGCGCTCACCACCTTCTCCATCTCCAACGATGTAGCAAAATATTTCGCCATCATCCCGGCCATGTTCGCGGGCGTCTTCCCCGTCCTCAACGCGCTCAACATCATGCGCCTCCACAGCCCGGAGTCGGCCATTCTCTCCGCCGTCATCTTCAACGCGCTCATCATCGTCGCGCTGATCCCGCTGGCCCTGCGCGGCGTTTCCTACAAGGCGATGTCCGCAGCCGCGTTGCTGCAGAAGAACCTGCTCGTATACGGCCTCGGCGGCATCATCGTCCCCTTCATCGGCATCAAGCTCGTAGACATCGTCATCACCGCGGTCCACCTCGCATAGAAGGTTTCCCATGAAGAAACACATCGTCACCTCGCTGCTTTACACCGCCATCACCGCCGTCCTGCTGGGCACCGTCTACCCGCTCGCGATCACCGGAGTCGCCCGTCTCTGTTTCGCCGACAAGGCGAGCGGCCAGCTCATCCACAATCAGTCCGGCGACATCATCGGCTCGAAGCTCATCGGCCAGTCCTTCACCGGCCCGCTCTACTTCCACAGCCGCCCCTCGGCTGCGGGCACCGGCTACGACGCAGCCAACTCATCCGGATCGAACCTCGGCCCCACCAGCAAAGTTCTTGCCGACCGCGTCGCTCAAAGCATCTCCGCCGAACACAACGGTTCGCCTGTCCCAGTCGATCTGGTCACGGCATCCGGCTCGGGCCTGGATCCCGATATTTCTCCACAGGCAGCCCGTTACCAGGTGGCGCGGATCGCCGCCACGCGAGGAATCAGCCCGGATGCTGTCCGGCAGCTTGTGGCCCGCCAACTCACGCCGCGGCAGTTCGGTGTCCTTGGAGAACCGCGTATCAATGTGCTCGAACTGAACCTCAGTCTGGACGCCCTTAGCGGCGCGAAGTAATAGATCCCAAACATCATTTCTCCGCATCGGGCGCGTTTCCGTCCCACGACGGGAGCGCCTGTTTGCGCGTTGGCCTCCACCCCGCCGACGGAGCCCGCCTGGTCAGACCGGAATAACAATTTCTTGGGTGAGGAACAATTTTCCTATTGACATTTCAATTTAAAAGCCCGTAGGGTTCTATCCGAGACCAGCCGCAATCACGATCCGCTTGGAGGAACCAATGACTTCACACTATGAAGAAACCGCCGCCGGAATTACCGGGCTTCCTGCCGGCCAGGCTTCCGATGAGTTCCCGGGCGTGACCTTTGCCGGCACCGACGGCGGGACGGCGTGGTCTCAACCCGACGTTACCAACAAAACCGTCAGCCATACCTTTGACATCGTCGACAACGTCAACTGGGTGCGTGGCAAGCATTCTCTCAACCTCGGCATCCAGCTTCAGGACCTGATGGAGAATGCCAGCACCAACAACAGCTTCTCCAGTCCGATCACCTATGTCTATAACCCCAACGATACGGCCCAGACCGGAACCGCATACGCAACCAGCACCAGCGGCTTCTCTTACGCCAGCTTTCTGCTTGGCGCCGTAGACAGCACGAGTGTTACCCTCCAGCCGTTTTCCGACGTGGGTAGCCGGTACCATACAGTCGCACCCTACATTCAGGACGACTACAAAATCACCTCGAAGTTGACCCTTAACATCGGACTTCGCTGGGACTATCTGCCCGGATTCCGGGAGGTGCTCGACCGCTGGTCGTTCCTGAACGCGACGCTGGCCAACCCGTACACGGGCAACCCGGGATCACTCCAATTCGCGGGGAATAACGGAGGCACTGGCGTCAGTTGCAATTGCCGCACACCGGTGCAGACCTATTGGAAAGACTTCGGTCCTCGTGTGGGCTTCGCCTACTCGATGGACGACAAAACGGTCGTTCGCGGCAGCTTCGGCATCTTGTACTCGCACGGTGGAGGCACGGGAGGGGCCGGAGCTACCGGCACCGGACAGACCGGCTTCAACACTCCGGTCAGCTTTCCGCTCAACGCCGCCGGCGTGAATGGCAATCCCGTGTTTTATCTCAATAACAGCAACTACAACGCCCAGCTTAGCAACACCAAGTTCGGCGGCCCTACCTACACTCTCCCGGGTATTACTCCACCCTCGGCAAGCACTCAGCTCACGGCGGGTCTGGTCGGGAACTTTGTGAACGGCGCGGGGGCGTTTGTTAAATCGAATTCCGGTGTGAACTACGCCGACCCCTATTATGGAGACCGCACTCCGACGTTCTACTTTTTCAACTTCGGCGGGCAGCGGTCGCTCACCAACAACATCACATTCACGCTCAACTACGCCGGCAGCATAAGCCACTTCCTGGCCGGCAACGGAAATCTTCGCGGACTACAGTCCGGTCAGGTCAACCCCAAGTATCTCCCACTCGGTGCCCTGCTGACTTCCGCAGCCAACCCGACCAATGTTGCCGCGGCCCAGGCAATCATCCCGGGATGCTGCGGCACCCCCTACGCCGGTTTCACAGCAGCGGCAATGACATCTGCCGGTTCTACGGTCGCGACTATCGCCCAGAGCTTGAAGTGGATGCCGCAATACAGCGGCACTACCGACACCTGGGGCCTGTACTCCGCCAACGCCGCATATAACGCCTTGCAGGCATCTCTTGCCATCCGGGCGACTCATGGGCTTACCTTCAACCTCAACTACACTTGGTCCAAGGAAATGGACGACGCCGGCACAATTCGCAGCGGCTTCCCGATACCTGCTGCGCAAAATGCCACCGGACACGCCTGGAAGGCCGACCGCATCGACCGCTCTCTGAGCACCATCGATTCGCCTCAGAATATCGAAGCATATGGCGTTTACAAATTGCCGTTCGGCAAGGGCCACCTTGGCGGCGACCACTTCATCGTCAGGGCGCTGGCCGGAGGATGGGAATTTTCCAGCATCGTGACCTACTCTTCGGGATACCCTTTGTTGCTCACCTCCACATCCTGCACGGGCACCACTCTTCCCAACCAGGGAACATGCATGCCTGACATGAACCCGAACTTCCACGGCCCGATCATGAACGACAAGTGGCGTCACAACATTACCGCGCTGACATTGGGCACAAAGCAGTACATCAATGGAGGTTTGAACGGCGCTGTTGGATTCAATAATTCAACCGTTGCGGGGTCCGGTGGACAAATAACTGTAGGGGGCGTCACCACACAGGTCCCCTGCGCCACCAGCGGAGCACCCTTTTGCAATCCTTCGCCCTTTATGATCGGCGATGCTCCCCGTACAGGCGCGTTCGGTCTAAAAACACCGGGCAACTTTCGTCTCGCAAGTGGCATTCGACGTGTTTTTCCCATCAGGGAAGGCATCTTCTTCACCTTCGGCGTGGACTGCCAGAACGTGACGAACTCGGTCACCTTCGGCGAAAACGTCGGTAACCTCTCCATCCCAACCGCAATCAATACTTCGAATTACGGCACTCTCAACTTCGCGAGCGGAGATCCTCGCGACTTCCAATTCTCAGGGCGTCTCTCCTTCTAGCTCCTGACCTGCTCGCTATCCCTGAGGCCGGCGGCACGCAACATCGTGCCGCCGGCCTTAGCCATTCCTAAGTGTCACAAGCGCCGAGGTGCTCCCTTGAAACTCCCCATATTCCGTTGCTTCCCACTACTGTTTGCGGCTGCGCTGCTTGCACAGACTGCCTCCGCGCAAGGCTACCCAAGGCCTAAGGACACGCGCTCGGCCGAAAACATGCCCACGGCCGCCGAGCTTAAAGACCCACCCAAATCCTGGATCGACAAGGATACCGGCCACCGCATCGTCCGCCTTACGGATGAGCCCGGCTCCGCCAGTTTTTACTTCAACGTCAACGCCTACACCCCCGCCGGCGATGAGATGATCTACACCACGCACGAGGGCATCTCGGTGCTCAACCTCAAGACATGGAAGACCCGCTCCGTCGTGCAGGGACGTGTCCGCGCCATCGTCGTCGGACACAAGACGCCCAGCGTCTTCTACATCAAGCCGGAAGAGAACGCCCTCTACGTCACCAATGTCGATACCGGCGCCACGCGCATGATCGGCAAGGTTCCACCTCACGGCAACATCGCAACCGTCAACGCCGACGAGACCCTGGCAGCCGGCACCTACGACGAGGTTGCCGCTCCCGACAAGCAGTACAACGCAGCCGCCAAAGCGGGCGGCTCGCAGGTCAGCCTGCTCGAACAGCCCGCCAACAAGGGCGAAATGATGGTCCGCCGCCTCGCCGCGCGCATCCCGCTCGTGCTTTACACGCTCAACCTCAATGACGGCAAGATCACAGCCCTCCAGCACAGCACCGACTGGGTCAACCACCTGCTCTTCTCCCCCAGCGACCCCAACGTCCTCATGTACTGCCACGAAGGCCCCTGGCAGGCCGTAGACCGCATCTGGACCATCCGCACCGACGGCACTCACAACAAACTCATGCACGAGCGCCACATGGCCATGGAGATCGCCGGCCACGAGTTCTGGGGACAGAACGGCGAGACCGTCTACTACGATCTTCAGACCCCCAAGGGCCAGGACTTCTTCCTCGCCTCGCTGAACCTCACCGACGGCGCACGCACCTGGTACCATCTCGAACGCAACGAGTGGTCCATCCACTTCAACGTCTACAAGGACGGCCTGCTCTTTGCAGGCGACGGCGGCAACCCCGGCCAGGTCGCCAAGGCGCCCGACGGCGAGTGGATCTACCTTTTCCACCCCGAACTGATAAAGAACACCGGCATCACCAACAAGAACTTCGTCAACCCCGGTGTACTGCACGCCGAAAAGCTCGTCAACATGCGTAAACACAACTATACGCTCGAACCCAACGTCAGCTTCACGCCCGACGGCAAGATGGTCATCTTCCGCTCCAACATGTTCGGCCCCACGTATGTCTTCGGAGTCGAAGTCGCAAAGGCCACGCCATAACTTCAAGCCTTACTGGTAACTCGTAACTGGAAACTCGTAACTCATAAGCAACCCAAGGGTGTCGGCATAACCCACACCTATCAGTTAGCGACATACACCTTCACAGCCTTACCCTCCGCCGAAAAATCCTTCGCCACCGGATCTTTCGGCAACGCCTTCAGGCCCGCAATGACGCTCTCGGCATTCATCACCGCTCCAGCCAGCGTCGTATGCGTATGAGGATCGCCGAACAGCGGTTCCACCGCCGCCTCGCCCAGAGCATCGTATTTCCGCGCGGTGATTTCGTTCAGGTCGACGAAACCCACATGCTCGTTCTCCGCCACCTCCCGCGCCCATCCACCGTACGAACTGGCCCCGCGAACAATCTTCCCATCCTTCCAAATCTTGCGCGGAACCAGCGAGCAGACGATCGGCGTTGCCCCCTTCGCCTTCGTCTCCTCAACATACTGCGTCATGTACCAGCCGAAGGTATGCACCACTTCGTGCTTCTGCGTGATCGGGTTGAATATCTCCTTCAACTCATCGCCGACCCCATTGATCGTCCCGCGCGCTCGCGCCGCATCGTCGAGCGGCCCACTATCGTTGTGCCCAAACTGAAACAGCACCACATCTCCCGGCTCGATCAGCTTCAGCGTCTCCGCCCAATGTCCCTCGGTAATGTATGTCCGTGAACTGCGCCCGCCAATCGCGCGATTGACGACATTCACCTTCTTGGTATCGAAGTAAGCGACGAACGGCTCGCCCCACCCCATCTGGTTATTCGCCCCGTCCCCGCGCCCATTCCGCACCGTCGAATCTCCCACCAGAAAGATCGACGGCAGCTTCGGATTTGCCGGCGTCGGCAATCCAAAATTCGCTGCTCGCCCCGGGTCGGTATTCACAGCCGCGGCCTCCGGATGCTGCACCGCCATCCGCTTCATCTCACTCGCTGCCAGCAGAAACCCGCCAACGCCGTACGTATAACTCGCGGAAGGCAGATAAAGCGCCGGCGCCGGCCCTGTCTGCTGAATGCAGCCCAACCGCCCGTCCGCATACACATGACGCAACATTCCAGCCCATGCCTTCGCAATCACGGGCCGATACGTCGCCGCATTCAGCACACCCTCATTCACGCCCCACGCCATGCCATAAACAATCAGCGCGGAGCCCGAAATTTCAGGCAGCGGATAGTGTTCGGGATCGAGCAGTCCCGCATGCCACAGGCCATCTTTGCTCTGCAACTCGGCCAGTCGCGCGGACAACTCACGAAGGTTCTGTACATAGAACCCGCGCCGCGGATCATCCTTGGGCAGGTACTGTAAGGTGCGCACCAGGCCGCCCATCACCCAACCTTCACCGCGCGACCAGAAAATCTTTTTTCCATTCGCCTCGCGTTTGGGAATGTAAGACACATCGCGCGCGTACATATGCTCGTCTTTGTCCCACAGCTCGTCGTAGGTCCTCTGCCAATTGGTATTCAGATAGTCGATGTACTTGTGGTCTCCAGTCGCCGCATACATCCGCGCCCACACCGGCGGCGCCATAAACAGCGAATCGCACCACCACCACGGAATCCTCGGATCGCCCGGCTTAAGCGTCGCAAATCCGATCACCGAGTCCAGATCGGCGCGCGTCGGCGCAATCATCGCCGGGTCCTTCTTGCCGCCCTCCAGAGACAACTCCAGGTAAGTCTGCCCAATACTCTGATCGTCGGCGTTCGACAGCTTGCTGCGCTCGGCCCAATCGAACTTCTTCGCCATCGCCGTCATCGCGTCGCGGTATTTCGCATCGCCCGTCTCATCCGACGTTGCGATAAAGCCGCTGTACAGCGCGCTCCACGTCCATATCCGATCGAAATAGGGCTCCGCCCGCGCCAGCTGCCAATCCGCCACTTTCCGCGCCGCCGCATCGATCGCCGCAGGTGTGATGGCCGCCGAAAGATCGGTCGCAATCGGTCCCGGGTCCGCCGGCGAGTCGCCAAAATGACGCGAAATGTCCTTGTCGATTCCCTGCTGCTGCTCCGGCGTCGGCAGCGGATACGTCTGCGCGCAAGCCGTCGCACCTCCAATAGTCATCGCCACAAATAGGACACTCGCGCCCATACGTACGTTCATTTCGTCTACTCCTCGTATCCCGCGTTCGCCCCGGCTTTCGCCGTCGACGGCGCCCCGCCCGCAGGCAATCCAACAATGTTGCTCGTATCCTTCAACGCGACTGCGCTTCCATCCGCGATATCCAGCTTGATATTTTTGAACGTCCAATCCTTCGCATCGGAGATGTGCCCAGCGGTCTTCGCCTGCACATCGAGATTCTCAATATGCACATCGTCGATCGGCGCCTTCGCATTTCCATTCACATCGAAAACCTGCTTTGCCCCGGTCGCCTTGATGTTCCAGATATGAATATCGTGAAAGTGCGCAATCCCTTTCCCTTCCGGCACGGGAGTCGCCAGGACCGCATAATACGGCGGCACATCTTTGAGCCCATCGGGAATTTTCGCGTAGCTGTAACTCGGATTCCAATCCATCGTAAATCGGATGACCGTCGGCGTATCTTCCATCACAATGTCGTGAATGCGAATATTTTCGCCAAATCCTCCACGCGTATGCGCCGACTTGAACAGAATCCCCGCAGGCACACCCTTCAGCGTCTTCAGGTTGTAAATCTCAATATTCCGAAAGCCGCCGGAGGTCTCGCTCCCAAACGTCACACCGGCGGCGCCGACACGGATAATCGAGTCGCGGATCACAACATCTTCCGTCGGCCGATTCACCCTCAGCCCATCCGCATCGCGTCCGGCCTTCAAACACAAAGCATCGTCATTGTTTTCAATATCCGCGTGAGCGATGAGGATTTTCTTCGACGAATCGATATCGATTCCATCGGTACTCGGCCCATGCCCACCCTCGTTATTGCGAATCGTGACTCCGTCGACAGTCACATCTTCCGAGTAGCAAATATGCACCGTCCAGAAACCGGACCGTCGCAACATCAACCCACCCAGCTTGACGCCTGAAGACTTGTAAATCTGTATAAGCCGGGGGCGTTTCGCATCGTAATCCGAAGCCCAGCGCAGCCCCTTCGGCTCGTCGATTTTCCGCAGCGCCCAATAGCTGTCCCAGAAAACTTTGCCATTGCCATCGATCGTCCCTTCGCCCGCGATCGCAGCATTTTTCTGTTCATAAACATTCACCAGCGCCGCGGGCCAGACCATCTCGATACCCGCAATCCGTGTCGGCATCTCGGGATAATCCTCCAACCGCTGCGACCCCATCAGCGTCACGCCCTTGCCAACTTCCAGCGTCACGCCGCTCTTCACAAAAATCGAGCCGGTCAAATACGTCCCCGCCGGAAAACTAACCGTCCCTCCACGTTTCGCGGCCGCATCGATCGCATGTTGAATCGCAATCGTATCCAGCGCCACGCCGTCGCCCTTCGCCCCATACTTTGCCACGCTGAATGTCTTGCCGCCAGGCGCCACAGCAACCGCGGACGAACAACTTGTCGCCGCCAGCAACGCCCACAAGCAGCACTTCGAGACATTGATTTGCATACGATTATTCACGCTCCACAAGATGAATACTGCCTAGAATGCCTGACGAAATGGGCTTCACTTTATCCAGGTCCTGCATCTGAAACCGGTCGCCATATTTTTCTATCAGCGGCTTGTAATCATGCGGAGGAAGCGCTGACCACGCATTCAGCGCCGTGTTATACACACGAATCTCAATATGGTTCTCTCCACTCGTCACCAGCTTTGTGATGTCTAACGCGTAAGGCGGATGCCACAGCGCACCCGCCGCCTGCCCATTGATCGAGACCAGCGCAGCCTCATGAATTGGTGGATCGAAATAAGCATGCATCCCCGGCCCCGGTCGCGTAATCAGCGGGTTCGGCAACCCATTCGCGCCGAGAGCTTCATGCTCGGGCGGGGAGTTCGGAGCACCAGGAAGCGCGCCCCCGCCGCCGACTTCCAGATAAACACTTTTGGTAACCCTTTCCAGGTTGAAATCGCGAGAGTACACAGCTTCGCCCGAGTAGTGGAGAGTGGAACTATCGGCGGTCCAATCCACAAACCTGGGGAAGGATTTGGTGATCCCGCTACCTGTGAACTTCACTTCCCAATCGGTATCCAATGTTATGTTCCCCTTGACTGCACCCAGTTCACCAGACGGCGCCTCAACAGCATCATCGGAGAAGAGGAAGACCGTCGATTCGTATGGGGCGAGCGTAATATTTCGTTGCCGATTGAATGCGGTGATCTCGCCAGTGTCGGGATTCAGCTGCACACCGTGCTTGTGCATCGTCGCAAATTCGGGACCGAACATCACCATCTTGTTCGCGGTATTGGCCACGAAGTAGATGTCGGCGTTAGGAAGCTTGCGGCGTATATACCCAACACTGGTGGGAGCGAACGCACCAATGTCAGCAGGATCGAGCGGTAAATCGGGCCGGGCTGCGCTATGTAGCGCCGTTTCCAAACCATCCTCGTTGGGCACCGTGACAACGCCTGGGATAATCGAAGCGAACGGCGCCGAGGCAAGCGTCTTTCCCTCGGGGGTCAGGGACGGCGCGCGACCCACGCAGATAATCTTTCCACCCGACTGCACCCACGCCCTGAGCTTCTCCACAGAAGCAAGCGGGATGCGATCGGTCGGAGGAATGACCAATATCTGGTGCGTGCCAAGCCCAACCTTATCGATTGCCTCGGCATCGATGTAGTCGACGTTGTATCCAGCAGACAAAATCGCCGACATCAACTCCGGTGTCACCAGCTTCGCCAGAGCGCCGGTAACCGTCGTATGGCTCGGAGAAAAACTGGCCCACGCATCGTCTGTCGGCAACAGAATCGCAACCTGATTCGCCGGCTCACCCTGGCGCAACAACGCACTTACTCGAGTGATATACCGCGTCACATCCGGCATCACCGGATGCCACGGGTTATGGTCGTTCATGGAGGTCGCCGCATACAGCGACCAACCCGGCTCCGGCACTTCATGATCGGGCGGCGAGTACGGCCAGCCGTGAAAAATAAGCTGGTTCTCGCCCATGATGAAATCGATGTCGGCCTCCGCCTTCATGTCCAGCGGAGTAGCCCGAAACACCGGCGAATGCAGCCACGTAAAGGTTTCCCCCGACGTAATATTGTGGCCAAAAACATGGTTCGCCGAAGTCGCCCAGCGCAGCGTGGAAAACGCCCGCCACTGCGGCCCTTCGCCTTCTGCCAGCCCGACCAGGTTCTGCGAAGAAAAGCTCACCGCCGGCTCTCCATACGTCTGCGAGCGGAATTTTGTGTGATGAGAAATCGCCCAGTCGTTGATCTGCGTCAGGTAGTTTTCATTCACTAACTCGGTCAGCGTCACGCCGTAATCATGGCGAACCCTATCGGCCGCTGGCGATCCCCCGCCAACAAGCTCGGCAAGATGCGGAATCAGATCGTATCCGCGCCGCTTGAGAAACTCCGCGGGCAGGTTCGGAGTCCAATCCGCTCCATAAGCCTCCAGCGAATCCGAAAAAATAGCGTAGGGCGGAGTCGCCCCAAAAGCCTTCACCAGCGGCTCTCCCACGGCCTTCAAGTGCGTCGCGACAGCATCGTGCGAGAACGGATCGAGCACCCATCCCTCCGCTCCCACAGCCGCACGCTTGACCTGCTGCTTCGTGTGGCTCAACACAAAAAATACCGCGACTCGCGCGGCGGCGGCGGGGGCAATTCTAACCTCACCCGCAGTAACCGAAAAAGGCCGGGCCGTGGCCGGGTCCCAGGTAATGCGTCTAGGCGCCGCTGCACGGCCACGGCCACGCTCAGGCACAGGTCCGGCGGAAGGGTTCGCCAGCAGGTTGACGATCGCGCCGGAAATAAAACGTTCCCCTTCATCCAGCTTCGGCGCCCTGACAGATGTAGCCTGCGCAGGCACGGCAACCTCCGCGGTCCGCAGGTGCGTAGAAGCCTCTGCCAGCGTGATCGCGGGTCCGCCATAGGGCCAGCCGCTGCACAGCGTCACATCGATGCGCAGCCCCAGCTTGTGACTCTCCGCTTGCGCATAGGTAACGTCAGCCAGCATCTCCGGGCTCAGGAATGGCAGGTTCTTCAGTCCACGAGCAGGATCGTCCAGCACCTGCGGATAAACAAACGCGAGTTCCGCACCGCCAATACCATCAGACTTCATCTGCTGTAGCTCGCGAAGAATCTCGGGCTTCGTAACAGCCGCGCCGAACCACCACCATCGCACCATTGGTCGCGCGTCGCCGGGCGGCGTTACGAATTCCTGCCGCAGCCGCGCAAGCGCCGATTGCTGCGCGGGCGCGGCGCCGGCCGCAACGCACACCGCGACCACAACTCCCGCCCTCTGCGCCCAGCGTTTCCAAACCATGTCCGTTGCCTCACCAATTATTCTGCGCCGCTCACTTCCCACGCGGAGGTCTCGTGCGAACTGTATGTTTGTTCCGATATCAATGTCAATAGGCAAATTATTTCCTGTAGAATTCTATGCGATCGGCGAGCCCACCTTCCCGGCGCGCCGGAGCATCTCTGGAGACTTCCATGATCGCTTCCACTCATCGCCCCACACGCCTCGTCATTGGCTTTTTTGCCGTCGCGCTGGCTGCCGCCGCACCGATCGCCGGCGTCGCGCAAACCTCGTGGAGGTTTCAATGCGCCTCGTCGCCGCACGCCGGGGACGTTCTTAGTGCGACTACTCTCTACGCCAAGCCCACCGCACCCGACACTTCGTCCTTCGGCTTCGATCTCTCCACTGCCCCTACTCGTTTCGACAAAGACTCCTGTACCGGCGACAAGCCGTTCTTCTTCTCCCTCGCCGTGCCCGACGGCAACTACGAAGTCACCCTCACACTCGGCGGCAAAGTCGCGTCCACCACCACCGTCCGCGCGGAGGCCCGTCGCCTCTTCGTCGACCAGCTCCATCTCGCCGCCGGGGCCTCAAAGCAAGTCGTCTTCAACGTCAACGTTCGCACCCCAACCATCTACCCCGCGCCGGGAGAAGCCACATCCACCGATGCGCTCCCCGAGGTCCGCCTCAAGCCGCGTGAAATCGGCGCCCTCGACTGGGACGAAAAGCTCACCCTCGAATTCAACGGCGACCACCCCAGCCTCCGCTCCATCTTCGTCCGCCCCATCACCGTCCCGACCGTCTATCTCGCCGGCGACTCCACCGTCGTCGATCAGGACAAGGAACCCTGGGCAGCCTGGGGCCAGATGCTCCCCGTCTTCTTCGACTCCGGCATCTCCATCGCCAACGAAGCCGAGTCCGGCGAGACCATCAAGAGCTTCATCGGCGAGCGCCGCTACGCCAAGATCATGTCCACCATCAAGCCCGGCGACTTCCTCCTGGTCCAGTTCGCGCACAACGACCAGAAGCCCGGCGCAGGCTACGTCCCCGCTGCAACCGACTACAAGAAATATCTCCTGCAATACATCGCCGACGCCCGCAGCCACGGTGCCACTCCCATCCTCGTCACTTCAATGAACCGCCGCAACTTCGACGCCAGCGGCAAGATCGTCCAGACCCTGGGCGATTATCCGCAGGCGATGCGCGAGGTCGCCGCCGGCCAGCACGTCGCGCTCATCGACCTCAACGCCCTCAGCAAAACCCTCTTCGAAGCGCTCGGCCCCGAAGGCACGCTGCATGCCTTCGTACACTACCCCGCCAACACTTTTCCTGACCAGCCGATCGAGCTGAAAGACGAAACCCACTTCAACTCCTACGGCGCCTACGAACTCGCGCGCGCCATTGTCCAGAGCATCCGCAACCAGCACCTGCCCCTCGAAAAATATTTGCGTCCCAACATCCCACCGTTCGACCCCGCGCACCCCGAGCCATTCGCAAGCTGGAAGCTCCCGCCGAGCCCCTTCGTGTCGACTACCACGCCATACGGCCGCTAACAGCAGTTGCGCTTATCGCACGGGCCGCTGCCGGAGTAGCAGCGGCCTTTAGGCCGCGGTCGCAAAGCCCACAGCTTACGGGCTTCAGCCCGGGCCTGCCACAACCTGTGCTGACCTAATGCACCCCTTCTAACATTTTCGCCCACTCGCTCGTCGACCGCCCACTCTCCATCGCCGCCAACTGCACCGCAAAGTTCCCCACGGTCGAACACTCCGTCCCCACCCTGCAAACCTCCAGGCCCGTAGCCTCGGCAGTCAGCCGGTTCAGAAATTCATTCTGGCTTCCGCCCCCCATGATGTAGAGCCGCCGAAACTTCTTGCCCGTAATTTCCGCCACGGCGCGCAGCACATCCGCATAACGCCGGGCCAGGCTGTGGAACAAAAACGACGCTATCGCCGCAGCATCTTCCGCGCGCACGCTCAACTCCGGCAGACCACGCCGATGCAACTGCGCATTGATCCGCTGCGGCATTCTCCCACTCAGCAGCAAATCCGGGTCATCTACATCCAGCACATACTCCAGCGGAGCGACCGCCGCCGCATCTTTCACCAGAGCCGGCAGGTCAATCGCAGCGCCCTCCGCGTTCCAACTCTCGATGCATTGCCGCAGCAGCCACATCCCATTGACATTTTTGTGGAAGCAGATCGCTCCATCCGCGCCGCGCAAATTCGTGAAATTCTCTTCCCTTGCCTGCGCGGAATTATTCGCCGCATCCAGCAGCGTCCCCACCAGAGACCACGTCCCCGAGCTGATGTACGCCCAGTCCTCCCCTGCATCCGGAATCGCCGCAATCGCCGAAGCCGTATCGTGGCAACACGGCGCAATCAGTCGCGTATCCGCAAACGCCGGCAGCGCGGCCAACCTGCCCTTCAACTGGCCAATATCCGTCCCCGGGTCAACCAGTTCCGGCATCGCCGCTGCACTCGAATCCAGCGTCGCGAGAATCTCTTCGCACCACTCCCCATTGAGTCCCAGCATCTGCGTATGGCTGGCATTCGTGCGCTCCGAAACCGGCCGCGCGCCCAGGCGATACAGAATGTACTCCGGCAAATTCAGCCAAGGCATCGACCGCAGCTCCGCATTGTCCGCGAACATCTGATACGCCGTATTCAGCCGCAGCAATTGAATCCCGGTCAACTCCCGCATTCGCTCCGCCGAAATGCGTTCATGCAGCGAAGCCTCTGCCACGACAGTCCGTTCGTCGCGATAGCAGAACGGCGCAGCTACCGGCGCACCCGCGGCATCGAGCCGCACATAATCCACCGCCCAGCCATCGACCGCAATCGAACGAATCCCCTCATCCGCAATCGCAGCGCAACGCATCAGCCCCTCATCCAGGCCGGTCACAATCGACTCCAAATTCCAATGCAGTCCATCCACGCTTTCAACAACATTATTCGCGAACCGATAGACAAGCTGCATCTGCGGCTGCCCCTCACTCCACCGCAGCAGCGACACGCGACAGCTCTCCGCGCCCAGATCGATCGCGACCAGCGCTCGCCTGTCCGTCGGACCGCCTGCCGTCACCGCAGATAAGCCTCGGTCAGTCCACCGTCCACCGGAATCAAATGGCCCGTCGTCACCGGGGCCTTCGGTCCGCCGACAAACAAAATCGCCTCCGCGCAATCTTTCGGATCGATCGGCACATGCGTCAGCGTGCGCTTCGCATAAAAGTGCGCCAGCGAATTCCGCAGCTCATCGTCACTCTGCGCCTCGTCGAACGCAATCCCATACTTCGTCAGCGACGCCTTCACGCGGTCCCGCGGAAACATCGTCGATCCCTTCACCACGGTCGCGGGACTGATCCCATTCACGCGCAGCAGCGGCGCATACGTCACCGCAAGTTCGCGCACCAGATGGCTCAACGCGGCCTTGCTGACGTCGTAAGCCTCGGTCCCCCGCTTCGGCACAACCGCATTCGCCGAGCTCGTCAGCACCACGCTCCCCGGCAGCCCCTGCGCCTTGAAAACCTCCTGCGCCTCATCGGTCAGCAGATAGTTCCCCGTCACATTGACCTCAAGCGTCAGCGCCCACTGCGCGTCGGTAATCACACCATCCGGCGACGACGGAAACAGCGCCGCCGTATTCACCAACAAATCCAGCCCGCCGAACGCCTTCACAGTAGCCTTCAGCGCCTCGCGAATCGTTTCGCGCTTGCGAATATCGATCGCCACAGCCACGGCGCACTCCAGCCCGCCGATCTCCTTGGCCTCATCCGCAACCTTCTGCGCCGCATCCACCGAAAGATCGGCCACCACAACATGCGCACCGCGCGCCGCCGCCAGCAACACAGTCTCGCGTCCAATGCCGCTCGCTCCGCCGACCACCAGCACGATCCGCCGGCTCAACTCTTTCTCCGCCGGCTGCCTGCGAATCTTGGCTTCCTCCAGTGCCCAGTATTCGATCCGGAAAGCCTCGCTCGGCGGCAGTGCAACATAGTTCTCATGCACTCCAAACGCCGATGTCGGTGCAGCATCGCCGGCCTGCGGCAGCACCGCCGGACACTGTCCGTCGTCCATCCCGCCCGCGCCTTCCATCACATGGATCGCATTGATATAAAACTCGCCCGTAATGCGCGCATTGGGCTTGTCCTTCGCGAAGCTGAACATGCCCACGCCGGGCACCAGCACAATCGTCGGGTTCGCATCGCGGATTGCCGGCGAGTCCTTCACGGCATGCGTGTCGTAATACTCGGCGTACTCTCGGCGATACGTCGCGAGCGCCTCGTCTACTTTCGCCTCAAGGCCTGCTGGGTCACCGGCGGGGTCCCAGTCCACAAACATCGGCCGAATCTTCGTCCGAATAAAATGGTCGGGACAGCTCGTCCCCAGCCGCGCCAGCTTCGCCGCCGAGTGTGAATTCACAAACCCCAGCACGTCCGTATGATCCGTAAAGCTGCCAATCACGCGCTTGTTCGCCGACACTCGTCCGCGCAGCACAGGCATCAACCGCAGCGCAACCTTCTCGCGCTCTTCATGCGACGTATGCTTGACGCCGCCGAAGCTGACGCCCTTTTTCGCTCCATGCTCCAGCACAAACTGCCCCAGTTGGTCGATGATCGTGACCGTATTCAGATAGCTCTCGCGCTGCGTCTGCCCCCACGTAAACAGTCCATGCCCACCCAGCACCACGCCGTCGCAGCCCGGCACCTCCGCGACGCCACGCTGTAGCATCATCGCCAGTTCAAACCCCGGACGCTGCCACGGCAGCCACACCAGCTTGTGGCCAAAACGCTCGTTGAACTCCTCCATCTTCTCCAGCCCATTCGCCGATGCCGCCAGCGCAATGCCCCAGTCCGGATGCAAATGGTCCACATGCGGGGCCGGCAAAAACGCATGAAGCGGCGTGTCGATCGAAGCCGCCACGGGATTGTTCCCAAACGTGCAGAGCGAGTACATCCCCACCATCTCATCTTCGCGCTCGACGCCTTTGTAGCTCTTCGTCAGCGCCAGCACCTTGTCCAGATACAGGGTCGCAAACCCAGACCGCTTGATGCTGCCCAGGTCTCCGCCCGACCCCTTTACCCACAGCACCGTCTTCTCAAGCCCGTCCAGGGGATCGATTTCCTGTAGCTTCGAACTCGTATTGCCGCCCGCAAAATTGGTCAGCCGAAGGTCCAGCCCCAGCAGGTTCGAGCGATAGCGCAGCAACTCCGGCGCATCGAGCTTGGACGCAACCGCGTCGTCCCAGTTGTCTACGAGATAGTGCAACTTAGCAGCCATTGGATATCGTCCTGATTACGTCGTCGGCCGCAAGATTCGCCGCCTCACAATGATGCCATAGCGGAAATCAATAGAGCAATCATTTCCATAGGGACACTCATCGCCCCGCACGAAGGCTTCCGCAATCACATCTCGCTCGCTCCGTTACATCCGCGTTCGCGTACTGCTCGGGGCCGGCACCGCCCATGCCTTGCCCGTCTGGGCCCGCGATCGCTTGGCTCCCGCACGCTTGTCGTCGTCAGTTCCCTTCCCGCCGTTGCGCTCGGCGGTCATTGCAATGTGCTCCACATAGTTGTAAGGAGCCACGGTTTCGCCTCGCAGCAGCGCCAGCGCCAGTTCGATCAGTCTTGGCCCGTACTGTGCCACCTCATGCGAAATCGATCCGATCGCCGGACTCCCCGGTCTCTGCATCTCCGCCATCATCTCCGCGACGCAGTCCTGCCCCACCACCGCCACATGTTTCTCGCGTCCCAACTCCCGCACCGCGGAAATCGCCCCCATCGCGCTCGTATCGTTCGCCGCGGCAATCAAAATGTGCTTGTCCCTCGGATGCCGGTTCAAGAAGTCGAGAATGACCCGGTGGCTCTTCTCGCGCATCCCGCGGCCGTCCATGCGAACGAAGCTCTCCACCGGCAAATTCGGCAGCCGCGCCTTCACTCCCTCAATCGCGCCCGTAATGCGGCTCAGCACCATCTGCCCGGCCTCTTCGATGTCCAGCCCGATCACCCAATCCAACTGCCCATCCCAGCGATTGATCGCGAAATCCGCCAGCAGATCTCCCGCCAGCAACCCCGCGCGATAGTTGTCGATCCCAAAATACGTCGCATGAGGATGCGGAATATCGACGGCAATCAGCGGAATCTTTGCCCCGGCAATTTTGTCCGCGATAATCGGCGCAGCATGTTCGTCCACCTGGAACTCGATCACAATATCCACGCGCTCGCGCAGGAATGTCTCCGCGTTCTCGACCGCGGTCTCGGCGTTATAACGGTTGTCGAGCACCAGCAGGTCCACGCCCACGGCCGCCGCCGCCGCCTGAAGGCTCGCCGTCACGGCCTCTGAAAACGGCATCTCCGCGCTCTGTCCGCCGAACCCGAAGCGCAGCTTCTTGGGCCGCGCGATATGCCGGTAATGCCTGTCCGCGGTCTGCCCCACGTAGCCGCGATGCACCAGCGTCTTCAATATCCGGTAGACGGTGGTCTTCGAGATCTTCGTCCGCTTGTGGATTTCCTCCAGCACCATCGGCTGGTTTTCCAGTTGCAGCAACTCCAGAATATCCAGCGCCTTGGTCAACACGGGGATAAGATAGAGCCGCTTCGTCTTGGCGTTCTGAGCCACCATCACCTCCTGCGCAACCAAAATCTCGACGTTGCCAACCGGAAACTATACTAAAGCAATTCCCCTAATGAATTTCAACCGCCACCAAAAACAGCCGGAACCAGTCACGCTACCGGCAGCTAGGCATAAGAACTCGCTCCACCGGCGTTCTTCACCCCGCGCTCTTTCGAAATCCTCTCCACATACCCGCTCTCGCGCAGCGCCGCCATCGGGTCCGGCGGCAAGCCCTTCTGCACCCGCCACTCCCGCAGCAACGGTCGAACATCCTGCCAGAACGCCCCACGGAACTCCTCTTCGGCCTCCACCAATCGGCACTCGTCCTGCAAGCCGGCAAGCTTCTCCTGGTCCACCAGCGCAGCCTTCGCATACAGTTCCTGAGCGGTCGCGACGGTCTGCACCATCGCTTCCACCTTGCCTTTCAAATTGTGGCTTTGGTCGATCATGAATGCCGGCATCTTCTTCGCCCCACGCACCGCGCATTCAAAATGAATCTCGTGGAAAATCCGGAACACCTGGTACGGATCGATCGACCCTATCGTCAAGTCGTCATCCGCATACTTGCGATCGTTGAAGTGAAACCCGCCCAGTCTGCCCAGCTCCAGCAGCCAAGCCACAATCTGTTCGATGTTCGTGCCCTGGTAGTGGTGGCCGGTATCGACCAGCACCTTCGCCTGCGGCCCCGCGCCGCGCGACAACTCCAGCGCCATGCCCCAATCCGCGATATCGGTGTGATAGAAAGCCGGCTCAAACGGCTTGTACTCCACCAGCATGATCTGCCCCGGCGCCAGCGCCGCATGAGTCTGCGCGAGCGCCTCCTGCATCCACCCAATCCGCCGCCGCATGCTCTGCGTCCCCGGATAATTCGACCCATCGGCAATCCACAGCGAAACCTCCGCCGACCCCAGCGCCTTCCCAATCTCCACCGAATCGATCAGGTGAGAAACCGCCTTCGCCCTCACCTCGGCGCTGGGATTCGCAATCGATCCAAACTTGTACTCCGCCTCCTGAAACAGGTTCGGATTGATCGACCCCGCACGCACCCCTGTCTTCTCTTCCAGTTCGCGGATATGCTCCACGTCCGCCAAACCCCGCGGCAGGTCCCACAACACATGCAGCGCCAGCGTGGGCGTTACACCTGTCAACCGGTTCACCTCGGCCGCATCGGCGAATTTCTCTTCAATACACGTAGCCGCGCCGGCCTGGGTAAACTTCCCGAAGCGTGTCCCCGTGTTGGCAAACCCCCAGGACGGTATTTCAATGGCGAATTTATCGAGCGCGTCGAAGACGCGGCTTTGGTTCGGGTCGTTGGGCATAAAAATCCACCTTGGAAGTGCCGCAAATCTTGCCACTTGTTTCTCACAGGAAACTATAATACCTATTGAAACGTTGTCCAATCAAAACTTGCTTCCCGTACGATAACCGGATTTCAATCCCATTGCATCACAAACGGCTACATTCCATAGGCAAATCCGTCCCGGCCATCCATGCACTACGGTACGATGACGCAGAGCAATTGCAATCGAATTCCACTCAACGCTCGAGGTAAATAGTGGCTCCCAATCCCTTTTTCGGCGTCATCCTGCACTGGCTTGGCGGCCTGTGCTCGGCCAGCAACTTCATCCCCTTTCGCGGGATCAAACGCTGGTCTTGGGAAATCTACTGGATCATCCAGGGCGTCGCCGCCTGGCTGATCGCACCGACGCTTATCGCCAGCTTCTTCATCCCCAACGTCTTCGGAATCCTCCGCGCCGCCCACCAATCGCCTGACGCCAGCATCGCCTGGCCGCTCATCATGGGCCTGCTCTGGGGAGTGGGCGGCCTCACCTTCGGCCTCGCCATCCGCTACCTCGGCCTGGGCCTCGGATACGCGATCGCCCTCGGCTTCTGCACCGCCTTCGGCACGCTGATCCCGCCCATCTATCACGGCCAGATGAGCGCCATCCTCCACGAGAAGTCCGGACTCGTCATCCTCGGCGGCGTCGCCATGTGCCTTGTCGCCATCGCCGTCAGCGGCGCCGCCGGCTACTCCAAGGAGCAGGAAATCAGCGCCGAAGACCGTGCAATCGCCGGCGAACGCGACTTCTCTTTCGTCAAGGGCCTCGCCGTCGCCATCTTCGCCGGCATCATGAGTTCCTTCTTCGCCTTCGGCCTCGACGCCGGCAAGCCCATCGGCAGCATGACCAAGGTCCAGCTTCTCAACCACGGACACACCGACGTCCTGCAAAATCTTCCCATCCTGATCGTCGTCCTCTGGGGAGGTTTCATCACCAACTTGGTTTGGTCGATGGTCCTCATCGTCCGCAACCACTCCATCCGCCAGTTCGCGGGCGAGCCCGGCGAGAACCCCATGGGCACTGCCCCTGTCACCGGCGAAACCCTCGAAGCCGTCGACCCCCGCGGCCTTCTGCTGCGCATCGACAGCCTGACGCTGGTGAAGAATTATCTGCTCGCGGCGCTCGCCGGAATCATCTGGTATTTCCAGTTCTTTTTCTACTCCATGGGCACCACCAAGATGGGCAAGTACGACTTCGCCAGCTGGACCCTGCACATGGCCAGCATCATCATCTTCGCCACCCTCTGGGGCATCGCGTTGCGTGAGTGGAAGGGCACCAGCCTGCGCACCCGCATCCTCGTCACCTGCGGCCTGCTGCTGCTGGTCGGCTCAACCGTCGTGGTCGGCTATGGCAGCTATCTGAAGGTGAACGAACCTGTAGTGACGAGCGCCGTCGTCCTTCCGTCATTGAAATAAGGAGCTTTTTCTCCTGCAAATCGCACTCTTCGTCGCCTGCTACAACGATACGCTCTTCCCCGAGACGGGCATCGCCGTCACGCGCCTCCTCGAACGCCTCGGCCACACCGTCGTCTTTCCCATCGAGCAGACCTGCTGCGGCCAGATGCACTACAACACCGGCTACCACGGCGAAGCCGTCCCTCTCGTCCGCCGCTTTGTCCAGACGTTCCGCGACGCCGAAGCTGTCTGCGTTCCTTCCGCCTCCTGCGTCGCCATGATGCGCGAACACTACGAGCTGATGGCCGAGCGCGAAAACGATCCCGCCTTCCTCGCCGACGTTCGCAGCCTCCTCCCCCGCGTCTTCGAGTTCTCCGAACTGCTCGTCAACCGCCTCAACCTCGAAGACGTCGGCGCCCACTTCGCCGACACCGTCACATACCACCCCTCCTGCCACTCCCTCCGCATGTTGCACGTCGGCGACGCCCCGCGAAAACTCCTCCGCGCCGTCCGCGGCCTCACCCTCATCGAGCTTCCAAATCAAGAACAATGCTGTGGATTCGGCGGCACCTTCGCCGTCAAAAACGCTGACGTCTCCGCCGCCATGCTCACCGCCAAAGACGCCTGCGTCATCGAAACCGGCGCCAACGTCGTCACCGCCCTCGACAACTCCTGCCTCATGCAAATCTACGGCGGCCTCCACCGCGCGGGCTCCGCGGTCCGCACCATGCATCTCGCCGAAATCCTCGCCAGCGAGGCCCCGCAATGACCGTCCGCGTCGGCAACAATCGGGTGCCCCACATCTCGCTTCTGAGATGTGGGTTTCCATTGCATCTGGCGGAGGCCCAATGAGCGTCCGCGTCGGCAAAACCGCCACCGCTCCCACCTTCCCCATCGCCGCGCACAACGCTCTGGCCAACCGGCAGCTTCGCGCCAACGTCGCCCGCGCCACCAACACCATCCGCTCCAAGCGCGCCCTCCGCGTCGAAGAAATGCCCGACTGGCAAGCGCTCCGCCAGTCCGCCAGCGACATCAAGTCCCACACCCTCGCCCACCTCGATCACTACCTCACCAAGTTCGAGCGCAACTGCGAGCGAGCCGGTGGCAAAGTCCACTGGGCGCGCGACGCCGATGAGGCCAATACCATCGCCATCGACCTCATCCGTCACTACGGCGGCACGGAAGTCATCAAGGTCAAGACCATGACCTCCGACGAGGTGCAGATGAACGTCGCCCTCGAAGCCGCCGGCATCACGCCCATCGAGACCGACCTCGCCGACATGATCGTCCAGATGGGCCACGACGAGCCCTCGCACATCGTCGTCCCCGCGCTGCACAAAAACCGTTTCGAAATCGCCGAAATCTTCCGCCGCACCATGAACCTCCCCGACCTGACGGACACTCCGGCAGACCTCGCCGCCGCCGCCCGCGCCTACCTCCGCGACCGCTTCCTCCGCGTCAAGATCGGCATCAGCGGGGCCAACTTCGCCATCGCCGAAACCGGCGCCATCTGCGTCGTCGAGTCGGAAGGCAACGGCCGCATGTGCGTCACCATGCCTGACGTCCTCATCAGCCTCGTCGGCGTCGAAAAAGTCATTCCCACCTTCCAGGACCTGGAAGTCTTCCTCCAGCTTCTTCCCCGCTCCGCCACCGGCGAGCGCATGAACCCCTACACCTCGCTCTGGACCGGCGTCACCCCGCACCACCAGGCGCAAGACGGTCCGCGGGCCTTCCACATCATCCTGCTCGACAACGGCCGCACCGCCCAGCTCCTCGACGAGCGCGAGCGCGAAACCCTGGCCTGCATTCGCTGCGGCGCCTGCCTCAACGCCTGCCCCGTCTACCGCGAAACCGGCGGCCTGGCCTACGGTTCCATCTACTCCGGCCCCATCGGCGCGATCCTGTCGCCGCAGTTGCAGAACCTCGAACACTCCCGCTCGCTGCCCTACGCCTCGACGCTCTGCGGGGCCTGCTACGAAGTCTGCCCGGTAAAAATCAACATCCCCGAAACCCTCATCCACCTGCGCGGCCGCATCGTCCGCGAAGACCAGAAAACTCTCGGCGGCATCTTCTCCGCGGAAAACCTCGCGATGCAAATCGCCGCGAAAGCGTTCCTCAACCATCGCAGTTACGAAGCGGCACAGCGCCTCGCCCGCATGGGCCAGCGCATCTTCGAGCGCGACGGCCAACTCACCAACCTTCCCGGCATGGCCGGCGGATGGACGCAGTACCGCGACCTCAGACCCATCCCCAAATCCAGCTTCCGCGACTGGTGGAAGTCACGAGAGAAGGAGTCTCGCTCATGACCGCCCGCGAAGAAATCCTCTCCCGCATCCGCACCGCGCTTCCCGGCGACCCGCTCGACCCGGCAGCCTCGCACGGTTCTATCCCGCGCCTTTACAACCGCACGGGAACGCTCACGCCCGAGGCTCGCCTTGAACTCTTCATCGACCGTCTCCTCGACTACGACACCGAAATCGTCCCGATCGAAACCGCCGCCGAAATCCCGGCGGCAATCTCTCAGGCCGCCCGCGAAGAACGCCTTGTCACCCCGCCGGACTTCCCCGCGGAGTGGCTCCCCACCGGCCTCGCCATCGCCTTCGACAACAATCTCTCCACCGCCGAAATCGACCATGCACAGGCGGTCCTCACGACGTGCGAAATCGCCGTCGCGTCGACCGGCACCATCATCCTCGTCCACACCGGCGCACAAGGCCGGCGCGCCCTCACGCTGCTGCCCGACCACCACATCTGCATTGTCCGTCGCGATCAGGTGGTCGAGACCATCCCCGAAGCCTTCACCGCCATCGCCACACAAAGCGCGCTCCCCATCACAACGATTTCTGGCCCGTCGGCCACGTCCGACATCGAAATGACGCGCATCCGGGGCGTCCATGGTCCCCGTCGCCTGACCGTCATCCTGTATGGGGCCGCCAGCCCGTCGAAGTGAAAGACCTCGGTCGTTGGCGATTGATCTATCGCTAGTATATTGTGTTGTTTATGCAGCATACCTCAAGTTAAGGACAAACTTCGCTGGCGCGCGGATGAAGCGATTCCGTCCGTTTTTTCTTTGAGGTTAGTGGCGTAAATTGGTGGTTTTGCGCCAATCGAAGCCTTTATGTGCCCCTTAGTGGCTTTTTGCCGGAAATTGCGGACTTAGTGGCTTTTTGCGACCATTTTGCGCAAAAACGCGAGTTTGTTGCAGTCCGCGGAGCTGACCCTCCATCGTCGGTTTCTCGGTTTCGGGTGGCGGCAGGAGCGAGTGCGAAGGCAAGGCGGGTGGGATTACAGGCCCGAGTTACCAGTTTCCAGTTGCCAGTAAGGTGAGGCTGTGCGACGGCCAAAAGAAGCCGCCGGCCAACGGCCGGCGGCTTCAAAACACTATCCTCCACCCACTATCCCCTGCCTTACTGCGGCATTGGAGCGGGGGTATCGGTCAACGGCTTTGGCGGGGCGGGAGGCTTGGGAGCGGTCAGCCCGGGGATGCTCGGGGCGTGGCTCACAGTTCCTGTCGCCGCATCCTGCAAGCTGATCCCGTAGCGGTCCAGCGTGTTGGAAAGAATCTGTTCCAGCGACGCCCGGTCGCGAGCATAGGCCGCCGTGGCGGAGATCAAATTGTTGGCCGCGGTCGCCAGGTTGCGCTGCATCTGCAGCACGTTGGCCGTCGTCGACGCTCCCAGCCGGTACTTCTTCCGTTCGGCTTCAAGGCTCTGTCCCGCGTAATCGTCGGCCGACTGCGCCGCCTGCACCTGCGCGCGATCGTTGGTCAACGCATACTGCGCATTGATCACCTGGATGCGCACCTGCGTGTAGAGCTGCTGCAAACGCATCTGCGTCTGGCGATACTCCATCTGCGACCGCGCCTGGTCGGCCTGGGCCGTGCGGTTGCGCAGAGGAATGGAAAGGTTCACGCCGAAGCCGTAGTCGGGCGAGGTGTTATTGAGCACATTGCCCAGCGTGCTGCCGTAACCCGAACTCGGCACTTGTCCCGCTGGACATGGCACAAAATCTCCCGAACCGAGGCTCGTTGCGCAATTGAGATTGGGGTTCTGCGAACCACCCAGGCCGCTGCCGCCATAAAACGCATACGCGTCGAGCACCGGCAACAGGCCGTTCTTTTCGGCGCGGATGGTGATCTTGTTGTTCTCCATCTCCAACGCGGCCTGTTCCACCTGCGGATTGTTCCGGTAGGCCTGCCGCACCAGGTCTTCCACCTGCATGTCCTCTTCCGGCAAGCGGTCGAGCCCGACCCGGTCGGTGGGCACAACCGGCGCATTTTCCAGTTGCGGATCGTTCAGGTTGCGCGCAATCGCCTGCTTCATCAGCAGTTGTTGATATTCAAGATTCGATTGCGATGAGATCAGCGCCTGTTTGTCGGTTGCGACCGCGGAGTCCGAATTCACCACGTCCAACGGCGCCAGCGTTCCAATCTGCAACTGCTTGCGGTTGTCCGCGGTCAACTGCGTCGATTGCTGTAGCGCCCGATCTTTGGCCTGCTCATCTTCGTAAGCGGAAACCAGCGCCCAGTAGATGTTTTCGACCTGGTTGACGGTATAGATCACCTGTTGCCGGAACGACGAATCGGTGATGCGGCGGTCGTTCTTGGCCTGCACGATAAATCGCCGGTTTAGCCAGATGCAGCATCCCTGCAACAGGTGCTGCGTCGCCTCCAATCGCAGATTCGATTGCAGCGTGGGGCTGTAGTTCGACCGCTCACTGTTGGTCGTCGAGCGGTTGTTATCGAACGTCGCGGTGAAGAGCGTGCCTGTGGAAAAACCCTGCTGGAACTGCGCGTTGTAGGTCTCGGTGTTCTGCGCAAGCGTGTTGGTGCCGGTGATGAAGGTGGTCGACTGCTGCGAGTTGGCCGACTCGTACTGAACGTTGCCGGTCAGCAGCGGGTCCATGTTCTCGGGCTGAGGGCCGCCGCCGCTGGTGCTCAAGACCAGGCCCGAAGCGCCCGCGCCGCCGCCGCCCGCGCCGCTTGCCGTCCCGCCCGGGCCGCCGCCGCCGCTGATGGTCGAAGTAGAACCACCCAGCGTTCCCGTCACCAGTCCAGTCGAAACGCCGCGCAGCGACGAACCCGCCTTGGCCCGCAGAATGTCCGTGTCGGCAATGTCCAGGTTGATGCGCGCAATGGCGATGTCGTAATTGTTTTCGAGCGCCAGCGTCACTGCGTCCGCAAGACTCAGGTAAATCTTCCCATCGCGCAGCAGATTGTCCAGGCGAGGCGTGTTCTGGAGGTGCGGCTGGGGATACTCCACCGGCTTAAAGAGGTCCAGCGGGTTGGGCAGAAAGTGGTGCGGATCCGTGTAGTCTTTCGCAGTGCCGCGCAGGTAGAGCGGCTCGGTCGCCTTGGGCTGCGGCGCCTGCGGCAGTCCCGGCGTGCCGGTCGTATCGTTCTGCACCGGCTGCTGGGCCGCGGGTGCGGTGGGGTTTACCTGTGTGTGCGGCGTTTGCGAAGCCCCCGCCGGCTGTTGAACGATCGGCGCGCCCGCGTTTGCAGGCTGCTGCGCCCGCATCAGGCTCGGATCCACAGTGCTCATTACCACCAGAGCGGCGCACGCCGCTGCCTGCATATGCTTCAATTTCACGATCGGTTTCTCCACTTGCTCATAGCTACAGATTGCGCCAGACACAAAACGTCGCGCCTTTATTTGCGCGACCGTATGCGCATCCAGATTTACGCAGCGCCTTTGCGTTAGATACGGCGGACCCTGCCCGTTAGTTCCAAAGCGTCCGTCGCATCCGATATAGAAGTTTCAAGTATAGCAATGCAAGCCGCGAAATCCACGCCACTTCTCTGTCTTTGCATGGCCGAAGCGAATTGCCGAAGCTCTTTGGATTGCCGAAGATGGTAGGGTGCAATTTGTGACGAACTGGAAGCTCACCCTCAGCTACGACGGCACCGGCTTCCACGGCTGGCAGGTCCAGCCCGGCCTTCGGACCGTGCAAGGCGCGCTGGCGGACGCCATCCGGCGGGTTACCGGCGAAACGCTGCTCCCGCAAGGCTCGGGCCGCACCGACGCCGGCGTTCATGCGCTCGCGCAGGTGGCTTCGTTTGGCCTCGAAGCCGCGATTCCTCCGCCGAACCTGCTGCGCGCGCTCAACGCGGTGCTGCCTGCCAGCGTCCGCATCCTGGCTGCCGAACACGCCGCGGCGGACTTCCACGCCCGCCACTCCGCCGTGCGCAAAACGTATGAGTACCGCATATTCGAGCGCCGCGGCATCGGCCGACCCGAAGCTCCGGACCGCGTCTGCCCACCCTTCCTGGCTCCGTATGTCTGGGACTGCCGCTGGCCGCTCGACGCCGATCTCATGAGTCGCGCTGCCGACCTGATTCTCGGCGAACATGACTTCGCCTCCTTCCAGGCCGCCGACCCGGATCGCACCGCCCGCGAAGATGCTTCGGGCGAACCCCTCAGCACCGTCCGTTGCATCTTCGCTTCGGGCTGGAGCCGCACGACGGACACCCTGACCTACCGCATCACCGGCAACGGCTTCCTCCACCACATGGTGCGCAACATTGTCGGAACCCTGATTGACGTAGGCCGCAGCGCCTTCGAACCTTCCGGCATCGATCGCATCCTCGCCTCCCGCGACCGTTCCAACGCCGGCCCGACCGCCCCGGCGAGCGGCCTGTTCCTGGTTTCTGTCGAGTACCCCGAGGCCGGCGCATGACCACGCCCCTCAGCCGCATTGCGGCCCTCGCTACCGACCGCCGCGTTCACCGCGCGTTCCATTGGCTGCATCTGCACGAACTTCAGTTGCAGCGATGGCAGTTGGAGACGATCGCCATCCCCGCGCCGCCATTCGCCGAGTCCGCCCGCGCCGTCTGGTTCCTCGCCCGCTTCGCCGAGTTGGGCCTCACGAATATCCACCTCGACGAAATTGGCAATGCGCTTGGCACCCGCCCGCCTTCCGGACCCTCGCCCCTGGGCCCTTGCCCGTCGGTCCTCCTCTCCGCCCACCTCGATACCGTCTTTCCCTCGGGCACGGTCTGCGCGCCGGAAGAAGACGGCCCCCGCATCCTCGCGCCCGGCGCCTGCGACAACGCCGCCGGACTCACCGCGCTGCTGGCCATCGCCGCCGCGTTTCAGTATTCGGAACTCAGCCC
>Ga0207933_1000214_pt1 | contig 60432 bp, 57 predicted proteins | sample NGESurdeep092012_4_FD_184488 | JGI IMG/M metagenome (GOLD analysis project Ga0207933, IMG submission 184488) | Arctic peat soil microbial communities from Barrow, Alaska - NGEE Surface sample F53-3 deep-092012 (SPAdes) | ecosystem: Environmental > Terrestrial > Soil > Wetlands > Peat ...
CTTCCGATCTATGTCGCCGACTGGGTGATGGACGACCAACCGGTCTGGATGAAGACGCGTAACAAGCCGATCCTCAACATTCCCTATACGCAGGAATGCAACGACGTCGCCATGATGCTGATCCAGCACCACAAGGCGAACGAATTCTACGAACGCGCCATGGACCAGTTCGAGCAGATATATAAAGACTCGAAGGACGGCGCGCGCGTAATGGCGATTTCGGTGCATCCCTACATCATGGGCGCGCCGCACCGGGCGAAATATTTCCGGCAGATTTTCCAGAAAATTCGCAAGAAGAAGGACGTGCTGTTCTGGACCGGCGGCCAGATCGCGGATTGGTACAAGAAGGTCGGGCCCAAGCCTGAATAAAGCCGGAGGCGTGACGACATGGCGAAACGCCGCAAGACTCTGAAAGCGAAACCACGCGTTATCAAAAAGAAACCGCGCGGCACGGCGCGCAAAACACCGTTCCAACTTGAAGAAGCGACCATCGACGATCTTCACCGCGCGATTCAATCGGGTCAGACGACGCTGGTTAAGGTCGTGCGGCGCTATATCGATCGCGTGCGCCACTATAACGGCGTCGCCAGCGTGCTGGTGACGGAAGACGGCAAGGCCATTGCGCCAATAAAAGGCACGGTGCGCGGCGGCGCGCCGCTGCGATTTTCGGCCGAAACGGTCAAGGCATCCGACGTCCTACCAGATCTCGACAAATACCAAGGGCCGCCGCTTGAATTCGGCCGCATGGAGGCGACCGCCTCCGATCCGGACGTGCAGCAGCAATTCGGCATGATCGCCGGCATTCCGAACGGCACGCAGTTGAACGCGCTGGCGACGCTGAATATCCGCGGCGAACGCTCGGTCGTCTGCCGCGGCGACTATGACCGCCACCCGTCGGAGGGGCCGCTGCCGGAAGGCGCGCCGGCGGTGTGCGAGATCCTGCGGCGCATGCCGGACGCGCTCGAGCGCGCGACCGAACTCGACCGGAAATACGGGCGCAAGCCGGACCTGAAGAAGATGCCGATGTACGGAGTCGTGTTCTCGTTCAAGGACCCGTTCGACACCAGGGACATGCGCTCGACCGGCGGCGGCGACGCGCGCTACGACGCCGACTTCCCGGCGCGCGACCATGTGCTGGTCGAGCAGTTGCGCGACAAGGGCGCCATCATTTTCGCCAAGGCGGTGAACACGGAATATAACGGCCGCCCGGAAGCGCCGGCGGTCGCAGGCGGCTCGAAGCCGGACAAGGTGCTGCCCTCGGTCCTGGGCTATCAGCGCAGTACCTGGGCCGGTAATCCGGCCAATCCTTACGACACCACGCGCGCGGCCTCGCTCGGATCGAGCTCGGGTTCCGGCGTGTCGGTGAGCGCCAATCTGGTGATGTGCAGCCTGGGCGAGGAAACGCGCGCGTCGTGCCGCGGGCCGTCCAACCATAACAGCGTGGCGCTGATCCTCCCGCACAAGGCGATGCTCGGCTTCAACGGCGGCGCCATCGGCGCCGATATTTATGTCGATCGCACCGGTATTCTCGCCCGCCGCGTCGGCGACGCCGCCAAGGTGCTCGATGCGTTGAAGGACGTGGACAAGGGCTATTACGACGAGCGCGATCCCTACACCACGGTGCCGCGCTCCTCCGTACTGGGAACCGCCTACGCCAGCCACACGCAGAAAGGCGCAAGCCTGCATTCGCTGAAAGGTTTGCGCATCGGCGTCATCCGCGAATCGATGACGGTGCCGAAGGGTTCAATGACGGAAGTGCCGATCGTCACGGCGGCGGCAAAGGAAATCAAGACCGTCCTCGGCGGCCAACTGGGCGCGACTTTGGTCGAGTCGTCGCATCCCTTGTGGAAGCGCGATACGAGCGTCGAATTGATGAAAGTCGATTTCACGCGCGCGCTGTCCCGGCTGGCGCCGGTGCTGATGCCCGATCTGTTTTTCCGGCTAAACGTGGATGGCACGCCGCTGTTTCCCGATTTCGCGGCGGCGATCGAACCGACCGAATTCACGCCCGGCAAGGTCTTCGGGAGCGGCAGGATGAAGCCGATCGATTATTTCGTCGAACTGGTGGATGGGCGCATCGCGCCGCCGTCGAATTTCGATCTCGGCGCCGTGCAGCAACAGGCGATGGCGCCGGCCTACAAATTTCACATCAACCAGTATCTGTCGCGCCGCGCCGCCGGCTGGAAGGCCAAAGGCATCGCCGAGACGCTCACGAACTTCACCGAGCTCAACAAGCGCTCCAAATTCTGGGGCGACGACCAGCGCGCCGAATTCGAGAACTGGGACCGCATGACCGACATGCGCAATACGCTCGGCGAACGGCAGGGCGTCAACGAGCGGATCATGCTGCGCGAATTGCTGCGCCGGGTCGACATGATGGTGATCCTCGAAAACAGGCTCGACGCGCTGGTGCGCCTGCACACGCCGTTCCCGCCCGGCATTATCGGCGGCGCCGGGCAATATCATTTGCGCAACAATCTGACCATGGAATCGCTAAGCGGCCCGAACGCCGGCCTCACCGAGGTGCTGATCCCGGCCGGCTACGTGGACACTGCCTACGATCCGATTCTAACACTCAACGCCGGCGGAACGGCTTACGTGTCGAAGGGCTCGGACCGGCCGACGAAACTCAAAGCCCCCGGGCTGCCGTTTTCGCTCGTCTTCCGCGCCGAGCCGGGCAAGGAGGACGTGATCCTTGAGATCGCGGCGGCTTATGAGGCGGCCTCGAAACGGCGCGTTCCGCCGCCGGATTTCGGGCCTCTCAAGGGCTAGGGAAAACGGCGTCACAGGCCTTGGTTTCGCAGGGGCGGTGGATTATTCGTAAGGCCATGGAAACCCACTTCCTCGACAAACGCACCATCGCCGAGCTAACCGCGCGCATGTATCTCGACTGCGGCGCGGTGCGCTTCATGACCGACAAGCCGTATATTTTCACCAGCGGCTGGGCGAGCCCGGTTTATAACGACTCGCGCTGGCTGATCTCGTTTCCCGACGTGCGCGCGGCCATCATGGGCTACATGGTGCACGCCATCGATCGCGACATCGGGCGCACCAATATCGACGCGGTGGCGGGCGGCGAAACCGCCGGCATTGCCTTTGCCGCCTGGGTCGCCGACCGGCTGCATCTGCCGATGCAATATGTGCGCAAGAAGCCGAAGGGTTTCGGGCGCGGCGCGCAGATCGAGGGGCAACTCATTCCCGGCCAGCGCGTGCTGCTGGTGGAGGACCTCGCCACCGACGGGCGCAGCAAGGTTAATTTCGTCAAGGCGATCCGCGACGCCGACGGCCAATGCGAGCACTGCTTCGTGATTTTTTTCTACGACATTTATAAAGAGGGCCAAAAGATATTGGCCGATCTCGGCGTCACCTTGCATTCGCTGACGACCTGGCGCGACCTGCTGCGTGTGGCCAAGACCATGGACAAATTCGAGCCGAAGATGCTGGCTGAGGTGGAGAAGTTCATCGACGACCCGGCCGGCTGGTCGAAGGCGCATGGCGGAGTGGCGACCACGGCGGAGTAATTTCTTCCTTCACCTCTCCCATAGGGAGAAGTCACCCGCCGAAGCATTAGCGAAGGCGGGCGGGTGAGGGGTTAAGGTCACGATAGATTTAGATCCCCTCACCCAACCCTCTCCCCATCCAAAGTCGGATATATCCGACTTTGGCATTTTGAATGCCCAACTCGGGTAAACCCGAGTTGGGTTGGGAGAGGGAGCGCACCGAATTTCGCGCTACGACTTACGTTTGACCGGTTAGTTTCTGCTTTATCCTTACCACCGCCAAATCCAGCGCCGACAAGAATCGCGACACGTCCTGCCGCGACAAAGGCGGCGGGCCGCGCGTGACGGCGCCGGCGCTGCGCAAATCCGTCATCAGGTCGCGGGTCGCTAGCGCCATGCCGATCGAATTATTGTCGAACACTTTGCCGGTCGGCGACAGCACGCTCGCGCCGTTCTTCACGCAACGGCCGGCGAGCGGAATGTCGTTGGTGATAACGATGTCGGTTGCGGTAGCGCGGTCGGCGATCCAGCCATCAGCGACGTCAGGGCCTTCCGGCACGATCACGCGCTCGATCAGCTCGCTGCGCGGAACGTTCATGTAGGAATTGGCCACCACGAAGACCTTGAGGCTGTAGCGCTCGGCCACCCGGTACACCTCGTTCTTGACCGGGCAAGCGTCGGCATCGACGAAGATGCGGATCGCGGGTGGCCGGGGGTCTTCCAAGGCTTCGGTCATCGTGGTCCAATTGGACTAATTCAGGGGGGCATCAATGGCCAAAAAGACCAACAAGACAAGGAAGAAGACGGTCAAGAAAACACAGCCGCGCAAGGCGGCCAACCGCAAAGCCAATGCGCGGCGCGCAGTGAGCGCCAAAACGCGCGTCAAGAAGCCGAAGCAAAAATTTCACGTCAGCCACCATAACGAGGCCGACTTTGACCAGGGCCTGCGCACATATGCCAAGTATCGCGACCTCGGGCTGGCGCCCGCGACCGGCGGCATGGTGCAGGCCCACGTCATCCGTTTCATTCCGCCCTACCGGCCGGAAGAAGTTTCGACGCCGCATTTCCACGACGTCGACCTGCAAATGATCTACGTGCTCAAAGGCTGGTACAAGACCGAATTCGAGGGCGAAGGCGTGCATACCTTTCACACCGGCGCGTGCTGGCTGCAACCGCCTAAGATCAAGCACACCGTGCTCGGCTATTCCGACGATTGCGAATTGCTCGAAATCGTCCTGCCGGCGGAATTCAAGACGGTGACTTTGAAATAACGCTAAATAAATTTCTGCGCCAGCAAAAATCCCGTCACCAGCGCGAACATCACCGCCGTGGACGCCACCACGGTCGCGACATGCCGCCAGCCGAGCGAGACGATAGCCGATACCGACGTATCGAGCCCGAGCGCGCCGATGGCGATTAAAAGTCCCCAGGTGGAGGCCTCGACCAGCCCGTGCTTGACGGGCACGAATGCAAAAGAGGCCTGCGGCGCCAGCAGCATCGCGCTATTGATGAAGCACAACGCGAGAAAGACCAGCGCGAAGCCCGGCACCGGCACGCGCGCCGCGCCATGTTCGACGCCCCGTTTGGTGAAATACCAGCCGATGCCGAGCACCACCGGCAGCAGCAGGAACACGCGAAACAGTTTGACGATCACCGCCGTGTTGCCAGCAGTATCGGAGACGGCGTAGCCGGCGCCGACGACCTGCGCGACGTCGTGAATGGTGCCGCCGAGCATGACGCCGGTCGCCTGCGCGTCGAAGCCGAGCAGGATGCAGAGCGGCGGATAAACGATCATGGCGAGCGTGGCGAGCGCGTTGACCGCCACGACGACAAAGGCGATGTCCGCCGCCTTGCCGGGATATTCCGGCACCACGGTCGAGGTGGCGAGCGTGGCGGAAGCGCCGCATACCGCGGTCGCCGCGCCGACCAACGCGCCGAAGCCGGCCGAGCGGCCGCTTAGCCGCGCGAACAGAAAGCCGGACAATAGCGTCACCATCATCGCAATCACGATCATGACGCCGGTCGAAAGACCGAGCGCCTCGATGTCGGACAAGGCCACGCGCAGGCCGAGCAGCGCGACCGCCCAACGCAACACCGTGCGCACGCAGAAGGCCATGCCGGGCCGCACCAGAGCGCCGCCGGCGATCGGGTTGAGCGCGATGCCGATCACCAGCGCCAGCACCATCGCCGGGATCGGCACGTAGCGGCCGACATAGGGCGCGGCGAGATAAGCCACGACTGCCACCGACGCCGACAGGATTACGCCGGGCGCGAGGTCGGTCAGTTGGGCGGGAAACGGCCGGGTCGCTGGCTGGGGTTGTGTGGCCACGGCATGTCCATAAACGCGGCGGGTGGGCGGCGCAACCGCGCGGGCGTCGCAACGCCGCAAGGACAACGGAGAGCGAGTGTTAGTGAAAGTGGGCCGACGGAGTGGGCAGGCCCGCATCGCGGCTCACCGGCAAATGGTTTGCCTGCCGGATTTATTCGGCGCTAGCCTTGCGGCCGACCGCCAGGAAAGCAAACGATTGGCGACGTCCAACAAACTCAATCGGGGGAAACACCATGCCCAAAGACAAAAGACCGGGATCGATCGACCGCCGCGCCTTGCTGGCCGGCACCGGTGCGCTCGGCGCCGCCAGCATGATCGGTAGCGAAGCTTTCGCGCAGACAGGCGCCTCGTCCGGCGCGCTGCCGGCGCGCGGTGAATTCGTGGTGCGCGGCGCGCATGTGCTGTCGATGGACGATAAGATCGGCGATCTGCCGTCCGGCGACGTGCACGTGCGCAACGGCGCCATCGTCGCGGTGGCGGCCAACATCAAGGCGCCGGGCGCGCAAGTTATCGACGGCAAGGGCATGATCTGCATGCCCGGCTTTGTCGACACGCATTGGCATCACTGGACGACTTTCCTGCGGCCGGCGATGCGCACCGACGATCCGAAGAAAACCTATTTTCCGGTCACCATCGCGCTCGGCGTTCACTACACGCCGGAAGACAGCTATCGCAGCGTGCGGCTCGGCATCGCCGAGGCGCTCAGCGCCGGCATCACCACCACGCATAACTGGGCGCATAACGTGCGGAGCCCGGCGCACGCCGACGCCGAGGTGAAGGCGATGCGCGACTGCGGCATTCGCGGTCGCTTCGCCTATGGCCCTGCCCAAGGCATGCCCGCCGACAAGCCCATGGATATCGCCGACTGGGCGCGGCTAAAGAAAGACATGGCCAAGGATGAGATGATCTCGCTCGGCATCTGCTCGCGCAACGTCGACAACAGCAATGCGTCGCGCGGCGGTATCAACGGCGACATGGCTAAAAAAGAATGGGGCGCCGCGCGCGACCTTGGCTTGCCGATCACGCTGCACACAAACGGCAGCGCCAATGTGCGGTTTCTCGCCGAGAACGACCTGCTCGGGCCCGACGTGCAACTGGTGCATCCGTTGAACCTCGCCGCCGACGATTTCGCCATGCTGGCCAAGCATGGCGTGCATTACAGCATCGCGCCTTTGGGCGAAGCCGGGCGCACCGGCGAGACGCAGTTGTCCGAACTGCTGCAAGCCGACGTCAAGGTCAGCATTTCAATTGACAATGTAACGGCGGAGCGCTGCGACTGCTTCGACTGCATGCACATGCTGCAAACGCTCAACCGGCACCGCAACGCCGGCAAATTCAAACTGACCACCAAGCGGCTGGTGCAGATGGCGACGATCGACGGCGCCATCGATCTCGGCATCGAGGCCAAGACCGGCTCGCTGACGCCGGGCAAGCGCGCCGACCTCATCCTGGTCAGGACCGATACGCCGAACATGACCGGCAGCGGCGACGCTTACGACGCGCTGGTGCAACTGGCGCAGCCGAGCAATGTCGACACCGTGGTGGCCGACGGCCGCATCTTGCGGCGCAACGGCAAGTTCACCGCGCTCGATTACGGCAAGGTGCTGCGCGAGGCGAACGCCGCGCTCGAGGCGCTCAAGGCGCGCGCCAAGTGGGCGTGATCGGCTGCACGAAGTTGTGAGGATTAGGGTGAGGGGTTTTGAACGTCGATAGTTTGTGACCCCTCACCCGCCTCGCTTCGTTCGGCGGCCTCTCCCTTCAGGGGGATGTGAAGAAAGTGCCTTACTTCTTCGCACCCATCCCCTGCATGAAGCGCGCGCGGATCTGCACCGGGTCGCGGTCGGTCTTGCCGACGCCGGGCTCGCCGTCGATGCGCGCGGCGATCAGCGTCGGCCCGCCACTTTTGAGCGCTTGCGCGAACATGCGGTCGAACTCGTCTTCATCGGCGGCCCAGTTGCTGTTGGCAAGGCCGGAGGCGCGCGCGATCGCCACCAGATCGGCGGTTGCCGCGCTCGCCGTCGGTTGCGAGCCAGTGATCTGATAGATGCCGTTGTCCCATAACACGATGGTAAGATTTTTCGGCGCCTGCACTGCGACGGTGGCGAGACAGCCAAGTTGCATCAACAGCGAGCCGTCGCCTTCGAGCGCGACCACGTGACGCTTGGGCTGCGCGATGGCGACGCCGAGCGCGATCGGGATCGCCAGGCCCATGCTGCCGAGCATGTAGAAATTCTGCGCGCGCTGGCCGGTCTCCCACAGATCGAAATTGGTGTTGCCGATGCCACCGATAACGGCTTCGTCCGCCTTGAGATGACCGACCAGCCGTTTGGTCAGCTCCAGCCGATTCATCGTCTTGACGTTGTGCAGCCCGGCCGGTTTCGAATTGGTGTTGTTCATTTCGAAAACACCTTTCCGCCGGTCAGCAGCGGCGACAGGATGAAGGTCACCGGCGCCTGCGTCGCGAAAGCCTGCTTGATCGAGCGTTCGAGAACGAATTCGAGTTCGTCGTGGCGGGTGATGGTGTGATTTTCAATTCCGAGGGAATCCAGCACCGGCCGCATGGTCTTGCACACCATCGCCTGACCGAGATTGAACTCGCCGAGCGTGCCGCGTTCGGACACGAACATCAGCGCCGGAATCTGCGACGGCACCACCAGAGAAGCGAGTGCGTTCGGCAAAGTTGCAAAGCCCGAGGTCTGCATCAGCACCGCCGACTTCATGCCGCCCATCCAGGCGCCGGAAACAATGCCGATGGCTTCTTCCTCGCGCGTAGCCGCGAACACGGTAAAGAACGAGTCGGCGTGCAGCGCCTTGATCAAAGGCGTCAACACGCGGTCGGGTACATAAACTATGAGCTTGATGTCATTGGCCTTGAGTGTGGCCAGCACGATCTCGTGCCAGGATTTCGGCATGTCGGTCATCGGTTTGCGGCCACCCAAAGGAACAAGGAGATGTCGGTCGATTGTGGGGTCGAGTTTGAATTAGGTGAAAATTATCCGCCCAGGCTGGAGATACTGCCGCGTCAGCGCCATTGCTCCAGCAAACGCAAAAGCTTACCCTTATATTCCGTCCGGCACGAAACACAAAATAAGCCGGTTCCCTTGGAGGAAAGCACCATGAGCACATCGGATAACAAGCCGGCGCTGTCGCGTCGCCGCATCATCAAAGCCGCCGGCGTGTTCGCCGCCGGCGTCGCCGCGCCTGGCATCTTTGGATTGAGATCGGCTTATGCCGCGTTCCCCGAACGCACGGTCAAGATCGTGGTCGCCAACACGCCCGGCGGCCCGTCCGATCTGGTCGCCCGCATGGTGGCTGCGGCTATCCAGGAAAACTCCGGCAAGACCGTGATCATCGAGAACCGGGGCGGTGCCGGCAGCAACATCGGCATGGGCTATGTCGCGCGCTCCGACGCCGACGGGTACACCTTCCTGCTCGCCACCAACGCCTTTTCGATCAACCCGACGCTCTACAAATCCATCCCGTACAATCCGACCAAGGACTATGTCGGCGTCAGCGAGCTTGCCAGTTCGCCGAACACCTTCGTGGTGCGCGCGGAACTGCCGGCGAAAACTATCAAGGAATTTGTCGAACTTGCCCGCAACTCGCCGGACAAGTTCAACGTCTCGACGCCGCCGATCGGCACATCGCCGCAGTTGCAGGCTTCCGTGCTGAAGTCGATTGAGAAATTGCCGAAGCTTGAAGAGGTCGTGTTCAAGGGCGGCGGCGACGCGCTGCAGGCACTTTTGTCGAAGACCGTTCAAATGAGCTCGGGCTCGCTGGCGCCAGCAGCGCCGCACATCAAGTCGGGCACCTTGCGCTGCCTCGCGGTTTCCGCCGAAACGCGCTGGCCGGATCTGCCGGATGTGCCCACGATGGAGGAAGCCGGTTACAAAGGCTTTTTGTTCCCGACCGACTGCTGCCTGCTGGCGCCGGCCAAGACGCCGCCTGAAGCCGTCAAGTGGATGGAAGCGGAATGCCTCAAGGCGCTGTCCACGCCACAGATGAAAGAGAAGCTGTATAAAGCTGGCTTCCAGGTGAAGGCGAAAGGCGCCGACGTGGCCTGGGCACGGGTCAATCATGAAATCACGATGTTCCGTGACATCATCAACCAGGCGGGCATCAAACAGCTCTAGCCTCTCATCGATTTCCCCGCCGTCATGGATCATGACGGCGGGTTTATTTGTGTCCCGATAAGCGAATCCCGCCCATGAACATCAAATCGATCGAACCGATCGCCATCAGCCTGCCGATGATCAAGCCCGTGATCATGGCGGGCGAGGAAGTCCACCGCGCCGACAATGTGCTGGTGCGGATCGAAACCGATAGCGGCATTGTCGGCTGGGGCGAAGCGGCCTCGGCGCCGACCATGACCGGCGATACGCTCGAAAGCATCGTCTTTGGCGTGCATTATCTCGAACCGGCCCTGCGCGGCCGTCCAGCCGCCGATATCGCCGGCGCGCTCGCCGCGATGGATGCGCGCATGTACGGCAATCAGGGCGCCAAGGCGGCGATCGAAATCGCGCTGCATGACCTCACCGGCAAAGCCACCTCGATGCCGATGCATGCTTTGCTCGGCAACGCCAGGCGCCGGCACGTTCCCTTGCTGACCGTGATCGGCGGCGGCGACGCCGAGGGCGACATTCGCGACGCCGAAAAGAAAAAAGCCGCCGGCTTCACCGCCTACAAGATCAAGGTCGGCGTCGATAGCGCGGCCAACGACGCGGCACGCACAGTCGCCATCTGCAAGGCGCTCGGTCCCGGCCTGCTGATTTCGGCCGACGCCAACCAGGGCTTTTCCGTCGACGAAGCCGTCGCCTATGTACGCGCGGTGAAAGGCCGCGGCCTCGACTTCCTCGAGCAGCCGGTCGATGCGCACGATCTCGCCGGCATGGCGCACGTCGCCAAGGAAGCAGGCGAGATCGCCATCGGCGCCGATGAAGGCATTCATGCGCTCGCCGATATTCAGCGCCATCACGATACTAAAGCCGCGCGCGGCGTCAGCCTGAAAGCCATCAAGCTCGGCGGCGCGCGCGCCGTGGTAGCGGCGGCGCAATTGTGCGACCGTCTCGGCATGAGCTTGAACGTATCGTGCAAGACCGGCGAGTCGAGCGTGGCGAGCGCGGCCGCGCTGCACATCGCCTCGGTGATTCCGAATATTCACTGGGCGCTGACCATGACGCACACCGCGCTGGCGGCCGATGTGACCGCGACGCCGGTGCCGACCGCGCGCGGCCACGCCGACAGTCTCGACCGGCCCGGGCTTGGCGTGGAAGTCGATATGGATTGCGTGAACCGCCATCGTGTTCACATCGCCGTCCGCGACGTAGCGTGACTGCAAAACCTGGCATTGCCTGCCAGATATTTACGGCTGCGGAATTTTCAGCAGCGCGGGTCTCGCGCCCAATCTTCGGCCTCCTCGCGCAACCGGCAATTCGCACTGCAACATACTATTGCCTTTGTCCGGCGCTTACCAATGGCCCGTTGCCGATAAAGGTGAATTACGGTCAACTCCCGCCCTGTCGTCAGCGGAATGATGGAGAAATTCATGTCGCGGAAGCCGGGTTCGTCACGGCCGAAATTGCGGTCGCAATTGTGGTTCGACAATCCGCACAATCCCGGCATGACCGCGATCTACCTCGAGCGTTATCTCAATTACGGCCTTACCAAGAACGAACTGACCTGCGGCAGGCCGATCATCGGCATCGCGCAGACCGGCTCGGACCTCTCGCCCTGTAACCGGCATCACCTTGAACTCGCCGTGCGCGTGCGCGACGGCATCCGTGACGCCGGCGGTATCCCATTTGAATTTCCGGTGCACCCGATCCAGGAGACCGGCAAGCGGCCGACCGCCGCGCTCGACCGCAACCTCGCTTATCTCGGCATCGTCGAAGTGTTGTTCGGCTATCCGATGGACGGCGTCGTGCTGACCACCGGCTGCGACAAGACCACGCCGGCCTGCATCATGGCGGCAGCGACGGTGAACATTCCGGCCATCGTGTTGTCGGGCGGGCCGATGCTGAACGGCTGGTGGAAAGGCGAACGCGCCGGCTCCGGCACCGTTGTCTGGCAGGCGCGCGCCGATCACGCCGCCGGCAAAATAAAATACGACGAGTTCCTGGATATCGTGACCTCGTCGGCGCCTTCGGCCGGCCATTGCAACACCATGGGCACGGCCTCGACCATGAACGCGCTCGCCGAAGCGCTCGGCATGTCGCTGCCCGGTTGCGCGGCGATCCCCGCGCCCTATCGTGAGCGCGCGCAGATTGCTTACGAGACGGGCCTGCGCGCGGTCGAGATTGTGCACGAGAATTTGCGACCGTCCGACATTCTCACGCGCAAGGCTTTCGAGAATACCATCGTCGCCAATTCGGCGATCGGCGGCTCGACCAACGCGCCGATCCACATCAATGCGATCGCGCGCCATATTGGCGTGAAGCTTTCGACCGAGGAGTGGGAAAAGATCGGCTACGACGTGCCGCTTTTGGTCAACATGCAGCCGGCCGGAAAATATCTCGGCGAGGATTATTACCGCGCCGGTGGTCTGCCGGCGGTGATGAACCAATTGCTCAAGGCCAAGCGCCTTCATGGCGACGCGATGACGATCAACGGCAAGACGGTCGAGCAGAACGTCAAGCGCGCCAAGATCACGAATGACGACGTCATCCGCGTCTACAGCAAGCCGATGGTCAAACAGGCCGGCTTCAAGGTGCTCAAGGGAAATCTGTTCGATTCGGCGATCATGAAGGCGAGCGTGATCTCGGATGAGTTCCGCGCGCGCTATCTGTCGAACCCGAAAGACCCCGAAGCCTTCGAGGGCAAGGCGGTCGTGTTCGAGGGGCCGGAGGACTATCACAAGCGCATCGAAGATCCATCGCTCCAGATCGACGAGCATACCATGCTGGTCATCCGCGGGGTCGGGCCGATCGGTTATCCGGGCTCGGCCGAAGTGGTGAACATGCAGCCGCCTGCCGCGTTGTTGAAGAAGGGCATCAACTCGCTGCCCTGTATCGGCGACGGCCGGCAGTCAGGAACTTCCGGTTCGCCGTCGATATTGAACGCCTCGCCGGAAGCCGCCGCCAATGGCGGGCTGGCGGTTCTCAAGACGGGCGACCGCATCAGGATCGACATGCGCAAAGGCACCGCCAATATTCTGATCTCGAAAGCGGAATTTCTTCGCCGTCGCGCCACGCTCATCAAGGATGGCGGCTTTCCTTATGCGCCGAGCCAAACGCCGTGGCAGGAAATCCAGCGCGGCATGGTCGATCAACTCGCCGACGGCATGGTGCTCAAGCCGGCGGTCAAATATCAGCGCGTCGCGCAGAAATTCGTGCCGCGCGACAATCATTAGGTTCTCGTCATTCCGGGGCGCGCGCAGCGCGAACTCGGAATCCAGAACCGTGTGAGTTTGTTTCTGGATTCCGGATCGGCGTTGCACGCCGTCCGGAATGACAAGGAGGGTCATTATGAGTGGACGACTTCAGGGAAAAATCGCTTTCATCACCGCCGCCGGTCAAGGCATTGGCGGCGCCATTGCCGAGACCTTCATCGCCGAAGGCGCGACCGTCATCGCGACCGACCTCGATGCCGGCAAGCTCAAGCACCTCAAGACCGACAAGCAATTCGCGCTCGACGCACGCTCGACGCCGCAGGTGGAAGCACTCGCCAAAAAGATCATCGACGAAATCGGCGCGCCCACTATTCTGATGAATTGCGCCGGCTACGTGCATCAGGGCTCGGTGCTGGACTGCTCGGAAGCCGACTGGGACCTCTCGTTTGATCTCAACGTCAAGTCGATGCATCGCACGCTGCGCGCCTTTCTGCCCGCCATGCTGAAAAACGGCGGCGGCTCGATCGTGAACATCTCCTCGGCGGTGTCGTCGATCCGCGGCGTGCCGGCGCGCTACGCCTATGGCGCCACCAAGGCGGCGGTGATCGGGCTCACCAAAGCGGTGGCGGCGGATTTCATTCGCCAGGGTATCCGCTGCAACGCCATTTGCCCCGGCACCATCATTTCGCCCTCCTTCGAGCAGCGCGTGGTCACAACCGCCGACAAGAGTGGGCAGCCGCTCGACAAGACGCGCCAGGATTTCACCGACCGCCAGCCGATCGGCCGGCTCGGCACCGCGCAAGAAGTCGCCAATCTGGCGCTGTTTCTGGCCTCTGACGAGTCGAGCTACATCACCGGCCAACCGCATCTGGTCGACGGCGGGATGGCGCTATAGCCCGGCGGAAAAGACTAAGGATGGTTTCACGAGCCGAAAGTCCCTTGCCGGACACTTAGTCGTATGATGATATGACTAACCGAAAAAGACGGGAGAAACATCCCGCGCGGCCGGCGACGACCAACAAGGGCGCGCCATCGGGAGGGCGTTTGGAATGGCTTCGGTCGCGATCCGCGATGTTCGTAAGGCGTTCGGCCTCACCGCCGTCATTCATGGCGTCGACGTTACAATCGATGATGGCGAATTCGTCGTGCTGGTCGGCCCCTCCGGCTGCGGCAAGTCGACTTTGCTGCGCATGATCGCAGGGCTTGAAAACATTACCGGCGGCGAAATCTCGATCGGCGAGCGCGTGGTCAACCAGCTGCCACCGAAAGAGCGCGACGTCGCCATGGTGTTCCAAAACTACGCGCTCTACCCGCACATGACCGTCGCCGCCAACATGGCTTTCTCGATGAAGCTGCGCGGCGCGCCGAAGAAAGAGATCGACACGCGCGTCAGGCGCGCTGCCGAAATTCTCGGCCTCGAACAATTGCTCGAACGTTTCCCGCGGCAATTGTCAGGCGGCCAGCGCCAGCGCGTCGCCATGGGCCGCGCCATCGTGCGCGACCCGCAGGTGTTCCTGTTCGACGAGCCGCTGTCGAACCTGGATGCCAAATTACGCGTGCAGATGCGCACCGAAATCAAGGAACTGCATCAGCGCCTGAAGACTACCACCGTCTATGTCACGCACGACCAGATCGAAGCCATGACCATGGCAGACAAGATTGTGGTCATGCATGACGGCATCGTCGAGCAGATCGGCGCGCCGCTCGAATTATACGACAGACCGGACAACCTGTTCGTCGCCGGTTTCATCGGCTCGCCGGCGATGAATTGCCTTTCCGGCACGCTGCGCGTCAACGGCACGGCCGAGTTCGTAAGCAACGGCGGCGTACGCCTGCCGGTGGCGAATGCGCCATCCGGCAGCGACGGCCGGCGCGCGGTCTACGGCGTCAGGCCGGAGCATTTCGCCCTTGGCGGCGACGGCGCCGAAGCCGAGGTGCAGGTGGTCGAGCCGACCGGCTCGGAAATCCAGATCGTTGCCAAACTCGGCGGCGCCGAAGTCACCGCCGTTTTCCGTGAGCGCCACCAATTCAGGCCGGGCGACAAGATCCGGCTCAAACCAGATCCGCGTCTCGTGCATCTGTTCGACGAGACGACGGGCAAGCGAATAAGCCAAACCTAAACAACAACCATTCGAGGGAGGAAGTAACGATGACCGATTTTACCCGCCGCACCTTGGTTCAAGGCGGCACCGCAGTGGCCGCCGCCGGCGCTTTGACCGGCCCGGCGCTGCTCGACTTTGCCAAAGCCTGGGCACAGAACGCGCCGTGGAAGCCGGAAAAAAACGCCAAGCTGGCGATGCTGCGTTGGAAGTACTTCGTTCAGGCGGAGGACGACGCCTTCGTCAAACTGATCGCCGCTTTCACGCAAGCGACCGGCGTCAAGGTCGACATCTCGCGTGAATCCTACGAGGACGTGCAGCCGAAGGCTTCGGTCGCCGCCAACACCGGCACCGGCCCGGACCTATTCTGGGGCCTCTACTCGCTGCCCCATCTTTTCCCGCAGAAGTGCATGGACGTGACCGACGTCGCCGACTACCTCGGCAAGAAATACGGCGGCTGGGTCGATAGCGCGGTCAAGTACGGCCACAGCGGCAACAAGTGGATCTGCATCCCGATCTGCTACTCGGGCGCGCTGATGAACTATCGCATCGAGGCGTCCAAGAAGGCCGGCTTCTCCAAATTCCCGGACAAGCTCGACGCCTTCCAGGAATACGCCAAGGCGATGAAGGCGCAGGGCACGCCCGGCGGCTTCGCCCTCGGCCACGCTTCGGGTGACGGCAATAGTTGGGTGCACTGGTGCCTGTGGTCGAACGGCGGTGAGTCGGTCGACAAGAACGACAAGGTCACCATCAACTCGCCGGAAACCGCCAAGGCGCTGGAATACGCCAAGGTGCTGTACGGGAACATGATCTCCGGCGTCGCTGCGTGGAACGACTCGTCCAACAACAAGGCCTTCCTGTCGGGCGACATCAGTTGGACCAACAACGGCATTTCGATCTACGTCGCGGCGCAGAACAGCGCCAAGCAGATCGCAGAGGACATGGACCACGCTTACTTCCCGGTCGGCGTCAGCGGCAAGCCGACCGAGTTGCACCTGATGTATCCGGTCCTGGCGATGACCTACACCAAATATCCGCAGGCCTGTAAGGCGCTGATGGCCTTCATGCTGGAAGCGGCCAACTTCAACCCGTGGATCCAGTCGGCCAAGGGCTACCTCACCCACTGCCTCAATGCCTATGACAACAACCCGGTGTGGACGGCCGATCCCAAGACGACTCCGTTCCGCGACGTCGCCAAGCGCACGCGCACGGCGGGCGGTCTCGGCTCGGTCGGCGAAAAGGCGGCGACCGCCATCGCCGACTTCATCATCGTCGATATGTTCGCCAATTACTGCACGGGTCGCGAGAACGTGAAAGGCTCGATCGCGATCGCCGAACGGCAGTTAAAGCGCATCTATCGCTGAACTTACTTATCCCTCCCCCGCTAGGGGGAGGGTGGTTCGGCCGCAGGCCGAACCGGGTGGGGACGGTGTGCGCAACACCCCACCCGGCTTTTCGCTTCGCTCAAAGCCACCCTCCCCGCTTCGCGGGGAGGGATAAAAAGGAACCGAATGGCGAACATCGCTCTGGCCAGCAGCCCAGCCAAATCCGCTTACGCCGAAGTCACGGCGTGGCAGCGACTCAATACCAACAAAAATTGGCTGGCCATCTGGTTCATGCTGCCGGCGGCGGCGTTCCTGATCCTGTTTCTGGCCTATCCGCTCGGGCTCGGCGTCTGGCTATCCTTCACCGACGCGCGCATCGGCCGTTCCGGTATCTTCGTAGGCCTCGAAAACTACGAATGGCTCTGGGATGACTCGACGTTCTGGCTCTCGGTGTTCAACACGCTGCTCTATACCGGCGTCGCCAGCATCATCAAATTCGCGGTCGGGCTCTACCTCGCGCTGCTGCTCAACGAGCGGCTGCCGTTCAAGGCGATCATCCGCGCGCTGGTGCTCGTGCCCTTCATCGTGCCGACGGTGCTGTCGGCCATCGCCTTCTGGTGGATTTTCGATCCGCAGTTCTCGATCATTTCCTGGTCGCTAAAGAAGACGGGCCTCATCACGGAGAACATCAATTTCCTCGGCGATATCTGGAACGCGCGCGCCTCGGTCATTTTCGCCAATATCTGGCGCGGCGTGCCATTTGTGGCCATCACGCTGCTCGCCGGCTTGCAAACGGTGTCGCCATCGCTCTACGAGGCTGCGACTATCGACGGCGCCACCAACTGGCAGCGCTTCCGCTACATCACCTATCCGCTGCTGACGCCGATCATCGCAGTGGTGATGACCTTCTCGGTGCTGTTCACCTTCACCGACTTCCAGCTCATCTGGGTGATGACGCGCGGCGGTCCGGTCAACGCCACCCATCTGATGGCGACGCTGTCCTACCAGCGCGCCATTCTCGGCGGCCAGTTGGGCGAAGGCGCCGCCATCTCGACGGCGATGATCCCGTTCCTGCTCGCCGCCATCTTGGTGTCCTGGTTCGGCTTGCAGCGGCGCAAATGGCAGCAAGGCGAGAACAATGACTGACGCGCTCGCCTCCAAACTCGCCGCCAAGGCCGCCGATCTGCAAGCCGTGTTGACGCGTTCGGCGCCGGTGACGGATTCGTCCGAAGGCATGAGCTATCTTCACAACGTGCCGCGCCGGCTGGTGACGCTCTATCTGCCGCTGTCGATCATCATGCTGGTCCTGCTATTTCCGTTCTACTGGATGGCGTTGACCTCGATCAAACCGGACGCACAACTGCTCGATCTGGACACCTTTAATCCGTTCTGGACCTGGAATCCGACCTTCAAGCATATCTACAAGCTGTTATTCGAAACCGAGTATCCGATCTGGCTATGGAACACGATGCTGGTCGCGGCCTGCGCGACGATCATTTCGATCATTGCCAGCGTGCTCGCCGCCTATGCGATCGTGCGGTTGCGCTACAAAGGCGCACAGTGGGTCGGTGGCGCGATCTTTCTCGCCTATCTCATTCCGCCTTCGATCCTGTTCATTCCGCTGTCGACGGTCGTATACCAATACGGACTGTTCGACACGCCGCTGGCGCTGATCCTGACCTATCCGACGATCCTCATTCCGTTCTCGACCTGGCTGCTGATGGGCTACTTCAAAACCATCCCGTTCGAATTGGAAGAATGTGCGCTCATCGATGGCGCCAGCCGCTGGCAGATATTGACCAAAATCGTGCTGCCGCTGGCGGTGCCGGGCCTGATCTCGGCTTTCATCTTCTGCTTCACGCTGTGCTGGAACGAATTTATCTACGCGCTCACCTTCATCAATTCGGCGCAGTACAAAACCGTGCCGGTCGCGATCGTGACCGCGCTGGTGGATGGCGATGTCTATCGCTGGGGATCGCTGATGGCCGGCGCCATGATCGGTTCACTGCCGCTGGTCATCCTGTACGCCTTCTTCGTCGAGCATTACGTCTCGGCGATGACGGGGGCGGTGAAGGAGTAGCTAGAACCTCGCCCGATACCCGTTCTGCACCTTCTCGATCCGCCCGGCGAAAGGCGCGCCGACATGGCCGGGCATCACCAGCGCGCCGGATGAGGCGCAATAGTCGAGCACCTTGCGGCGGGAAACGCGCGCCTGCACGGGATCGGAATTCTTCGGGAAATTCCAGTCCGGCTCGTAGACCTGCAACAGATGATGCCAGACGTCGCCGATGAAGACACCGCGTTCGCCTTGGCTTTCCAGCTTGAAGAACACATGACCGGGCGAATGGCCGGGCGCCGAATCGATCTCGATAAAATCGTTCAGGCGATAAGGCCCGCCATCGACCAGGTCGGCCTTGCCGTATTCGAGAATGGGTACGACGCATTCGCGGAAGGTGCCGAGCTCGGCCGGGCCTTCTTTCGGGTCGGCGTCGATCTTCGAAAAATAATCCACGTCCGGCTTGGAAAACACATAGCGCGCATTCGGGAAGGTCGGCACCCATTTGCCGTCCTTCTGCATCGTGTTCCAACCGACATGATCGTGGTGCAGGTGCGTGCACATTACCATGTCGATCTCCTCCGGCCGCGCACCGGCGGCGGCGAGCCGTTCGAGATAAGGCTCGTTTAGCATGTTCCAGAACGGCCGGCCTGGCTTGACCTTATTGTTACCGCAGCAGCAATCGATCAGAATTTTTTTGCCGCCGATCTGCAACAGCCAGCTATGCACCGCCAAATGGATTCTTCCCGAAGCCGGGTCGTAATGATGCGGCGCCAGCCAGTGGCCGTGTTCGGCCATGTGCGCGTCGGTGAAGTCGGGAAAGATATCGCGCAGTGGATAACAAGGTACGTTGGTTTCCTCAACCCGCGTGATGGTGGCCGCTCCCACCTTGAGCCTTTGCCCATTCGACACCTGGCATCTCCCTTGCGCGGCCCTACTGGCATTACCGCTTTTTTATCGGACGGTTACGGTTAGGATAGTCGGGGTTGAGCAAACCGGCGTCAAGCCAGCCGTCGATTAAGCAAACAAGGAGCGCGCATGCTTCCACTCGCGGGCGTCCGCATCATCGCGGTCGAACAATACGGCGCGGCGCCGTTCGGCTCGATGCTGCTCGGCGATCTTGGCGCCGAGGTGATCAAGATCGAGAACCCGGCGGAAGGCGGCGATGTCTCGCGCGGCGTGGGTCCGCATTTTTTCGGGCCAGGCGATAGCCATTTCTTTCAGGCCTTCAACCGCAACAAACGCAGCCTGACGCTCAACCTCAAAGCGCCGGAAGCGCGCCGCGTGTTGCACGATCTGGTGCGCAGCGCCGACGCCACGCTCGACAATCTGCGCGGCGATCAGGCCGGCAAGCTCGGCGTCACCTATGACGCGCTTAAGGCCGTCAACTCGAAAATCGTCTGCGCACATATCTCGGCCTATGGCCGCGAAGGGTCGCGCGCTGCCTGGCCCGGCTACGATTATCTGATGCAGGCGGAGGCGGGCTACCTTGCACTCACTGGCGAGCCGGACGGACCGCCGAGCCGGTTCGGATTGTCGATCGTCGATCAAATGGCCGGGCTTTATGGCGGCTTTGCTCTGGTGTCGGGCGTGCTGGCGGCGCGAGCGAGCGGCACGGGCCGCGACATCGACGTGTCGCTGTTTGACGCCGCTTTACAGAACCTGACTTACGTCGTGCTCTGGTATCTCAACGCCGGCGTCAATCTCGGCCGCGCGCCGCGCTCGGGCCATCCCTCGCTGACGCCGAGCGAGATGTACCGGACCAAAGACGGCTTCATCTTTATCATGTGCAACAAGGAAAAATTCTGGCCGGTGCTGTGCGAAATCGTGGGGCGGCCGGATTGGGCGGCGAGCGCGGACTACAAAAACTTTCAGGCACGGCTGAAAAATCGCGCGAAACTCACGCTCGAACTCGACGCCGCGCTGTCGCTGCGAACGACAACTGAGTGGATCGCGCTATTCGCCGGTCGGGTTCCGGCCGCGCCGGTCAATGATGTGAAGGGGGCGCTCGACAGCGCCTTTGTACGCGAAGGCGGCCGTGTGCGCACCGTTTCGCATCGCGGCGGCGAAATCGAAATGCTGGCCTCGCCGATCCGCTGCCCAGGCGACGAAACGCCGTGCGAGGCGGCGCCCGCGCTCGGCTCCGGGACTGACGATATTCTGGCGGGTTTGGGCTACGGGCCCGAGGACATTGCCCGGCTAAGGACGGCAGGAGCTGTTTGAAAAGCCCGTCTTCGCCCTTCGGGCTACGACGGGCACCCGCCTGCTAACGGCCTTGCCCGACGGAGCGCGTAGCGCGAAGGCGGGTGGCGGAGAGAGTGGGATTCGAACCCACGTTACGGTTTCCCGTAAACACGCTTTCCAAGCGTGCGCCTTCAGCCACTCGGCCACCTCTCCTAACGCCCACAGGGCGCACGCCTTTTACATCAAGACGCGCGCGAGGCGCGCTTTTGTTACATCAAGACGCGCGCGAGGCGCGCTTTTGCGCCTTCAGCCACTCAGCCACCTCTCCTGACGCCCTCTCGCAAGCCTACTTCTAGCCTGCGCCGGCCGCCGCTAGCTCATGGCGACCGCGAGCCGATTTTGCAAGCCGAGATGCGTGGCTGGCGCAGGTTGGGCCCGGGAATGTCTGTGTAATTCGTACATTACCCTGCATATCTATGTTTATTTTCGTAACATTGACCGCCGACGAAACAAATGCACAAATGGCACAAATAGAAGAAGCCCCACTCGTTCTCGGTCAAAACGCTAATTTTCGCAGCATTTTCGGGAACGCCGGACAGGAACCCTGATGACAGGCGATGGATCCGCTTTACACATGGTGCTGACCGGCAACCCCGGCCTTTACGCGATCGTATGGCTCTCAATGGTCGTGAGCATGAGCGCGGTGCTGTTCGCGGCGCTAATCGGCGTGCCGTTCGGCGCCTTGATCGCGCTGACCCGCTTTCCCGGCCGCGAGGGCGCCATTGTTGTGCTCAACGCGCTGATGGGCCTGCCGCCGGTTGTGGTCGGGCTTGCGGTATATCTTGCGCTGTCGCGCTCCGGGCCGCTCGGCCCGCTCGGTATCCTGTTCACGCCGCAGGCCATGATCGTGGCCCAGACCGTACTGGTGGCGCCGATCGTCGCCGCGCTCACCTGGCAGACGGTCGAAGACCTTTGGGCGGAGTATCGTGATGAACTCGCCGCCATGGACGTCGGCCCGGCCGCGCGCATCGCCACGCTGGTCTGGGATGCGCGCTTCTCGCTGGTGACGGCATTGCTCGCCGGCTTCGGCCGAGCGGCGGCGGAAGTCGGCGCCATCATCATCGTCGGCGGCAATATCGATGGCTTTACCCGCACCATGACGACGGCGATTGCGCTGGAAACTTCCAAAGGCGATTTGCCGCTGGCGGTCGGCCTCGGCATGGTGCTCATCATGATCGTCATTCTGATCAACGCGCTGGCCTGGGGCGCGCGCCGGATCGGCGAACGCTACGCGGGATGAGCATGCGCGCACCCACCACCGACCTGCCGATTTTGCTCGACGAGGCTTCGCTCGTCGCAGGCAGCGTGACGATCCTCGACCGCGTGTCGCTGAGTTTTCAACCTGGCCCACCGACGCTGCTGATCGGGCCGAACGGCTCCGGCAAGACCACGCTGCTGCGCGCCGCCATGGGGCTGATCCCGCTCACGCGCGGACGCATCAGTTGGGGCGGGCGCGAGAGCGCTTCCTCCGCGCGGCGCGCCATCGTGTTCCAGCGGCCGACGATGTTGCGCCGTTCGGCCGACGGCAATATCCGCTATGCGCTCAACGCCGCCGATATCCCGCGCGCGCAGCACGAGGCCCGCATTGCCGAATTGCTCGCGCTGGTCGGGCTCGACGGCCTCGCCAAGCGCCCGGCGCGCAGGCTGTCGGGCGGCGAGCAGCAGCGGCTGGCGCTGGCGCGCGCGCTGGCGCGCGACCCGGCGGTGCTGTTTCTCGACGAACCGACCGCCTCGCTCGATCCCGCCGCCACCAAGGCAATCGAGGACATCGTGCGCGCGGTCGCGGCGCGCGGCGTCAAGGTGGTGATGTCGTCGCACGACCTCGGCCAGGCCCGCCGATTGGCCGGCGACGTAGTGCTGCTGCATCGCGGCCGCTTGATCGAACACAACGCCTCGCCGGATTTCTTCGCGCGGCCGAAAGCCGAGGAAACGAGAAAGTTTATCGCCGGCGAGTTGCTGGTGTGAGTTGAGATTTGCGTAAGACGAAAACAAAAGAAGGAGGAGTTTATGTTTAACCGTCGCACATTGATTGCCGCCGCCGCGCTCGGCGCCGTGGCGTTCACCGCCCAGCCAGGCCTAGCGCAGGACAAATCAATCGTGGTCGCCTCGACCACTTCGACACAGGATTCCGGCTTGTTCGAATATTTGCTGCCGCTGTTCAAGACCAAGACCGGCATCACCGTGAAGGTGGTGGCGCAGGGCACCGGCAAGGCGCTCGACACCGGCGCGCGCTGCGATGCCGATGTCGTGTTCGTGCATGCCAAGTCGCAGGAAGAAAAATTTCTCGCCGAAGGCCACGGCGTGAAGCGTTTTCCGGTGATGTACAATGACTTCGTCATCGTCGGCCCGAGCAGCGATCCGGCCGGCATCAAAGGCAAGAAAGACGTCGCCGACGCGCTCAAGACGCTCAAAGCCAAGGGCGCGACTTTCTTCTCGCGCGGCGACCGCTCCGGCACGCATAGCGCCGAACTGAAACTCTGGAAGGCCGTCGGCATCGACATCGAAAAGGACTTGGCATCGAAGAATTTGGGCCCCTGGTACAAATCGCTCGGTCAGGGCATGGGCGCCACGCTCAATACCGCGGCCGCCGACAATGGCTATACGCTGACCGACCGCGCCACCTGGATCCACTTCAAGAACAAGCAGAATCTCGTCATCGAAGTGGAAGGCGACAAGCGCCTGTTCAATCAATATGGCGTCATGCTCGTGAACCCGGCGAAATGCCCGAGCGTGAAGAAAGACCTCGGCCAGGCTTTCATCGACTATCTGGTGTCGCCGGCCGGCCAGAAGGACATCGCCGGCTACAAGGTGAACGGGCAGGAATTGTTCTTCCCGAACGCCAACGATCACAATGCGTAACTGCTTTCCTCTCCCCGCTTGCGGGGAGAGGGAGCACAGCGTGCTTGCGGTTGCACTGGCGTTTCTCTTGCGGATTGCTTCCGCCATGACTCATGCCGACACCGTCCATCTCTACGCCGCCGGCAGTTTGAAAGCCGCGCTCACCGACTTGGCGAAGGCTTACGAGGCGAAAAGCGGTCATAAGGTCGAAGGAAAATTCGGGCCGTCTGGACTATTGAAAAGCGAAATCGCCGCCGGCGCGCAGGCGGACGTGTTCGCCTCGGCTAACATGGAACACCCGTGTGCGCTGCACGGCGCCGGCAAGAGTTTGGCGGTGACGCATTTTGTGCGCAATAAATTATGCGCGCTGGTCAAGCCCGAAATGAAAGCGACGAGCGACAATCTGCTCGCCATAATGCTCGATCCGGACGTAAAACTCGCCACCTCGACGCCGAAGGCTGATCCGTCCGGCGATTATGCCTTTGAAATTTTTCATAAAGCGGAAGCGCTGAAGCCGGGCGCGCAGAAAACGCTCGGAGCCAAAGCGCTCAAACTCACCGGCGCGAAAGACAGCGCCGCGCCGCCCGAGGACAAACTTGCCTATGGCTGGCATGTGGCGGAAGGGCGCGCCGACATCTTCCTCACTTATTGCACCAATGCTTTGGCCGCGCAGAAGCAGAACCCGGGCCAGCAGATCATTGCTTTGCCCGATGCACTCGCCGTCAGCGCCGAGTATGGGCTGACGCTGATGAACGGCGCGGGCGATGCGGCGAAGGCTTTTACGGACTTCATCCTTTCGTCCGAGGGGCAGAAGATTTTGGTCGGGTATGGGTTCTCCCGAAGCGGTTGGCCGGGCCTTTGCGGCCCGCGATGTTGACCCCATATTAGGGCCAAGGGCGCGTGCGAGGGAACAGAACCCGCAACGTTTTGCATGACGAAACGCGCTTTGCCCACCTCATTGGGCAGCTTTTATGGGGACGCGAAATCTCTGCTATAATTGAGCCATGGACAAGAAAACCGACAGCTACGTCATCAAGCCCGATCCGCACGATCCGCGGCTGACCGAACGCGTTTCGGGCATCGACCAGACCGGCGCCAAGATCGAAACTTCGGTGACGGTCGAGCGCGCGCTGACGATCTTTCTCAACTCGCAGGAAATCGTCACGGCGATGACGATCAATGACTATCCGGAATATCTGGCGATCGGTTATCTCTTGAACCAGAACATGCTGCTGTCTGACGATGTGGTCACCGGTGTCGATTATGACGAGGAATTATCGGTCGTGGTGGTGCGCACCAAGCGCAAGACCAATTACGAGAAAAAGCTGAAGAAGAAAGTGCAGACCTCCGGTTGCGCGCAAGGCACCGTATTCGGCGATCTGATGGAGGCGCTGGAAGGCGTCTCTCTGCCGGCGACCACGCTGCGCACCTCGTGGCTCTACGCGCTGACGCACCAGATCAACACCACGCCGTCGCTTTATCTTGAGGCCGGCGCCATTCATGGCTGCGTGCTGGCGCATGAGGACAAGCCGCTCATCTATATGGAAGACGTCGGCCGCCATAACGCGGTCGACAAGATCGCTGGCTGGATGTTCAAGGAGAAAGTGCCGCCGAGCGACAAAATCTTCTACACGACGGGGCGCCTCACCTCCGAAATGGTGATCAAGACCGTGCGCATGGGCATTCCGATTTTGATCTCGCGTTCGGGCTTCACCGCCTGGGGCGTCGAACTGGCGCGCAAAACCAATCTGACATTGATAGGCCGCGCGCGGGGGCAACGTTTCGTGGCGCTGGCGGGCGAAGACCGTATCGTGTTCGATCAGGATCTTTCGACCGTGAAGGAAGAAAGCTCCAAGCACCGGCGCAAGGCGGCGGTGAGTGAAGACTGATTATGAGTGATTTTCCAATTCCTCCCACCTTCGGCCTCATCCTTGCCGGCGGGCTCGCCCGCCGCATGGGCGGCGGCGACAAGGCGCGCATCAAGATCGGCAAGTCGGCAATCATCGACCGAGTACTGGCAACGCTGTCGGGGCAGTGCGTCGACATCATCGTCAACGCCAATGGCGATCCGAAACGTTTCGAAGACACCGGCTGCGTGGTGGTGCCGGACTCAGTGCCGGATTTCGCCGGTCCGCTCGCCGGCATTCTGGCCGGGCTCGATTACCTCGCCGAACAGGACAACGGCGTCGAATGGCTGTTGAGCGTGCCGGGCGATTGTCCGTTTTTGCCCGACGATCTCACCGAACGATTGCACGAGGCGCGGCGCAAAATGGGCGCCGGCGTGCCGCTCGCCTGCGCGCGCTCGGGCGAATGGCGCCATCCGGTGGTCGGCCTGTGGCCGTTGGCGTTGCGCGAGGATCTACGCAAGGCGCTGATGGTGGAAGGCTTGCACAAGATCGAGGTCTGGACTGCGCGCCACGGCGTGGCGATTGCCGACTGGCCGGATCAGCCGGTCGATCCCTTCTTTAACGTCAATACGCCGGAAGACGCCAAGCGCGCCGAGGCTATTGCGTTGCAGCACAATTAAGCCGCCGGCGCGCGACAGCGCGGCAACTTGTAGAAGGTGCGATTGCCCGCCATATATAGTTTTTACGCTATAAGTTTGGGAGAGCAGCTACCACCAATGAAAACATTCATCATCGCCTGCGCGGCCGCGATCATTCTGGCCATCGTCGGCGGCTTCGTGCTCAATGGCGTGCAGGAACCGGTCGACAAGGCCTTCAGCAGCAATTCAGTGCGGCTGGGTGCGTAGTCCGCTTTCCCCGGGCGCTACCCCATCAGCGCCACATACGACAAAAAGCCGACGCGGTCGCCCGGCTTGATCGCGGTCACGTCCTCGGGAAGTTCCAGCAAGCCGTCGGTCTCTGTCAGCGACGTCAAAATGCCGGCGCCGTCCTGCGGATGCTTCACCGCTTCGATCTCGCCATCGGCGCCCTTGCACAACGCCACGCGCACATATTCGCGCCGGTCTTTCTTTTTCTTGTAGGCAAAAGCCGCGCGCACCGGCAGCGGCAGCAAGGTTTGCTGCCTTGCACCGGATAACCGCAACAACAGTGGCTTCACCACCCGCACGAAGGTTACGAATACCGCCACTGGATTACCCGGCAGGCCGCAGAAGGCGGCCCCCGAATTAGCGGCGTAATCCTTGCGCGGCGCGGCGCGGATGACGCCCATCGCCACCGGCCGGCCCGGCTTGATGGCGACGCGCCAGAATACCAGATTGCCGATTTTTTCGACCGCGCCGCGCACGTGATCGGCCTCGCCGGTCGAAACGCCGCCCGAGGTGAGCACCAGATCGTGCCAGGCCGCTGCTTTCGCGAGCGCGCGCGCCAGTTCGCCCGGCTCGTCGGCCAGAATACCGAGATCGGTCACCACCGCGCCGAGATGCTCCAGCAATGCGCTCAACAGATAACGGTTGGCGTCGTAGATCGCCGCTTGCCCGCGCGTAGCACCGGGCTCGACCACTTCGTCGCCGGTGGAAAAAATCGCCACCTTCAGCCGCCGCCGCGCTTCGATGCCGGTGAGGCCGAGCGCGGCCAGAAGCGCGATGTGCTGCGCCTCCATCACCGTGCCGGTCGGCAACACGACGCGGCCCTTCGGGACATCCTCGCCGGCGAGCCGGCGGTTTGAGCCCGGTTTCAGTCCCTTCGGCACGGTGACGCTGGAGCCCTCCGCCGTCACGTCTTCCTGCATGAAGACGGTGTCGGCACCGGCAGGCATGGCCGCGCCGGTGAAAATGCGAATGGCTTGTTTCGGCCCAAGCGCAAGATCGGCGCGCGCGCCGGCGGTGAGGCGGCCGGTGATTTTCAGTGTGGTGTCGCCGTCGGAATTCAAATCGGCGTGACGCACGGCATAGCCATCGACGGCGGAATTATCGAAGGGCGGCAGATCGACCGGCGCGACCACGTCGGCGGCGGTCACGCGCCCGCGCGCGCCGCGCAACGGCACCAGTTCGGTTTCGCCGACCGGCGTAATGCGTTCGCCGATCAGCCGTTCCATCTCGGCGAGCGGCATCAGCGGGCCGGAAAAGGCAAAGCAATCGTCGGTCAGTTGCGCCATCGATCACTCTATCTGGGTTTCGTTGCCGCCGCTTCCGATACCGCCACCGCATGTTTCAACAACAAATCGGCAATGGCATCGATATTATTCAGATCGACCACCGGTACTTTAGCGTCTGGTAGCGCGCTGTCGGAAGCGACCGCGACGATATGCGGGTCGTCCGGGTGCAGCAGCGGCTTGCCGTTTTCGACCCGGTGGATTTCGAGTTTGGGGAAAGCGTCGCGCTTGAAGCCCTCGACCAGCACGAGGTCGACCGGCGACATCTTGCCGACCAGATCGGCCATGTCCCATTCCGGCTCGTCGCGCAGCTCATGCAGCATCGCCCAGCGCTTACCGGAGGAGATGATCACCTCGGTGGCGCCGGCAGCGCGGTGCATGAAACTATCCTTGCCCGGGGTGTCGAGGTCGAAGCCGTGGTGCGCGTGCTTGAGGGTCGACACGCTCGTGCCGCGCGCCTTCAGGCACGGGATCAGCTTGGTGACGAGGGTGGTTTTGCCGGAGCCGCTCCAGCCGGCTAGGCCGATAATGCGCATGCTACCCATATAGTCGTGATGCCCTTCAATAGCCCGCGACATATAGCACGAACGAGCTTGAATTCGGCTGTCATCGTCCGCGAAGGTGGACGATCCAGTTATCACTGCATTTTTTGTGTGCACTGGTCCCGATTGCGCGGGGACACAGCGGAATTCGACGCCCCTTAAATCAAAAGCGCCCGGCCCGGGGCCGGGCGCTTTGCATTTAGCAGGTGGCAGATTTTTTGCCGGTTGGCGCATCGCTATCGCCTTCGGCGGGATCGCTTGGGCCCATCCACGGCGCGCCCGCCATGGCCGTTCTCCTTGAAGATTTGAACCGCCTCAGGCGGGCAGGCTGAAAGCTTCCGCTTCTATTTCGATAAAAGTGCGGCCGAGCGCGCCGACCCGCTTGTAGAAGTTCGCGCCGCTGGTATTTTCCAGATCGGTAAAAAAACGTCCGATCCAGGGCGCCATGTGTTTCTCGAATATCAGCTTATCCGAGTCCGGCGGCGATGACAGCCGCTTGCTCGCGAGACCCGCCAGCCATAGAGATCGGGCCGCAGAACGCTGCGCGGGCGAACCGACAGTCTGTTCCGGCATCTTGGTCCTGGGGGTATATTTCATCGGTCCGACCTCGAACATTTTCGACACCGTCTCCGGCGTCCACACGTGCATCGGGCTCGCGATCAGCAAAGCAGAAGAACCCCGCCCAATGGTTTGATCGTACAAGTCATCGCAAATCCCATGCAATGCAGATCATTCTCATCGACGGAATCAGGCCCCGGCGGGGCGCATGCCGATGGCGCGGATTTTTTCGCGCGTCTTGTCGTCGTGCAAAGCGGCCAGAAATGCCTGCACCGCGGGCCTTTCTCGCCTGCGCTTGACGACGAGGAAATCGTAATGTTCCGGCGCCAGCGGCAAAAAGCCGAGGCCATATAATTTTGCCACCGGCTCGATGGCCACGCCCCAGTCGGCGCGCCCTTGCGCGATTGAGGCCGCTACCGCGTTATGCGATTTCGGCTGGTTGGCGTAACCGGGCGGGCGCGCGCCGCCCAGTAACTGATCGATCAGCACGCGCGTGCCGGCGCCGGCATTGCGCGAGACCATCAGCGCCGCCGGATCGGAGAGAATGTCTTTCACGGCCGCGCGCGCGTCCTTGCCCTCGAAGCGTTTGTCGCCGAGCCGAAACAGCACGCCCTGCATGCGCTGCCAGCCCGGCACCAGCGCAAGCTTCGCCGTCGCCAGATGCGTGTTGTATTCGCCGCTCGCCGGATCGATCAGATGCACCGGCGCGATGTCGCATTCGCCGCGCGTCGCCGCCGCCACGCCGCCCAGACTGCCGACGGCCAGCGTACGCGCCGAAAAGCCGCGTTCGGCGAGCGCGCCAACCACCACGTCGAGCGCGATATCATGGCTGCCCATGATCACGAGATCGGGCGCCTGCGCTGCCGAACCGATCAACGTCACCTGCGCGAAGGTGTCGGCATCGAGCGCATTGGCGAGCGCGTCGATTTCGATAAAGCCGTCGGCCTGCGAAAAGCTGGTGACGGAGCCGGAGCCCTTGCCGGTCGGAAAGGCAATCGTGCCATCGCCGCTGTCGATCAATGACACCAGCACGAATTCCTTGCGACCGAGTTCGGACGCGATACGCATTGGCACACGCGCTTCAATTGTCTCCGTCGCTTCTGGCAAAAGTCCTGCGAGCGCGCGAATGACCGGCGCGACAAAAGCATGAAAGATGAAAATCGCCGAAGTCGGAAAGCCGGGCAGCACGATGAGCGGCGTCTTGCCGATGACGCCGAGGCACAAAGGCTTGCCGGGTTTGAGCGCCACGCCATGCACCAGAATGCCGGGCGCACCCAGCTTCGACACGATTTGATACGAAAGATCGCCGGCGCCTTTCGAGGTGCCGGCCGACAGCACCACCATGTCGCTTTGTTGCAGCGCGTCGCGCACCGTCTTGTCGAGCGCGGCGGCATCGTCCGGTATCGCTCCGAACGCAATCGGGTCGCCGCCGGCTTCGGTGATGGCGGCGGCGATGATGGCGCCGTTGCTGTCGTAAATCCCGGCCGGCTTGAGCGGCTCACCCGGCGCGACCAGTTCGTCGCCGGTCGAGACCACCGCTACTTTCGGTTTACGCACTACTTCGACCTGCGCCAGACCGCAGGCCGCCAGCATGCCGATCTCGCGCGAACCGATTCGCGTGCCCTTGCGCAATAAAGTCTCGCCGCGCGCGATGTCGGAGCCGGCATAGGAAATGAACTGCCCGGGCGCGACCGCGCGCTGAATTTCGATGCGCGGCTCGCCCGCCTCGATCAACTCGGTCTGTTCCACCATGACGACGGCGTCGGCCCCGCGCGGAATGACGCCACCGGTGGCAATCGTCGTCGCGGTGCCGGGCAAAACCTCCAGCGCCGGCACATCGCCGCAGGCGATCACTTCCGCGTTCAGGCGCAGTATTTTCGGCGCGGCCTGCCCGGCGCCGAGCGTATCGGCGGCGCGCAGCGCGAACCCGTCAACATTGGAGCGGTCGAAAGGCGGCGCATCGACCGGCGCAATAGTGCCATTCGCCAGCACGCGCGTGAGCGCGGCGGCAAGCGGTACCGTCTCGCCGCTCAGCGGCGTCAGATCGAGATGCTCCTCGAAGCGCGCGCGCGCTTCGTCCGCCGACACCACGTCGAGAAACTGCTCCTGCCGTGCGGCGACCCGCACGCGCGCGATCAGCGCGGTGCCGGCGTCCTTGCTGCTGCGGGTTTCGCTCATCGGCTTTTGCTCACGGCCACGGCCTTAGCGCAACCACGGTGCCGGCGGAATAGCCTTCGCTTTCGGCCGGCACCAATATCCAGCCATGCGAGCGCGCCATCGCCGACAGCGGCAGATATTTCGCCGCCAGCGGTTCGGCCTTACCATCGACACGGCGCACCGGGATCACTTCGACAAGTCCCACGGTGGACGCGACCTTGCGCGCCAGCGGCAGCGTTTCCAGCGTGTCACGCTGATTGGCGGCGGCAAGCCGCTCCAGCACGCGTCGCCCGACCGTCATCCAGACGGCAAGCGCGGCGTCGAGCCGGCCCGGCAGTAAGAGTACCGGCCGCGGCCCGGCAAAGCCGAGCGCCGCCGTTTCGCCGGGCGTCAGCGCAATGCCGTGCAACGCCAGTTCGCAATCGCGCGCCATCACCTGCACGCCCGTATCGTTGCGGCCGGAACCGGTGCCGCCGACGACGATAATGGCGTCGGTATTTTCCGCCGCCAGCACCGTGCCAAGATCGCGCCCGGCGTCGTCGAGCTTGGCAAGTCCGCCGCGCCGTTCGATGTCGCCCGCCACCGCGCGCGCGGCGGCGATCACGATGCTGGTGCCGCGCAAAGGCAGCACGCGCACGCGCGGTTCGCGCACCGTGACGCGGGCGCGGCCGGCGGCGGCGAAAGCCGCGACGTCGGTCAGCCGCAGTTGCTCGCCGGCCCGCCGCAGCGGGATCGCCGGATCGCTGTCGCCACCCGCCGGCAAGACGCCGTCACCGGGATTGACCGTGACCAGCGCCTCGGCATTGCCGTCCGCCATCTTGACCGCGTCGTAAGGTGCGACGCTGTCGCAATCAGCCGGCAGCGCCTGCCCGGCTTCGATGCGCTGCGGCGGATGCAAAAGGCGAACCGGCGAATAGCCGCCGGCCCCGAGCGTCGCGTCGGCGGCGAGCGCCCAGCCATCGACCAGCGCCAGCGCCGCGCTCGGCCGCGCCGCCGCATTGGCGTCGGAGGCGAGCGTGCGGCCTTGCGCCGCGGCGACGTCGAGCGTGCGGGGCGTCACCGGCTTGACCCGCAGGTCGACCATCGCCAACACGTCGGCAAGCGGCGTCAACCGTGAAATCTTCTGTATTGTTTCGGCCGCCGCCATGTTCCGCACGCTTGACCTTGTGAGTCCGACAACCTTCAGTCTACATCAACTAGTGGTCCGATTCTAACATTCGCATCCCGTCTGGGCCGGCACTCTGCGAATGTTAGAATCAATGGACCACTAGCAAGTTATTATTGCTAGTGGAGCTTTGGATTTGCGTTCGCTTAAGTATTCGCGGCAAGGGGTAGCGAATGTCAAATCCGCTCCACTAGGCGCCGACTGGAGCAAAGCTTTTGGCCGAAAAACTCATGAACCTGCGCGGTCTGAAGTGCCCACTGCCGGCGCTGCGGGTCAAGAAAATGCTATCGACGCTGACATCCGGCGACCTGATCGTGGCCGAATGCACCGACCCGCTGGCCGCGCTCGACATCCCCAATTTGCTGCGCCAGACCGGCGACGCGCTTGAGGGCAAGGAGCAGGCGGAGGGGCTGCTGACGTTTCGGATCCGGAAATCGTAGCCGAAAGATATTATGCCACTTTCCGCTTCCTGACAGTACGTTTCGACTCGGATGACCGAGCAGACAAAATGAGTCCCAAAGCCTTAAGAATCCGCCCTCATCGCGGTCGGCCACCCGCGCGTTGCGAATGATCAGATCCACTGAAAATTCCCCACCGCTTCAATATAGATGACGCGGCAGCCACAGTGCCAATTCGGGAAAGGCGAGCAGCAGAACAATGAGGACCGCGCTCGCCGCCAGGAACATCGCACTGCCGATATACATATGGCTGAGCTTGGCGTCGGGCAGTTGCGCCTGCAAGACGAACAGATTGATGCCCATCGGCGGATGGATGAGCCCGGCCTCGATCAGCACCACCAGCAACACGCCGAACCAGATCGGATCGTAGCCGAGACCTTGCACCAGCGGCACGAATACCGGCACGGTGATGATGATCATGGTGAGCGATTCCAGGAAACTGCCGAGCGCGATGTAGAACAGCACGACCACGATCATCACCGTGAGCGGCGGCAGGTTGAGCGACACCACCCATGCGGCGAGTCCGGTGGCGATCTGCGTCTGCACCACGAAATAGCTGAACATGATGGCGCCGAGTAGAATGAAGAACAGCATCGCCGTGGTGCGGCTCGCTTCCACCAGCGACTCGATTAGTTTGCGCACGGTCAACTGTCCGCCGGCGGCGGCGAGCAAAATGGTAACGAAGGTGCCGACGGCGGCGGCCTCGGTCGGCGAAAACCAGCCGGCGTAAATGCCGCCGATCGACAGCGCGAAGATGAACAGCAATTTCCACATACCGAGCGAAGCGGCCAGCCGCTCGCTCCATGGAAGCCGCGGCGACACCGGCGCCCAATGCGGCTTCAGCCAGGTTGCGATCTTGATGACGCCGATCTGCAAGGCGGCGAGCAACAATCCCGGGATCATGCCGGCGGCGAACAATTGCGGGATCGATTGCACCGCCGTCAGCCCATAGAAGATCAGCATCACCGAGGGCGGAATGAGAATGCCGAGCGTACCGCCCGCCACCACCGAGCCGAGCGCCAGCCGTTCGTCATAACCGGCGCGGCGCATTTCGGGAATGGCGACATGGCTCATGGTAGCGACCATCGCCACCGACGAACCGGAGATAGCGCCGAGCGCGGCGCAGGCGCCGATGGTCGCAGTCGCCAGCGTACCGCGCCGTCCACTAAACATGATGTTGATCGAGCGGAACAGGTCCCGCGCCATGCCGGAATGCGCGGCAATCACGCCCATCAGCACGAACAGAGGTACCACCGATAAATCATAAGCCGAGGCAAACGTCAGCGGCACGCGCCCGAGCACCTGCACCGTTTGTTCCCAACCGTTGAGCGCGGCGTATCCGAGCGCGCCAACCGAACCGAGCGCGATGGCGACCGGCACGCGCAGAAAGATCATGGAGATCATCGCCGCGAAACCGAAAATGCCGACGATGTGCGGGTTCATGATGAGGCCCGCGCGCGCACGAGGCTCGCCAGACTGGCGACGAGGATGACGCCGGCCGGCAATAGCGAAAGCGCAATCCCCAAGATCATCAGCGCCCAATGCACCGTCATCGGGATGGCGAGATCGGACGAGACTTCATGAAAGCGGTGCGCGTCGAGCGCCGGCGGCACCATGTGCCAGAGCAGCACCGCCAGGAACACGAAGGCGATGAAATTGGCGATGGCCTTCAAGAGTTCGACCGCGCGCGGGCCGACCAGATGATCGATGAAGTCGATGACGATATTTTCGGCGCGCAGGAAAACGTCCGGCAGGCTCATGAACACCGAGCCGACCAGGAACAACTGCACGAGATCGTAAGCGCCGGTGATCGGCAGATTGCCGACCGCGCGCAGGCATACGTCGGCAACGGTGACCATCATCATCGCCGCCAGGAAAAACGCCGCGCCATAGCCGGCGCAGCGCGTCATGGACGCCAACAGGCGGCCTGGGCCCCCCGCCCCGTTCATGCCTTCCAGAACGAGAACGAGGTCTTGGCGGCTTTATCGGCGGCGGCTTTCATCGCCGCGTGCACCTTGGTCGCCGGATGTTTGTTCTTGTCGAGGTCGGCCAGTACGCGCGCGGTGTCCTCGGCGCCGACCTTCTTGAAGTGAGCATCTTCTTCTTTGGTCAACTCGATCGCGGTGCAGCCTTCCGAAGTGAGATATTTTTTGCCGGGCGCGTCGGCCGAGTCCCACAGCTTGCCGATTTCCTGCAAGCGCGGCTTGGTCGTGTCGACGATCAGCTTTTGCAGTTCGGCCGGCAGCTTCGCATAGGAGTTCTGATTCATCGCGACGCCAAAGCTCGAGACATAGGCGTAGAGTTCGGTTGTGTATTTCACCAGCCCGCCGAGCCGGAACGCGGTATGCGCCCCGCCGTAGTCGGTGAACACGCCGTCGACGGTACCCTTCTGCAACGCGTCGGCGATACCCGACGGCGGAATACCGACCGGGGTGGCGCCGAGCGAGGCGATGTAACTCTTGATCGTGACCGAGGCGAAGCGCACGCGCATGCCTTTCATGTCATCGACCTTTTTGACCGGCGTCTTGGCGGTGAGCAGAACGCCCGGTTGCGTGGTCAGCAGGTAGAGAATCTTTACACCCGGATATTCCGGCTCCAGCAGTTTCATCACCTCCGAATCGTTCAGCGTCTTGGTACCGATCTCGGAACTGCCGACCATATAGGGAAGCTGGATGATTTCGGTCATCGGAAAGCGGCCAGGCGTGGCCCCGTGCAGGAACCAGGTGATGTCGGCGACGCCGGTGCGGGCGTAGTCGGCATAGTTCGGCGTCGGCCCCATCGTATTGGCCGGGAAAATGGTGATGTTGAGCTTGCCGCCCGAGGTCTTCTTCAGTTCATCGACCCAGCGCTGAAGATATTCGGAAAAGATGTGCTTGGGCGAAATGAAGTGGCCGAGCTTGAGATCGAACGTGGTCTGCGCGGTCGCCACGCTCGGCGCCGCCAGCACGGTCGCGCCGGCCAGCAATGACGTCGAGAATTCGCGCCGGTTCATGGACTTCTTCATGGACATTCCCCCTGGACTGCCGGCCCTATGGTGAGCCGTTGCGTTGGCAACAGTCTGCGCCGGTTTTCACCGGCTGACAACGCTCAGCGCTTCCCCAAAACTAATGGGGCTTGTGCCCACCATGCGCGTCGACCCCGGCCGGAGCCACGTATTTGAGCCGCTTGAGACTGGCCGGATCGGCTTTCGGCACGCCCGTCACCGGCCCGCCCTTGATAGTGACGCGCTCCATGTAGCGCTTCTGCGGGTAGTAATCGTGCACCGCGTAATGCTGCGCCGAGCGGTTGTCCCACACGGCGATGGTATGCGGCTCCCAGTGATGACGGAATTGGTATTCCGGCACGAAAGCCTGACGGAACAGGAGATCGAGCAGGGTGCGGCTTTCGTGCTCGTCCATGCCGTTGATGCCGACGGTGAACTGTGGATTGACGAACAGCGATTTTCTGCCCGAAACCGGATGGATGCGCACCACCGGGTGCAGCACCGGCGGATATTTAATTTCGAAAGCTTGCAGCTTCTTGCGGTCTTCTTCCGATTTGCCGAACAACGGCCGGAACGGCTTCATGTCGTGAATGCCTTCCAGTCCGGAAATGAATTGCTGCATGCGGTCGGAGAGGCCCTCATAAGCCGCTGTCATGCTCACGAACATGGTGTCGCCGCCGACCTGCGGCACTTCCTTGGCAACGAGAATGGTCGCCATTGGCGGCTCGGTGCGGAAGGTTTCGTCCGAATGCCAGACGTCGGTTCCGAAGGGCGGCGTGGTCTCGTCGTTGCGAAACTTGATCAGCTCCGGCGCGTTCTTGCCCTCGTTCGGCGCGAAGGGATGCACGGTGAGCTCGTTGAAGCGGCGGCCGAAGTCCATCAGGTTTTGCGACGAGATGTCTTGCTTGCGAAAGACGAGCAGCTCGTGCTCGACCAGCGCTGCTTCCACCGCCTTAAACTGCTCGTCCGGCAAAGCTTTGCGCAGATCGGTGCCGCTGACTTCGGCGCCGAGATGCACGCCGGTCTTTGTCACGGTAACGCCGGCGATCTCGTTGGTCAGCGGCTTACCCTGATTGAAGGCGAAAGGCTGGTTCATGGCGCTCTCCCGGATGCATTTTGGTTGGCGAATATGATGCCTAACTTTCGAGGCCGCCGTCTAGGCCACTAATCCAGGCAAAAGCCCTTGCCGCGCACGAAGGCGCCGAAATCAGCGCGCGCCGGATTGGCATATTGCCGCGCCTTGTCTTCCGACCAGCCGTAGAATGGCGCGCGCCCGAAGCGTTCCGGCTCGCGCTGGTTGCGGTAGGGCCGCGTCGTGTCGCGCCGCTTGTCGTAGCCGTCGATCGCCGCTGCAAGATCGCCCTCGTCGTAGCGCTCTTCATGCACGGTAAGAGTAAGCGGCAGCCGCGGCGTGATGGCGCCCGCTTCCGCCGGCCAGCCCACACACATTCCGGCAATCGGAAACACCTTGTCGGGCAGGCCGAGCAGTTCGCTCACCGTAACCGAATGATCGCGGATGACGCTGATCGGACAGCAGCCCAGACCCACCGCCTCGGCCGCGTGCAGGAAAGTCGCCAGCACCAGAGCCGCATCGATGCTGGCGTTGAAAAACAGATCGAGATGATCGTTCGGAAACGGCTTGCCGCGCTTCTCAGATATAAAAGGCAGCCGCCGCGCATTGCCTAGGAATACCAGAAATACCGGCGCGGTGATGATCCAGGGCATCTCCGGCAACAGCGCGGCGATTTTTTCGCGCCGCGCCTTGTCGCGCAAAATAAGGATGTCGGCCTGCTGCAAATCGCTTTTCGACGGCGCCGACAGCGCGCAGGCGCATAACAGCCGCGACAAATCCGGCATGACATCGCGCTCGCTGAAGCGCCGGTGCACGCGATGGCCGGCGATGCGGGCAAGCTCCTCAAGGCCGGCGAGACCGGGATCGGCCGGAATGCTTTCGCCGAAGCGTTCCGACAACGACGATTGAATATCGCTTATGGACATAGCGCGCTCCGTTCAAGGCGTATCGACCACCGGCGTGAGCGGGCGGCCGCCGCAGCCGCAAGTCGGATTCAGACACATGATTTTCTGCACGGTGCCGCCGAGCACAGCAGCCTGATGCTTTTCCTCAACCGCCGCCTTCACCGAGGCAATCGGATCGGGATCGCCCATTTCGAAGGGATAGTCGGACCCGATCATCAGCCGTTCCGCTCCGACCAGATCGATGAGATAACGCAAGGTCGGCGTCGAGAAGGTGATGGTGTCGTAATAAAGTTTTTTCAGCACGTCGCGCGGATGGCTATTGAAGCCTTTCGCGCCTGGCTCGGGCCGGAAGTCGAGCGCGTGCTGAAAGCGCTCGATCTGATAGGGCAGGAAGCCGCCGGCATGCGGCACCTTGATGAGCAGATCGGGAAAGCGGTCGAACACGCCGGAATACATCATGCGCACAATCGCGATCGTGGTGGCGAGCGGATAGCCGATGCAATTGTGCAGGAAAAAGTCGTGCAGACCGGCCGGGCGCAACTCGTCGTAAGGGTGGAAGATCAGGAAGGTCCCCATTTCCTGCATCGCCGCCCAGAACGGGTCGAGCGACGGGTCGTCGAGGAAACGTTTCGGGCCCAGATAAGTCGCGATCTGGGCGGCGCGGAAGCCGTATTTCTCGTTCGCGCGCTGCATGACGGAGATTGCGCTTTTTGCGTCCTGCAACGGCACGTTGGCCGCTCCGGCGAAGCGGTTCGGATGCGCGGCGACGACGCCGGCAATCGCCTCGTTCTGTAATTCGGAAAAACGCACGCCGAGATCGAGCGGCATCGTATAGGCCGAAAAATCGACCCAGCCGGTCAGGATCTGCATGTCGATGCCCTGCCGGTCCATCGTGGCGAGGCGCTCATCGACATTCGTCAGAAACAACGGCAACGGCCGCACGTAATCGGAACCGGCAAGCTGCACCAGCGGGCGCTTTTCGTCGCCGCTCCATCTCACGCCGTAATGCGCCGCCTGCTTGCGCAGCGTCTTGCACATGTCGGGCGGAACAATGTGGGCGTGGGTGTCGATCACCGGCGTCGGCATAATTGTCTTCCTGTTCGTCAAGCGCACTTTCGCGCAGGCTATCACGCGCACGCACCGGCCGCCGTTTCAATAAATTTCCATATGACGAAATGCGGACGCGCCATGCCGCCCGAGTGCATTGTCATCGCCCGTCCGGTCTGCGACCATCGGCGCAAGGGCGATCTTATACCGCACTGCGGAATGGAATTAGCACTCGCATGCCGGGATTTGCATGAAGGTCGAAGGTGAAATCAGCGTCGATGCCCCTCGCGCGTCGGTGTTCGAGCGGCTGCGCGACGCGCCGTTCTTTGCTTCCTGCGTCGATGGCGTCAGCGATCTCACCGCCATAGACGAGACGCATTACAATGCGTCGTTCGCGACCAAGGTCGCCTTCATGAGCTTCAAGTTCAAGGTCAGCGTCGAGATGACGCGCATTGTTCCGCCCGACGAGATCGAGGCCAAAGTCGAGGGCACGCCGGTCGGCATCGTCGGCAGGCTGACCGCGACCGCCTCCACCAAATTGACCGAACGCGATGGCAAGACTGTCATCGCCTATGTGATCGACGCCAATCTGACCGGCAAGCTTGGCAGCATCGGGCAACCGGTGTTGAAGTCGAAGGCAAAGGAAATGGAAAAACAATTCGCCACGCGCATGGCCGCGGCATTCGCGAATGCGGGAGCAGCGTCATGACGCCCTTCGAACTTTTAGAACCCGCCTCGCTCAAGGACGCCATCGCGCTGATCGATCCCGACGATCCGACGGTGCGGCCGATGGCCGGCGGGACCGCGCTGATGCTGATGATGAAGGCCGGCGTCTTTGCGCCGACGCGGCTCATCAGCCTCGGCAAGATCGGCGACGCTCTCACCCGCATCGAAACCAAGGACGGCGCGCTCGCAATCGGCGCTATGACGACTTTGTCCAAGGTCGAGCATTCGGCCGACGTGGCCAAGTACGCGCCCGTCATCGTGCACACCATGAAGCGGTTGTCGAATGTGCGCGTGCGCAATGTCGCGACCATCGGCGGAAATCTGGCGCACGGCGATCCGCATATGGACCTGCCGCCGGTGCTGATCGCGCTCGGCGCGAGCGTGCGCACCGCCGCGACCAAAGGCGGGCGCGAATTAATGGTTGAGGACCTGCTCACCGACTATTACGAAACCGCGCTCGAACGCGACGAACTGATCGCCTCACTGCGTATCCCGGCACAAGGCAAGGCACGCGCGGCTTATCTGAAAGTCACTACCGGCTCGGCCGACGATTGGCCGGCGCTTGGTGTCGCCGTCTCGCTCGACATGGATGGCGACAAAATCAAAACGGCGCGCGTGGTGGCGAGCGCGGCGACGCCGATGGCGATCCGCCTCAAGGGCGCCGAAAACGTGCTCACCGGCAAAGCAGTCGACGACAAGACGTTGAAAGCCGCGGGGGACGCCGCCTGCGATGAAGCCGAGATGGTCGCCGACGTGCGCGGCTCGGCTGCCTACAAGCGCGAACTGCTGCGCATTTATATCGGTCGCGCCGTGCGCGCCGCCCAGCAAGCGGATGCAAAGCCATGAGCGGCACGGTTCTCACAGGCGGACAGGTCGGACGCTCGCTGCCGCGCCTTGAAGCGCGCGCCAAAGTCACCGGCGCGGCCGAATATACCCACACCATGCGCGTGCCCGGCATGCTGTACGCCAAGATGGCGCGCAGTACCGTGCCGCATGGCCGCATCAAATCAATCGACGTGAGCGCGGCCAAGGCCGTGCCCGGCGTCTATGGCGTCTATACCGGCGAGGACATCAAGACCGTCATTCCCGATCCCTATTACGGCCCAGCCTTTCACGATCAACCGATTTTGGCGCTCGGCAAGGTGCATTACATCGGCGAGCCGGTCGCCGCCGTGCTGGCCGCCGATCCACATGTCGCCGAACACGCGGCGGCGCAGATCGTGGCCGAATACGAAGAGTTGCCGGCGGTGTTCGACGAGGTCGAGGCGGCCGAGGATAAAGTGCTCGTTCATGACGAGCTCAAGCCCGCCACCACTTTCGCCGATTTGAAGCATCTGAAAGGCCGCAAGGATACCAACTGTGCACTCGACTTCCGGCTGCGGCGCGGCGATGTCGAGAAAGGCTTTGCGCAAGCCGCGCATATTTTCGAACACACCTTCAAGACGCAGAAGGTCCTGCATCTCGCCTTCGAGCCGCACGCCTCCATCGCCGACTACAAAGACGACGGCGTGACCATCTATTCGTCGGCGCAAGGCCCGTCTTTCGTTCGTACCGAAATCGCCCGCCTGCTCGGCTGGCCGGAAAACCGCGTGCGCATCAAGGTGCCGTTCCTTGGCTCCGGCTATGGCGGCAAGCTTTACATCAAGATGGAGGCTCTGGCGCTCGCGCTATCGATGCTGTCGCGCCGGCCGGTCAAAGTCGCGCTCACGATGGAAGAAGTCTTCTTCACCATCACCAAGCATCCGAGCACGTTCAAGATCAAAAGCGGTATCGACAAGGACGGCCGCGTGATCGCGCGAAAATGCGAAATCTGGTGGAACGGCGGCGCTTTCGCCGATATCGGCCCGCGCGTAACGCAGAAATCCGGCTTCACGGCTTCGGGTCCCTACGACATCGAGAATGTCTCGATCGATTCCTACGCGCTCTATACCAACCTGCCACCGGCCGGCGCCCTGCGCGGCTTTGGCATTCCGCAACTGGTGTGGGCTTACGAAAGCCACACCGACATGATCGCGCGCGCCTTGAAGCGCGATCCGCTCGATTTCCGCAAACAGAATTTGCTGCGCGAAGGCCGTCCGCACGCCACCGGCACGATCCTGAAGGACGCGGCCATCGAGAAAGTGCTCGATACGATTGCCGCCCGTCTCGACTGGAAGAAGCCGTTCGAGCGCGGAACCGGCACCGTCAAGCGCGGGCGCGGGCTGGCGGTCGCGCTGAAAGCCGTGATCTCGCCCACCACCTCGGTCGCCATCGTCAATGTCGGCGGCGACGGCAGTTGCACGCTTTATTGCGGCACTATCGACATGGGCCAAGGCTCCGACACCGCTATGGCGCAGATGGTCGGCGAAGTTCTCAACATGCCGGCAGAGACGATCCGCGTGGTGCCGCGCGATACCGACGTGGTGCCCTATGACATGGGCACGCTCGGCTCGCGCTCGCTGTTTCATATGGGGCACGCGGTGCGGCTTGCCGCCGAAGAGGCCAAGGCCAAGATCGCCGAACTGCGCCGCGAGGTCGGCGAGCCGGATGGCTCGAACGCGCCGCTCGCCGACCTGTTTCAGAAAAAATACGGCATGCAGGCCGGCAACATCGTCGGCACCGGCACCTACAAGCCCGACTACATCCCGCCCGAAGCCGGCACCGGCCAGACCACTAACGCGACGCCGTTCTGGATGACCGCCGGCGCCGGCGTCGAGATCGAAGTCGATACCGAAACCGGGCATGTGCGCATCCTGCGCCTGATCAACGTCGCCGACGTCGGCAATCCGATCAATCCGCGCATCGTCGAGACGCAATTGTCGGGCGCCTCGCTGATGCAGCTCGGCTTTACGATGTTCGAGAAGATGCACATCGACAACGGGCAGGTCACCAATGCCTCGTTCGCCGATTACAAGATCCCTGGCATTCATGATGTTCCAGCGATTATGGAAAACGAGGCAGTCGAGGCTTATCAGTCGAACGGCCCGTTCGGCGGCAAGGGCGTCGGCGAGCTCGCCACCTTCGGGGTGTCGCCGGCTATCGCCAACGCCATCGAGGATGCGGTTGGCGTGCGTCTCATGGAATTGCCGCTGACGCCGGAAGTTGTCTTCCGCGCCATCCGCGCCCACAACAACATGCCGTTGGGGGACGAGTGATATGGTTACGCGCACGATTTCATTCACCCTCAACGGCCGCGCGGTCAACGCCGAGGTGCAATCGCATCACAATCTGGTCGAGATGCTGCAATCGCAATTCGCGCTCACCGGCGCGCGCGAAAGCTGCGGCCAGGGCCTGTGCGGTTGCTGCACCGTCATGGTCGACGGGCTCGCGGTGTCCGGCTGTCTCTTTCTCGCGATGCGTGCCGACGGCACGGAGGTGACCACGGTCGAAAACCTCGCCACACCGAAAACGCTCGATCCGGTGCAGCAAGCCTTCATCGACTGCGGCGCCTTCCAGTGCGGCTATTGCACCTCGGGCTTCATCCTGATGGCGAAGTCGCTGCTCGCCGAAAATCCCGATCCGAATGACGACGAGATCAAGGACTACCTCGCCGGCAATCTGTGCCGTTGCGCGGCCTATCCGGAAATCATCGACGCGGTCAAAACGGCCGCGCGCAACACAAAGCCGGCTTAACCGGCCATTTCAACCGGGGCGACCTAGAGGGAGGGACTACCATGACCGACACTGTGAGGGCTTCGGAGCCTTGGTATCGCAGCCTGAATGCGAACCAATGGAAGACCATGATCGCGTCGAACCTCGGCTGGATGTTCGACGGCTATGAAACCTTCGCGCTGATTCTGGTCGTCGGCGCGGCGCTGCATCAACTGCTCGAGCCGTCGCAATTCGCGCAGATTCCGGCCTATGCCGGCACGGTGATCGGCATCACGCTGCTCGGCTGGGGCTGCGGTGGTGTGATCGGCGGCATTCTCGCCGATTACATCGGCCGCCGGCGCACCATGATGATTTCGATTCTGGCTTACTCGCTGACGACGGGGTTGTCGGCCTTCGCCTGGAACTGGGAATCCTTCGCCATCCTGCGCTTCATCGTCGGCATCGCCATCGGCTCCGAATGGGCGACCGGCGCCTCGATGACGGCGGAAGTCTGGCCCAAGCATGCGCGCGGCCGCGGTGCCGGCCTCATGCAATGCGGGCTCGGCATTGGCTTCTTCCTTGCTTCCTTCGTCTGGCTGTTCGTTGCCCCGCACGGCCCGGACGCCTGGCGCATCATGTTCTTCCTCGGCATCATTCCGGCGCTGTTCGCCTTCTGGCTGCGCACCGGCGTCGAAGAATCCAAGCCTTGGGAAGAAACGAACGCGCGCCGAAAGGCGGCGCACGCCAAGAAGAAAAGCGGCGGCGCAATGAATGCGGACGAGCACGCGCTAACGCGCTTCACGCTCGCCGATCTGTTCGCCGATCCGGTGATCCGCAAGCGCGCGATCGTCTGCTTCCTGATGTCGCTGACAACGACGCTGGCCTGGTGGGGCATCGCGACCTGGGTGCCGCCCTTCGTCGCCGGCATCGCCGCCAAGCAAGGCCTGCCGCCACAGACCTGGGCGAGTTATGCCGGCATGAGCTACAATATCGGCGCTATTATCGGTTACATCGGGCTTGGCTTCCTGGCGGATCGCTTCGGCCGCAAGCCGATCGTGATGATCTTCTTCGCCGCCTCGTTCGTCCTCACTTTCGCGCTCTATAAATGGACGACCGACCTCAACATGCTGTTGCTGGTGGCGGCGGTGAACGGCTTCTTCACGCTCGGCCAATATTCGTGGATGTCGGTGTGGATGCCGGAGCTGTTCCCGACTCGCATGCGGGCAACCGGAATGGCCTTTGCGTTCAATGGGCCGCGTTTCATCGCTTTCCTCGGGCCGTTGTTCGCCGGCGTGCTGATCGCCAAGCTCGGCGGCTTCAGCGGTGTCGCGGTGACGATCTCGTTCATCTACATTCTCGGTTTCGTGCTGGTGCCGTTGCTGCCCGAGACCAAGGGGATCGAGTTGCCGAAGTAGCCTTCTTTCCACTTCCCCCTGAAAGGGGGAGATCGGATTGCGTCAGCAATCCGGGTGGGGGTCATTTCTGAAGTGCCCCCTCCCTGACCCTCCCCCTTTCAGGGGGAGGGAAAAGAAGAGCGACATTGCCTTAGCAACGCCCACCCATAATCGTTGCCGTTCGGCGTGCGCACCAGCGCATGCGCATGCCGCCGGTTATAGCCGGTGTTGGGTAGCGCCACGCCCGGCTGATGATAGAACTCGATGAAAATAACCGGGCTATGCACGCGATAATAAAACGGCACTTGGTCGCCGAACTCGCCGATCCATGAGAAATAAGTTTCATCGAAATGCGCTTCGACTTCCGCAAGGCGCACTTCCGCCTGCCCGGGCGCCAGCCGTTGCGTGTAAAGCTTGATGAGATCGAGCAATTGCCCGCGCTGCGCGTGCGTCATCGAGGTCGAGACCACGCCGGCGTAAGGGACGACCACATTGTCCTGGAATCCGGAGGCATAGCCATCGAATGGCAAGTCCATGCCGATGGTCGCAAGCTTGCGCTGCAAGGCCGTCAGCGCGCCCATGAAGGCAAGGCCGCGCGCCTCTTCCTCGCGCAAAACCGTGAGGCCTTTGTATTTTCCGGCTTCCGCCAGAACAGGCTCGGAGCCGAGCAGCACCGGCGACAGCACCATCTGACCGCCAAGCGCGAAGCAGTTGATGTTGCAGTGATGGCCGTCGAGCTGCCAGCCCCAGGGTTTATCCGGCGACGGCTCGCCGAACAGGCTGATCCAATAAAAATATTCGCCAAATTCGAGCGGCAGCCCGGTCATTTCGGCGAGCGTCTGGTTGAGCCTCATCGAGGCGCGCGCGGTCTCGTAGGCCGCGACGCCCAGGCTCACGCGCAATATCTCGTAGACTAGTTCGCGCTGTTGTTCGCTCAGCTCGACCAGACACAAACCATGCCGCATCAGGTTGCGGTGGATGTTGCTCCAGGTGCGCCACACTTCGCCATCGACGTCGAAGAACACGGCTTTGCGTTGCGCGTCATCGAGCGAGGCGATGAAGGCTTCGACGGCATCGCGCATCGGCTTGAGCGAGACGCCCGTCTCGCGCAGGGGAAACAAATCCGGATCGACCGCGCCGGTCGCGGTCAAGCCCGTGAACGGCTGCGCCAGATTTTTGTGCCAGCCGGCGAACAGGTTCTGCAAAGGCTGAGACACGGTCGAAGTATCGACGCGCGGCGGGGCACGCAGCGGGCTTGGGACGGCGGTCGGTTCCGACATGGCGGTCAAGTCTATCACCTCCGCCCTTGCGGTTGAAGCGAGGCCGCGCGCCCGCCCCTACAACCGGCGCAGAGCCGATACGCGCGCTGGGCGTCTGGCCGCTTCGCCTGATGTGTGCTGTATTTGAAAAAAATAATCGTATGGGAGGCTTGGCCGTGAAGCTCGTTCTGTTCCAGACATCGCCATCGTCCGAAATCGTGCCCGGAGTCATGACCGAGCGCGGTGTTATTGACGTCTCGACGGCCGTCAAAACTTCTCACACCCCGCAACTGACTATGCAAGGCATCATCGACGACTTCGACCGCTTGCGTCCGACCCTCGAAAAGATTGCACGGGATGAAAAGGCGACGCCGGTGACCGACGTGCGCCTGCGTCCGCCGCTGCCGCGCCCCGGCAAGATGCTCGCCTGCATCGCCAATTATTGGGAGCACGCCCAGCGCGAAGCGCGCCCGCTTAACATGTTCATGAAAAATCCGGACGCGGTGATCGGGCCCGGCGATACCATCGTGCTGCCGGAATACACCGTACCGTGGATCTTTATGCACGAGGCCGAGCTGGCGCTGGTGCTGCGCGGCCCTTCCAAGATGGTGAAGGCGAAGGACTGGCAAGGCGCTGTGTTCGGTTACACTTCCATGATCGACGTCTCGGCGCGCGAGCAGGGCCGCAAGACCTGGCCATCTTCGCCTTACACAAGCTGGCTCGGAAAATCCTTCGACACCTTCGGGCCGATCGGGCCCTGCATCACCACCGCCGACGAGATCAAGGACCCGAACGACCTCATTGTGAAATTCTGGAACGATGGGCAGCTTCGCCACAACTATAACACCGACGACATGGAGCACCGCGTGCCCGAACTGGTCGAGTTCGCCACCACCGTCATGACCATGAACTCCGGCGACCTGATTGCCTGCGGCACCAACCACGAGGGCCTCGGCGCGCTTCAGGACGGCGAAACAGTCGATATCGAAATCCAGCACATCGGCAAGATGACGCTGAAAGTGAAGGACCCGCTAAAACGCAAGTGGGAGCGTGGCGTCTACATGGGCGAGGATTCGACCAACCCGGACGCGGTCAAGCGTCACCGGCCGAAATGATGGGACGCGAGCGCCGCGTGGCGTAACGCCGTAGTTGTATAAGTGTGCGTGTTGGCGCGGCCGCAGCCATAACGCCTTGCGATGCCGATGCGCCGAACATTCGCGGCGATAGACAAGCGCGCGGCCAGCGGACATAATTTATGAAAATGCGGAATACGGCTCGGTTATGAGCGCGGACAGCGCTCGGCTGTAACACCGCTGCCGCTTCGACAAATTCGATCGCTAAAATGCAATCGACCAAAGGGGGAGACGCCATGCCTGCCGCCGTCAGTGCTGTCCGCACCCAGCCGACCATGGACCCGGAAGAATGGAAGCGGCGCGTCGATCTCGCCGCCGCCTTTCGCCTTTCGGCGATGCAAGAATGGGATGAAGGCCTGGTCGCGCATTTGTCGGCGCGCGTGCCCGGCGAGGCCAATCACTATCTGCTGCATCCGGCGCATCTGCTGTTCGAGGAGATCACCGCCTCGGGCCTGCACAAGCTCGACGAGAAGTGCAATCACGTCGAACCGAGCGACGAGATGCCGCACAAATTCGCCTTCCCGTTTCACAAAGGCATCTACGACGCCTATCCGCAGGCGCAATGCATCATGCATTTGCACACCAAATACGCGACCGCTGTTGCGATGCAGGAACAGGGCCTCGTCCCCGGCAATCAATACGCCATGTGGCTCGGCAAGATCGGTTATCACGATTATGAAGGTCTGATCTCGACCGACGAAGAAGGCCAACGGCTGGCGAAGAATTTCGGCGACAGCCAGGTCGTCTTGCAACGCGGCCACGGCTTCGTGCTGTGGGGCCACAGCGTCCCCGAGGCTTACATGCTTGCGTTTCTCGTCATCCGCGCCTGCGAAACGCAGGTGCGCTCGCTCGCCGGTGGCGTCAAACCCTATATCCCACCGCAGCACGTGCTCGACATCACGCCCGGCCAGGCGCGCATCATCACCGACGGCAACGCGCCGTTCAACCAGATGAGTTGGCGCGCGCTGCTGCGCAAGCTCGACCGCGAGCAGCCGGACTACAAAACCTGAGCGCGCTATTCCTACGGAGCTTTGTGAATGACCGTCCTGCAACGCGCGACGACCGAAAGTTCGCTGCCAAATTATCATCGCTCGATCGACTGGGAGGCGCTTTACAAGCGCTATCCGGTCCCGGATGTGTTCGAGCGCACGCGCTGGCGCTGGTCGGCCGACGAAATCCACGCCTTTCAGAACGAGCAGTTACTCGATCTGATGCTGACCGGCTGGCAGAACGAATTCTACAAGCGACGCTGGAAGGCCGTGGGGCTTGAACCGGGCGACATCAAATCGATCGATGACATCGGCAAGCTGCCGACTTTCGATTCGGGCGATATCAAAAAAGACCAGGAGGAGAACCCGCCCTTCGGCCTGATCAACGGCGACGTTTTCGCCAAAATGCAGACGACGCCGATGAAGCTGCAAACCTCGGGCGGCACCACCGGCAAGCCGCGCCCGACTTTATACGCGCCGCAGGAGTGGGAGATGAATGGTCTCACCCATGCGCGCAATCTCTATATCGTCGGCGTGCGCCCCGGCGACCGCGTGCAGATCCCGCACACTGCCTCGTTGGGCAATGCCGGCTGGTGCTGCTACAAGGCCTGCCACGATTACCTCGGCGCCCTGCCGATCACCACCGGCACCGGCGCCGTTACCTCCTCGCGCCGCCAGATCGAGATCGCGCAGGATTGGGGCACCAACGTCTGGTACGTGCGTCCCGAATACGCCACACAACTGGCCAAAGTCGCGCGCGACGAACTGAATTTCGACGTGCGCGACTTGAAGACCAAGTTTCTCGGCTGCGGGCTCGGACCCGACACCGAGAACACCTTCCGCAATCAACTCGAGGAACTCTGGGGCTGCGACGTTTTCGACATGTATGGCACGCACGAAATGGGCATGGGCGCCTTCGAGTGCAAACATAAGAACGGCCTGCATTTCCACGAAGACTCGACTTATTTCGAAATCGTCGGCGTTGAAGACGAAAAACCAACGCCGAACGGCGAGATCGGCAACATGGTCTGCACCATTCTGCATCGCCGCCAGCAGCCGATGATCCGCTTCAATCTGCGCGACCTCACTCGCGTGATCTCGACTGAACGCTGCGAATGCGGCAGTTGCTTCCGCCGCATGCAGAAGATGCTCGGCCGCTCGGACACCATGGTGCGCATCCGCGGCGTCTCGATCTGGCCGCAGGCCTGTCTGCCTGCGATCAAGAGCGACAACCGCACCACCGGCGAATGGCTCTGCGTCGCCGAGCGCAATGTGCGCGACGGTGTGGTGCGCGATGAGATGACGGTGAAGGTCGAAGTGCGCGACGACGCCCGCGGCTGGGACGGCCTGCAAGAGCATATCGAAAAGCGGCTGCACTCCGATCTCGGCCTCAAGCTCGCGGTCGAACTGGTGAAGGAAGACGACCTGATGGAATGGTCGAACCGCGGCCGCGAAGGCAAGCCGAAGCGCATCCTCGACAACCGTTTTGAGAAGAAATAACAGCCATGCGCTATTTCGATTGCCATTCGCATTTTTCGACGCAGGCCGGCCTGCACCATGCTAGCCAAGAAGATTACGAGCAGGCGCAGCGCGTGTTCAAACGCAAGCGCACCTTCGAGACCGAACAGGAAATGGCCGACGGTTTCCGCAAGCGCAATGTGCGCACCATTCTCGACATCTATCGTACCTGGCGCATGACCGACGAGGACGCCATCCGCCAGTCGCACGATTATGTCATCGACTTCGCGCGCAACAACCCGGACGTCGTTTACGGCAACTGGGTCGCGATCAATCCGTCGATGAAGGATTTCTGGCTGAAGGAATTCCGCCGCCTCATCGATTCTAACACCGGCTTTTACGGCTTCTGCCAGAGCCAGAACTCGCTCGGATATCCAGCCAGCGATCCAGTCTGGGACCCATTCTACAAACTATCCATCGACATCGGCGCGCCGGTGCTAATCATGACCGGGCTCACCGGCATCGGTCAGGGCATGCCCGGCGGCAAGGGCATTATCCTCGAAGACGGCCACCCGCGTCACGTCGACCGCGTCGCCGCGCGCTACCCGGAATTGAAAATTCTTGCCGGCCGCCCGGCCTGGCCGTGGCAGGACGACATGCTGGCGATCCTGCTGCACAAGGCGAACGTTTATTACGAAGTGCACGGCTGGTCGCCGAAATATTTCACGCCCGCGCTCAAGAAAGAAATCGGCTGGCGCATGCAGGACCGCGTGATGTTCGGCTGGGACTGGCCGACGCTCACACTCGAACGGCTGGTCGAGGACTGGCGCTCGCTTGGCTACACGGAGGAAGTCTACGAAAAAGTCTTTTACCGCAACGCCGAGGCCTTCTTCCCGAACGCGACGCAGAAATAGCATGATCGACGCAACTTCGCTGATCGAGAAACTCCGGCAAATTGCCGCCGCCGACCGCATCGGCGCGGCTGAACTCGCCGTGCTCTGCTCGGATGTTTTCCAGCTTTGCGGCATGGCGCGCGCCGACGCCGACATCGCGGCGGAAGTCGCGGCCTGGGCGCAATTGCACGGTTCGGATTCGCACGGCGCGGTACACCTGCCTCTCTACACGCGCGGACTGCTCGATGGCACGATCAAATGCCAACCGAACTTCGCGACGAAGCGCGCAATGCCGGCCTGCGCGGTGATCGACGCCGATCACGGCCTCGGCCTGGTCGTCAGCCGCCACGCCATCGACTTGGCGATGGATATGGCCAAGACTTATGGGCTCGGCGCGGTGGCCGTGCGCAAGTCGAGCCATTTCGGCGCCGCCGGTTATTATGCCGAACGCGCGGCCGATGCCGGCCTGATCGGTCTTGCCTTCACCAACGCCATGCCGGCCATCGCGCCGACCGGAGCGACGGTCGGCCTACTCGGCACCAACCCGATCGGCGCCGCCTTCCCCATCCCCGACGCCGATCCCATCGTCGCCGATTTCGCCACCGCCATGGTGGCGCGTTCGCGCATCCGCCACGCGCTCGCCGCCGGGCAGCCTTCGATCCCGGAAGGCTGGGCGCTCGACCCCGACGGCAAGCCGACCACCGACCCCGCTGTCGCGGTAAAGGGCTCGCTGCTGCCGATCGGCGGCCCGAAGGGCTACGCACTGTCGCTGATGGTCGAAATTCTCTGCACAGCTCTCTCGGATAATGAGCCCGGCTTTCAGGTCACTTACGAGAACATGGTCAAGCGGCCGAGCAACATCGGCCACTTTTTCCTCGCACTAAACCCAGACGGCTTTAGTGGCTCCGAAAATTATGGCGCACGCATAAGCCACATCGCCGATGTGATCGGCCAGGCCAAGCCGATGGCGGGCGCCGAGCCGCCGCGCCTGCCGGGCGGGCGCGGCCACGCGGTCGCGCGCAAAGTTGCGGCAGACGGCATTGCCATGTTCGATAATCTACGCGCCGCACTCAAGTCGGTCGCGGCCATGATCGAACAGCGTCCGGCAGCCGGCTAGATCAGCAGATTCATTATCGCCAACGAGATCGCCGGAATATAGGTCACCAGCAACAACGCGATCACCGCCAGGGCTACGAGCGGAACCAAGCCTGCGTACAAGGTCGCCGATGGCGTCTTGAAAAGCGCCTGGGTGACGAAAATATTCAGCCCGAACGGAGGGTGGAAGGTGCCGATCGTCAGGTTCATCACGACGATGACGCCGAAATGAATAGGGTCGATTCCAAGCGTGACCGCCACCGGCGCCAGCAATGGCGTCAGCATGATCAAGGCGGAGGCCGGATCGAGGAAGCAGCCGACGAACAGCAGAAAGCAATTGATGATCAGCAGCACGACCCAGCGCTCGGAATGCAAATGGGTGATCAGGTTGACCGTATCCTGTGCAATTCCGCTGATGGTGAGCAGCCAGGCATAAAGCCCTGCGACTGAGACGATGATGAAGATCAGACCGGTAAGATACATCGCCCGCGCGCCGGTTTCGAAAATCTCCCGCACTGTCGTCTCGCGGTAGACGAAATAGCTGACGAAGATCGCATAGACGCTGGCGACGCCGGCAGCCTCGGTCGGCGAGAATGCGCCCGAGTAGATGCCGCCGAAAATAATGACGATCGCGCCTAACGCCCAGACGCCGTCGCGCGAAGCCCGCAGGAATTCCGCTAACGAAAAGCGTCCGGTCTCGGTGATGCCGTGGCGAATAGAATACCAATAAATGTAGATGCCGAAGAGACCGGCCAGCAACAAGCCGGGACCGATTCCGGCGGCAAATAACTGGATGACCGAGGTGTCGGAAGCGATGCCGTAGATGATCATGGCGATCGACGGCGGGATCAGGTTGTCGAGTGCACCTTCGGCGGTGATCAGGGCTGAGGCGAATTTCTCGCTGTATCCGGCCTCACGCATACGCGGATAAGTCAGCGTACCGACAGCCGCGGTGCCGGCCGTGGTCACGCCGGAGATGGCGCCGAACAGCGCGGCAAAGCCAAGCGAGGTCAGCGGAATATGCGCGCGAAACCCGCCGACCAGCGAAGCGACCCAGCGCAGCAACCGCACCGTGATGCCGCCGCGCGACATCAAATCGCCGGCGAAGACAAAAAACGGCACCGCCAGCAGCGGATACTTGTCCAGGCTGTTGAAGATGTTCTGCGGGATGACCGTGAGCGGAACGTTGAAGAAAAATACCAGGATCACCAGCGAGGTTGCCAACAGCAGCAGAAATATCGGAAACCCGATGAGCAGAAGAAAAAACGGCAGAATTCCCATTACCCAGTACATGGCCTTGGCCCCCGCTCAGTCGAATTTGCCGGTGATATATGACCGGACACGCACGATCGCCGCCGCTGCCATAAAGATGAACCCGAACAGCACCGCCGTATGCGGAATAATAAGCGGAATGTCGGTCCCGGCCGTGACGCCGTGATTATGATAATAGAGATCGACAATCTTCCACGACTGCCACGCCACGAATATCGTGCAGCCGATGAGCGCGATGGTGATGGCGACGTCGACGGCGAGTTTCCAAACGCCTCGCAGGCCGGAATAAATCAGGTCCATGTTGAGATGAGCGCCGCGATAGGTGACCGAACCGGCAACCAGGAACACCGCCCAGATCACGATGAAGACCAGGATTTCTTCCGCCCAGAACAACGGCTTTGCGAATACGTAGCGGCCGATCACATTGACGATGTTGATGCCGACCGCCACCAGGAACAGCGCTCCCGACACGTAATGCGGCATCGTGACGAAGATCAGTTCTTCGATTTGCCTTCGCCTAGAAGGCGTCTGGTCATCCGGCATGGTCGCTAAGCCCTCATTGTCGGCGTACAAAAACAACGATGCCGGACGCGGCGAAGCGCCGGCATCGGGCGCAGAGCACTAGGAGATACTAAACGGAACCGGCGCACTTTGTCTTGTTGGCAAAGCGCGCCAGCCCCAATTTAGTCTCGGCCGAATTAGTACTTCGCCGCGGTCTGCTGGATCTTGTCGTAGAAGGCCTTGAGCGCCGGGCTGTCCTTCGTGACTTCGACCCCGATCGGCTTCAGGCGCTTCTCCAGTTCGGCCTGGTCGGCCGCGGGCAGCTTGACGATTTCGCCGCCGCGATCGAGCCACTTCTTGCGCAACTCGACGTTTTCATCGTTCGAGGTTTTTTCGGCCCAAGGCTGCAACTTGCGCGCCTCGTCGACCACGATCTTGGCGAGGTCCGGCGGCAGTTTGTCGAGCCAGGCCTTGCTGAGGCAGATGTAGGCGACCAGCAGCGTGTCGTGCGTTTCGGTCAGTGTTTTGCCTACATTTTGCAAGTTGAAGTTGGTGTAGATGGAAATGCCGCTCATGGTGCCGTCGATCACGCCGTTTTGCAGCGAGGTGATCATTTCCTGCAAGCCCATCGGCACCGCGGTGGCACCGAGCGCGCCCATGCGCGCGCGTTCGGCCGGCGTGGCGTTGACGCGCAGCTTGCGTCCTTTGAAATCCGCCAGCGTGCGAATCGGCTTCCTGCCGCCGAAGTAAAGCGATTCGGCCGCTACCCGGATGGCGACACCGACCAGACCCTTCGACTCGGCCATGTTCAGGATGTACTTATTGAGCTCCGGATCGGCGAGCGTCTTGTTGGCGTGATCGGTGTCGCGGAACAGGAAGGGAATGCTGAACTCGCCGAAGCGCGCGTCAGCGCCGACATAGAAGTCGGCCGGGATCGCGTAACCTTCGATGGTGCCGAGTTGGACACCTTCCAGGATCGCCGCCGGGCTGCCGAGTTGACCGCCGGGAAAGGTCTTGACCTCGACGCGGCCGTTGGTCGCCTTTTGCAGCACCTCATTCAGCTTGGTGCCGAATTTGTCCTGCATGTCGCCGCGCGTCACCAGACCCCATTTGATGGTGTATTCGGCCGCGCGCGCAGTGGTGGCAACGGCGACAAAGGCCGCCGCCAGAATCAATCCTGATATCGCGAAGCGAGTTTGCAATTTCATTGTGTCCTCCCCAGGACGGCGCACGCCATTCGTTTGTTTTTCGCGGGCCGCGCATTTTGCGATTTCGCAGAAGATAGAGTAGCCGACGGGTTAACGCTGTCAATTATATTACCATAAATGCTTATAATGGGGAGATCGCGTGATAAGACGAGACGGTAGCCGGTTCGCTGTGCGGCCGCGCATCACAACCTTGGGAGGCACGGCATGAAAATCGGACTGGTGGGCTTGGGCCGCATGGGCGCGGCCATCGCGCAGCGTTTACGTGAAAACGGCTTCGAGGTAGCCGCATGGGATCAAAATGCCGCCATCTGTAAGTCGCTCGCGCAAGATGGGCTGAAGATCGTATCCGGCCCACGCGCTGTCGCCGCCGCAAGCGACATTATTCTCTCGATTATCACCGCCGATGACGGCGTCCGCCATATTTTCACAGGGTCAGAAGGGTTTCTGACTGCCGACGTTTCAGGAAAATTATTTATCGAAATGAGCACGCTTCAGCCGATGACCGGGCGTGAGCTCGCGCCGCTGGTTGCGGCCAAAGGCGCGCGCCTGATCGAGTCTCCGGTACTCGGCACCATTCCATCGGTGCGCGATGGCAAACTGTTCGCGCTGGTTGGCGGCGAAGCGGCCGATCTCGAACGCGCGCGCCCGGTGCTGGAGAAGCTGACGCGCCGCATCATGCATATGGGACCGAACGGCGCCGGCTACGCCATGAAGCTCTCGGTCAATCTCGGGCTCGGCGCCTACATCCAGGCGATTTCGGAATCGCTCGCGCTCGGCATGGGCCAGGGCCTCACGCTCGATCAGATGCTGGAAGTGCTGCAAGAGGCGCCCTATGCCAGCGGCTGGATGAAAGGCAAGATTTCAGTTCTCAAGGGCGAAGTGCCGCAGATGACGCTCGACATCAAGACGCTGCGCAAGGACATCATGTCGGCGGTGGCGACCGGCGCGCTCTCCGGCGTGCCGATGCCACTGTCGTCCGGCACGCTCGCATCGCTGTCGGCCGCCGTCGCCAATGGCAAGGGCGCGGGCGATCTCGGCGAATTGCCGAAATTCCTGCGCGAACAGATGGTGCAGAATTTAAAGTAGCGCCAAGGGCTACAGCCAAAGTTTAACGGCGCCTGCCTTTGACGGCGGCCGTTTCCGCCTGTACGCACTGCCGCCATGGCCCCTCCCCCACTTTTACAACTGACCGGCATCGCGCTCACTTTTGGCGGCACGCCGCTTCTGTCCGGCGCCGATTTGTCCGTTTCCACGGGCGAGCGCGTGTCGCTGGTCGGGCGCAATGGCTCCGGCAAATCGACGCTGTTGAAAATCGCCGCGGGCCTCACCGAGCCGGATAGCGGCACCGTCTTTGTGCAGCCCGGCGCACTGGTGCGTTATCTGCCGCAGGAGCCCGACTTCACCGGCTACGCCAGTACGCTTGCTTATGTCGAAGCCGGGCTGAAACCCACCGACGATCCTTACATCGCGCGCCATCTCGTCGAGGAACTCGGCCTGACCGGCAACGAAGACCCGGCGCATCTGTCCGGCGGCGAAGCGCGTCGCGCATCGCTGGCGCGGGTGCTGGCGCCCTCGCCCGATATTCTATTGCTCGATGAACCAACCAACCATCTCGACCTCACGACCATCGAATGGCTGGAGCGCGATCTCGACGCGCGCCGCACCGCGCTCGTCCTTATCAGCCATGACCGGCGCTTTCTTTCCAATTTGTCGCGTTCGACCGTCTGGCTCGACCGCGGGACGACCAGGCGCCTCGACCGCGGCTTCGCTCATTTCGAGGAATGGCGAGACGCCGTACTGGCGGAAGAAGAAATCGCGCAGCACAAGCTTGACCGCAGAATCGTCGCCGAAGAACACTGGATGCGTTACGGCGTCACCGGGCGGCGCAAGCGCAACATGCGCCGCGTCGGGCAATTGCAGGCGCTGCGCGAGGCGCGCCGCACCTATCGCGGCGCGGCCGGTTCGGCCGCCATCACGGCGAGCGCGGCCGGCCAGTCGGGCGCGCTGGTGATCGAGGCTAAAAGCATTTCCAAAAGTTTCGGTGGCCGCCCCATCGTGACCGATTTCTCGTTGCGCGTCGCGCGCGGCGACCGCATCGGCATTGTCGGCCCGAACGGTTCGGGCAAGACCACACTCATCAATATATTGACCGGCGCGCTCGCGCCCGATAGCGGCAGCGTGAAGCTCGGCGCGACGCTGGAGATCGCTACCCTCAACCAGCACCGCGACAGCCTCGATCCAAACGTCACGGTCGCCAATGCGCTCACCGGCGGTGCGGGCGAGACCGTCATGGTCAATGGCGCGCCCAAACATGTCGTCGGCTATATGCGCGATTTTCTGTTTGCGCCCGAGCAGGCGCGCACACCGCTCGGCAAACTCTCCGGCGGCGAGCGCGGCCGCTTGATGCTGGCGCAAGCGCTGGCGAAGCCGTCGAACCTCTTGGTGCTCGATGAGCCGACCAACGACCTCGACATGGAAACGCTCGATGTGCTGGAAGACGTGCTCGGCGAATATCCCGGCACCGTGCTCTTAATTTCACATGATCGCGATTTTCTCGATCGCCTCGTGTCCGGCGTGATCGTGCCGGAAGGCAACGGCCAATGGGCCGAATATGCCGGCGGCTATTCCGACATGCTGGCGCAGCGCGGCGCCGACTTGACGCGCGAAGCGCCGAAAGAAACGAAAGCCGAGACGCCGAAAGCGGCCAAAGCCACGCCGGAAAAATTCGCGCCGGCCAAACAGCGTATGAGCTTCAAACACAAGCACGCGCTCGAAACACTGCCGAAAACCATCGCCACGTTGCAAGCCAAGGCCAATAACTTGCAGGCAAAGCTCGCCGATCCGAATTTCTACAGCCGCGACCGCGAAGGCTTCGAAAAAGTGTCCAAGGATCTCGGCGAAACCCAGCGCAAGCTGGCGGCGGCGGAAGAGGAATGGCTCGAATTGGAAATGATGCGCGAGGAATTGGCGGGGGGATGATCTTATCCCTCCCCTGAAAGGCAGGGATAAGAAGCATTAAAAATCGTAAAGCCTTGCCGGATTCTCGACCAAAATCTTTTCCAGTTCGCTCCGATTCTCGCACCAGCCGTTCAACCGGTTGAGTGACGCGCCGTCATCGATCGGCAGAAACGGTTCGCGCGTAGTAAGATCGCGCGTCGCGCGGCCTTTGCCGCCGCCCGGGTGCGGCCAGTCGCTCCCCCACACGATGCGGTCGGGATTGGCGGCGATCATCGCGCGCGCAATTGGCGCGGCATCGACAAAATCGGGCACTTGCGAAATGCGGTAGGCGCCGGAAATTTTCACATAGACCTTGCCGCTTTTCAGCAGCGCATAAATTTTGTCGAGCCCCGGCTGATCGGGCCCAAGCGCCGCGTCCGGCCGGCCAAAATGATCGATCACCAGCGTCACCGGCAGCGCGGCGATGGTCTCATGCAGTGCCGCGATCACCGGCAGACGCGCAAAGGTCTGCACATGCCAGCCGAGCGGCTTGACGCGCGCCGCCGCCCATTCGAGACGTTGCTTCGCCACCGCCGGATCGGTCTCGCCGGCCGATTCGAGATTGACACGCACGCCGCGCACGCCGGCCGCGTGCATTTCCCGCAAAGCCGCGTCACTCGTCGCCTCGTCAATCACCGCCACGCCGCGCGCTTGCCCGCCGATGACGCGCAGCGCATCGACCGTTACCGCATTATCAGCGCCATAAGGCGACGGGTGCACGATCACCACGCGCTCGATACCCAGCGCACGGTGCAGCGCGGTCAATTCTTCAATCGACGCTTGCCCCGGCGTGTAGGCGCGGCCAGGCCAGAACGGATAGCGCACGTCCGGCCCAAACACATGGACATGGCAATCGCAAGCCTGGCGCAGCACGTCGAAATTTACGCGCGCATGCGTCACGCCGAGAACTTTCGTCATATTTTGATCTCGCGAACTTGTTTCGCCTTGTCCGCCGCCGCCGACAATAGAAGCTGGATGTCCGTTCCGGTCGAGACCATGCGCGCGCCTAGCCGCACGAATTCCGCCGCAAGCTGAGGCCGGCTCGACAGTCCGCCGACGCCGACATGTTTGCCGTGCGCGCGGCAGGCCTCGATTGTCTGCTCATAAGCCTCGCGCACCTTCGGGTGCTCGTATTGCCCGGCTAGGCCCAGCGAGGCCAGCATATCGTTGACGCCGATCAGTACCATGTCGACCCCCGCGACCGCGGCGATCTCGCCGGCGCGATCGACAGTTTGCGCCGACTCGAACTGCACGATCACCATAGTGGCGTCGTTGATCGCCGCCGTCGCCTCTTCGGCCGGGAAGTTGCGATATTGCAAATGCGGATAGGGCCCGCCGGCGCCGCGCGTTCCGAGCGGCGGGAACTTCGCCGCCTCGACAATCGCACGCGCTTCCTCTGCCGAGCCCACGCCCGGTGCAATCACCCCGAGCGCGCCGTCGTCGAGCACGCGCGCGACCGTCTCCGGCCGGTGGTCGGGAATGCGCACGAAGGGCGCGATCCCGACACCCAGACAGGCCAAGCAAATCTGCCCGGTGGTGTCGAAGGAAAACGGCGAATGTTCCAGGTCGACATACAGCATGTCGAAACCCGCGGTTTTGGCGATCTGCGCGATCTCGACCCCGCGTGTCAGCCGCACAGTCATCGAGGCCACAACCTCGCCACGGGCGAGCTTGTCCTTAGCCGGATTTCGCAGGATTTCGGCGGCGCGCACGTTTAACTCTCGGTCGGCATGAGGGTCGGACAGGGACAAAAACCACCGTTTCTACCGGTTCCGGCCCGCTTCCAAGACCAAATGGCTTGCCAGCCGAAGCTCCACCGATATCGGGTTTACCCGATATCGGCAGCTATAACGCTCAAGTCGGCTGGCGCTCGACTTGAGTGGAGCGAAGCAGTGGCTGTCCGTCGGACAGAAATAGTTGAACCAGAACCATTTTCTGGAACGTGCGGTCGTCCTCAAGGCCGCTTGGGGTTCGGGGAGAGGGAGCGCGGCACCAGCCATGTCGGCAAACTTGGTTCTGGCCAAGAACCACTGACTGAAACTCACATCATTGAGAATCGCGTTCGCCAGCGGCCGGGCGTAGAGGAACTCGTTCGGTGAATATTTCGCCATTCCGGCACGGTGGGTTGCGGACGCATGTCAGCCTACGCAAAGGCGGTGTCCATTGCGAGAAAAAGTTCGATCCAAGATTCTTTTGCTTGGGCGGCAAGGGAGGAGGGGACAGGAATTCGACGGTTCTCTCATAAGCTTGCGCGGTCTCGCCCGCCATCGCGGTCACCGCTCCCTGAACTCTTGTTCGCGACCCGAGGCTGGCACTTTGTCCCATCAGGTGGTACATTGACTCAGAATGAGTGGACGCTTGCATGATCGTCTCATTCCGGGATGCTTGGCTGCGCGGCTTCTTTGTCGAGGATGTCCGAGCCAGAAAGATTCCGGTGGATTTGGAGGCCCGGCTGTTCAGAAAGCTACAAATGTTGGATGACGCCACCACCGATGCCGATCTTCGCGTGCCGCCCAGCAATCATTTCGAGAAACTGAAGGGCGCTCTCGCCAACTGGCATTCGATCCGAATGAGCCAGCAATGGCGGCTGGTGTTCCGGTGGCATGGCGGCAGAGGCGAGGCGTCCGACGTGTATCTCGACAATCACAGCTACCGGTGAGGTGAACCATGCTCATGACAAAACGCAAGCCCGCGAGCGTTGGCGAAATCCTGGTCGTTGAATTCATGAAGCCACTCGGCCTGACGCAGGGCGACCTGGCGGAGGCGATGGGCGTGCCGCGCAAGCACGTCAACGAATTGTGCAACGATCGGCGCGCGATAACCGCCGATACTGCCCTGATGTTGGCGCGCGTGTTCGGCAACAGCGCTGATTTCTGGCTGAACTTGCAACGCCGCAATGACTTGTGGGAGGCCCTGCATTCTCCGGAGCGCCGCCAGCGCATCGAGCGCGCCCGGCCGGTGCGCCCGGCCGCGGCATGAGGATAAACCAAGATTCAGTGGCGCAAATTGGCAACGCCGAGTTCTTCCCACATCCAGGTCAAATCGCAGTCGGCCATAGGCGACCCGCCTCCATGAGCCGCGCCGTTCTCTAGGAATTTGAGCCATGTAACGAGCTTTTCGCGGCCTTTTGCCGACTTGGCGGCGCGGCGCGGCGCGGCGTCATGTTGCCGAGCATCGGCACCGGCTCATCGAGCAAGTTCATGTAGTGCCGATCCAAGCTTTCTTGAATGACAGCCCGCTCTTCGTCCGGCGAAAGCCCGGAGGGCGGCGCCTTCG
>Ga0207933_1000215_pt1 | contig 60211 bp, 55 predicted proteins | sample NGESurdeep092012_4_FD_184488 | JGI IMG/M metagenome (GOLD analysis project Ga0207933, IMG submission 184488) | Arctic peat soil microbial communities from Barrow, Alaska - NGEE Surface sample F53-3 deep-092012 (SPAdes) | ecosystem: Environmental > Terrestrial > Soil > Wetlands > Peat ...
CCCCGAAGCAAAATTGGTTGGGTCATCGATGGAATCGCTCATGTCGGACGCCTTCGCAGATGCCTCGTCGGCCCAGTGCACTATCTCAGCTTCGACCGTCATCGGCTGCACCGGGCTTCCGAACTCCAGGCTCCCGTGATGCGACAGGATCATGTGCTGCAGCTCCAGGATCTGGCCCTCGCTGCAGATTGGCGCGCCGAGCTTCGCGAGCGCGCGCTCGAGCATGAGCGCGCCGAGTACCACGTGGCCGAGTAGAAGGCCACAGGGCGAGATGGAAAAGCCCGTGGGTGCTACTTCGTAGGCCTCGACCTTTCCGATGTCGTGCAGCATCGCGCCGGCGAAAACGAGATCCTGGTTCGCGCGCGTGGTTCGCGCCGTGGCGCGGGCGATCGACGCGACTTCGAAGGTATGGAGGAGAAGACCGCCGAGTTTCGCGTGGTGGCTCGACGGTGATCCAGGCGTGCGCTCGAAGCGGACCCGGAACTCGTCGTTGGCGAAAAAGAGATCGACCACGCTCCTGAGCGTGCGCGACTGCATCGCCGAGCGCTGCTTGTCGATCCAGTCCCAGAGCGGAATGCAGTCGCCTACTGATTCGAGGAACGAGAGCGTATCGACCTGGTTTTCGGGAATTACGCGGAGCGGTGCACTGAGCGCGAGCTGCCGCTTGGCCGATCCGTTGCGGCCGTACATCGCTACGTCGCCGATCGCCTGGACGACCTTGCCACGGTCCGCACCTGCAGCCCAGTCCAGTTTGTCGGACCAGATGGGTGAAGTGTCTATCCGGCCGGAGGAGTTGCCCAGCGTGAGGATCGCGAACGGGTCACCCGTCGCCGTCTTCTTGTCCGCCCGTTCCAGTACGAGAAAATCGCTCTGGACGCGCTCGTGCTCCTGGAGCGCCGGGATGTTGACAGCTGGCATCGCATCAAGGTGAGTCCGAGCGCTCGCTCAGGCAAGAGCGACGGTGCGTGCGCACTCGAATTCATGGACGGCTCAGAGGGAAACTTCCCACATCGACCAGCTCATCCCGGGCGTCGCTTCTTGTTTTCGATATTTGTTCGGTATAAGCTTTTCATTCCCAAGACTACGAGAGTACAGTTTCCTGAACCCAGGCGTTGGACGCGACTGGAAGAAGTGCACTCCGACCCCGCTTTTTCCGCCTAGCCGCCGGCGATCGCCCCCACCACCAACAGCGGCTCCAGTCCCGACGCTACCGCTTCAGGCAGGAGCTCATCGGGCAGATCGTGTGAGAGGTCCCGCCCGCACGCGAAGAACCGCACGAATGCGCGGCGCTCTTTTGTGGCTTGATCGCGAATCGTCCCGCACAACATGGGATAGCTGGTCTCGAGTGCATCCAGCACAGAGCGTTGCGTTGCCGCTCCGTCCACGTGCAGCTCCAGTTCGCTGCCGACCTGCGCCAGCCTGCGCAGCTGCGCCGGCAGCGATAGTCGTATCATGCCACGCTCATGCAAGTGTCTGAACTTCCACCGACAGCACCGGCGGCAGATCTCTCACGATCGCGGCCCAGTTGTCGCCTGCATCGGACGATGCATACACCTGCCCTCCTGTGGTTCCGAAATACACGCCGCAGGAATCCAGCGAATCGACGGCCATCGCGTCGCGCAACACGTTCACGTAACAGTCGCGCTGTGGCAAACCGTTGGCGAGCGCCTCCCACTCATTGCCGCCAGTGCGACTGCGATACACGCGCAGCTTCCCGTCGAGTGGAAAGTGCTCCGAATCGCTCTTGATCGGAACAACGTACACCGTCTCCGGCTCATGGGCGTGAACGTCCACTACGAAGCCAAAATCGGTCGGCAGATCGCCGCTCACCTCGTGCCAGTTGTCGCCAGCATCGTCGCTGCGCATCACGTCCCAATGCTTCTGCATGAACAGCACATTCGGACGCGACCGGTGCATTGCGACATGGTGCACGCAATGACCAACCTCCGCACTTGGATCGGGAATGTAGGCCGAGTGCAGGCCGCGGTTTATGGGACGCCAGGTGGCGCCGCCGTCGTCCGTGCGGAACGCGCCCGCGGCCGAGATGGCGATGAACATGCGCTGGTGGTTGCTCGGATCCAGGATGATGGTGTGGAGGCACATTCCGCCTGCACCCGGTTGCCATGCTGGCCCGGACGCGTGGCGTCTCAGCCCTGAGAGCTCCTGCCACGTAGCGCCGGCATCTGTCGAATGAAACAGCGCCGCATCCTCGACACCCGCGTAGACGGCGTCCGGGTCACTCAGCGACGGCTCCAGGTGCCACACGCGCTTGAACTCCCAGGGATGCGGCGTACCGTCGTACCACTGATGAGTTCCCGCAACGCCGTCATACTCGAAGTTGTTTCCCACCGGCTCCCAGGTCTTGCCTCCATCGCTGGATCGCTGGATGAGCTGTCCGAACCAGCCGCTGGACTGAGACGCGTACAGCCGGTTGGGATCTACCGGCGAGCCTTTCACGTGATACACTTCCCACCCCGCGAAATGAGGCCCGCTCACGTCCCAGTGTTTTCGCGCCCCGTCCGACGTCAGAACGAAAGCGCCTTTCCGCGTACCTACAAGTAGCCGCACTCCACTCATGACTTGGTCTCCACGTCCAGAGATTGCTGCCGGATCCCCATCCCAGCGGATCCAGAAGATCTATAAAATGCCGACTGGAGTCGGGAGCGCAATCCGGAGAATCGGTGGACCTCGACGAGCGCCTGCGCAGAGGAAACGGGCGTCAGAGTGCAGTTTCCCGAACTCCCCGTTGGATCCGACCGAAAGAACTGCACTCCGACCCCGTTTCTTCCTATGCGGTAGCGCGCACGCGCGATCGTATCCTGACCAGCTGACGTATGCTCCATATTCCGACCATCGGTCCGAGCGCCAAAACCGTGAACGCCCAACGCCATGTCAGGAGCTGTGACATTTTCGGTACCGTCTGGATGGTCACCATTGTGAGCAGGAAGCCGAGCGACGTCTGAACGGCGAGTGCAGTGCCGACAGCGTGAGCGGGTACTGCCTCAGTCACAAGCACTGAAAACTGGGCGCTATCGGCAATCACAAAGAAGCCCCACACCAGGGCGATCGGAACGACCAGCCACAGCGTCATCCCGAATACAACTCCAATCACCAATGAGCAAACACCGCTTACGGCGAGAGCAAGCGTAACGAGCCATTCGCGTCCATACTTGTCGGATACGAGGCCGCCCCAGATACAGCCAGCGCCACCGATCGCCAGCGCAGCAAACGATACACCCGATGCGATGGAAGTCGCGGCTTCTGATGGTCCGCGCTGCGCGGCGACGCTCGCGGCTATGAAGATGGGGAGCCACGTCCACATCGCATACAACTCCCACATGTGACCGAGGTATCCGCCGACTGCAAATCGAAACCGCGGCGCCCGCACGATATCGGCGACAAGTCCCCAGGAAAACGGCCTCGGCGGAAACGGATAAGGGCCTTCGCGATACCATGCACTTACGAGCAGCGCTCCGACCAGCGCCGCCGAGGACGCGGCGATAATTACCTGTCGAATTCCCGCACCCGGAATCGCGTGAACGAGATACGGAATCGCTTTGCCGACCGTCAACGCAGCGACGATTCCTCCGATGGCGAGACCACGTCGTGCCCGGAACCACGTGGAGATCATCTTCATCGCCGGAGGATACACCGCGGCGAGCGCCACTCCCGTAAGCAGCCTGAACAAGAGTGCGGTACGAAAGCCGGGAGCAAACAGAAGCAACGCGTTCGCAAGGGCGCCCGCAAGCGCACCGATCGAGAACAGCCGCGCAGACGGAACCACGTCCACAACATTGAGCGTTGCGAGCAGCGCGGTCCCGATCACGAAGCCGAGCTGTACTATAGTAGTGAGCCAGCCTGACTGGGACTCGCTGAGTGACCAGAGCATCCGGTACTGTACGGACACCGCGCTCGCGGCGAACCAGAGCGACATGCCGAGTAGCTCTGCGCACGCAAGGAGCGCGAGCATGCGCCAGCGCGCCGGATGGGTGTCCTCAACAGCCGGTGACGGCGCAGCGGCGTCCGGGAACTGCCCACGTGCTGTCGCGTTTGACATCATGATTGCATGCCAAGTACGAGGCGCAGTCCGGCTTCCACGATGTGCATTGTTTCCGAGTGGACGCGTCGCTCTTCGTTTACCAGCATCCGTCGGTCGAGAGTGACAATTTGCGAAACGTTCGCGACCGAATCGCGCGGCAGTCCAGTTTCCCGCGCAGGAAGGAACACGTTGCCGGGCGCCTCGGCCAGCAACAGACGAGACGTGATCACTACTGCCACTACCGTCCCAATGCGGCTTCGGTTGAACTCGTCAGCCTGAACGATAAGAACGGGGCGTCTGTATCCAGGCTCAGAGGCCGCGGGCTCGGGTAGTTCCGCCCACCACACTGCTCCGCGACGAACAGGCGTTTCCGTAACCGTCGTGGCTCCCGCTCCTCTTACCACTCGGTTCGGCGTGAAAGTGTAAGAGCCTGCATACGCTCAACCCCGGAATCGAGCTTCGCGTACGTCGGCTCTCGCTCGTACACAGCGTCGAGCCGCCTTGTAACGGCACCCTTGCGCTGATCGGCCAGAAACGCTTCCAGGGCGCGCGCGTAAAGAGCGCTGCGTGAGATTCCCAGCCGCGCGGCAAGAGCATCAGCAGATTCGAACAGTGAATCGGGGAGTGAAATCGCTGTTTTCATACTACAGTATAACAACGGTGATACTATCCACGCAAGGCGATAAAGCCTATAGCCAGCCCTTCTCCCGCGCGATTCGCGCAGCCTCGACACGCGTGGACGCGCCGAGCTTGGACATTGCCTCCGATAGATAATTGCGCACCGTTCCTTCGGATAGACCGAGGGCCGAAGCGATCTCGGCGCTCGTCTTCCCTTCGGCCGCAAAGCGCAGTGCCTGTCGCTCGCGGTCTGTAAGAGGGTCGGGCGCGCTCCACGCCTCGGCGGCGAGTTCGGAGTCGATGGCGCGCAGACCAGCATGCACGCGACGCACTGCGTTGGCGAGCATGTCGGGAGGACTGTCCTTCAGTAGATATCCATTGGCGCCTGCTTCGAGCGCGCGGCGCAGGTATCCCCCTCTGGCGAACGTCGTGAGAATCACGACTTTGGTGGGAAGCTTCAACCGCCTGAGCTCGGCGGCAACTTCGAGGCCGGTAAGATGCGGCATCTCGATGTCCGTGAGTAATACATCGGGCCGATGCTCCTGCGCGAGCGCGACTGCCTCACGCCCGTCATGCGCGAGCGCGACGACGTTGATGTCAGCCTCGGTCTCGAGCAGCGCCGCGAGTGCGCCAAGAACCATTCCCTGATCCTCAGCGACGATAACCCGAATCATGAGCGAGCTGGAATTGCCGTCGGCATTGTCGTCACGCAATTATAGCGAGACGGGCTGGCTGCTCGGCGGTCGTGGCGATTGCAGAGGTCGCCGGCAGCGTAACGCGGATCCGGGTGCCTGGCGACGCCTCGATGTCGATGGAGCCGCCAAGCGCAGCGACGCGCTCCCGCATCCCCGTGATACCATTTCCGTCGGGCGCACTCTTACCGCGACCATCGTCCTTGACGCTCAGCGTGCGGATTCCGTCCACTACAGACAATGTGATATCACAACGTGTGGCGTGTGCGTGGCGCACGACGTTGGTTACCGCTTCGCGTAGAATCAGTGACAAAACCGCCTCTTCGGACGGTGACAGTTGAACCGCGTCGACGCTGGCGTGCATGTCGATGTCAGCCGCCTGCAACATTGACTCCGCACTCAAAAGCTGACTCGCAATGCCGGCATCGCGATAACCTGCGACCGCTGCCCGAACTTCAGTGAGGGCGTAACGCGAAATACGCTCGACGTCTCTTATCTCGGCGAGCGCGCGGGCCGGATCGCGCTCCGCAATACGGGATGCGAGTGACGCCTTGAGCGTAATGAGAGAGAGCGTGTGTCCGAGCAGGTCATGGAGATCGCGCGCGATGCGCTCGCGTTCAGCAACTTTCGCGAGATGCTCAATTTCTTGCTGCGCGCGCCGAAGCTTTGAGTTGGTCTCGCGCACCCTTGCGAAGTGCGTATTGGTCAAGCCAACGACGACACTTATGACCGCCTGCCAGACCCACAGTGTCGGCGGCAGATGAAGGAAAAACGCCTCGACCAGCGCAGCGCCGACGATTATCGCGATCAGTTGCACCGCACGTCGCCACGGGCGCACGATCCCCGCGAACGAGCAGGCATAGATGGTCAGTACTGGTGCGCCTGGATTGATCGGCGTGAGAAGCATGCCGAGTACCGCAATTGCACCGATGATCAAGTACTTCTCCGTCCATCCTTTGCACCAGTAACCGCGGAAATAGAGAGGCAGAAAAATCACCGCGCCCGCGATGGTCGCGGCCCAGACCCAGCCGTCGAACGGTGTTAGCGAGGGCCAGATGAACAGCGCGGGGAAGTAGATCAGCCACGCGTACGGCGTCCATCCGATTTCTGGATCGGATGGAAGGAGACGGAAACGCGCGTGCGGAGTCAGTCGCATGATTCTTCAGCCGTAAGTCCTGCCTTCGTCGCGACGATACGCGATGACAGCGATCGCCGTAAATAGAATCCCGAATCCAAGGAGTGCGGCAACGTGCCCCAGTGCATGCGACGCGGGCTCGATCCCTACTGCTTCGAGCGCGAGTCTGGCCAGGTGGTAAGGTGGAAGGGCAACCGCTACTCCCTGTAGAAATCTGGGGAGCATTTCCACAGGAATAAAGAGGCCTGAGAAAAATGCCATCGGCATGTAGATGATATTGACGATCGCGGCTGCCGAGTTGGGGCCGGCAAGATAGCCAATGGCCAAGCCCATGGCGCAGAACGGGATCGCACCGAGTGTCTCGGTAACAATCAACGTGATCCAGTGGCCCGGGGACAATCTCACGTGCCCGAATACGGCGCCCACCGCACAGATAAGCAGCATCAGCATGAGGCTGATCGCGAGGGTCGTGAGATACTTGGCGACAAAGTACGCTGGCAAGGGCATCGGGCTCGCGCGCTTCACCGCTAGCCAGCCCTGCCCACGCTCCACGGCGACGCCCACACCGAGTGCAAAGAGCGCGATGCTTATGACACCGAACGCTCCGTAGGTGGCAAGTGTGTACGTTGCGACCAGATGAGAGTTGCTCGGCCCGAAGTGGACGAGGATACCGAAGAGTACGTAGAACATGATCGGGAAGCCGATCGTGGGAATCATGAAAGCCGGAATCCTCAACTGCTTCCTGAGCTCGTACCTGGCCTCGGTCAGATAGACGCGAAACAGCCACGCGCGAGAAGTGGAGCTGATCGCGGATTCCGCCGGCGACGGCATAGCAATGGCGCCTGTCATGCTGCCTCCTGTGCGTGCGTGAGTGCGAGAAACGCTTCTTCCAGCTGAACGCCGGAAATCTCGAGGTTGGATAGCGACGCGTCGTTGAACAACAACTCACGCGCAACACCTTCGGCGTCGGTCACCACGAGTTCCGCATTGCCGCGATCGAAGCGTAGTTCGGCGACACCGGGAATCGCGCGCAAATCTTCTTCGTTGAGCGAGGTGGTGCAGCGAATCTTGCGACTGGAAACACGCTGCTTGATCTCGGTGGGAGTACCGTCGGCAATTACAGAACCGTGATCGATGACGACAATCCGATCGGCGAGTGCATCTGCTTCTTCGAGGTAATGCGTGGTGAGGAGCACGGTTCGTCCGCGCGATACGAAGCCGCGGATCTGTTCCCAGAAAGATCGGCGCGCTTCGACGTCAAAACCGAGTGTCGGTTCGTCGAGAAAGAGTATTTCGGGATTACCGCAGATTGCGAGCGCGAACAGCACTCGTTGCTTCTCTCCACCGGAGAGGTCGCCGAATTTGCGATCCTCGAGTCCAATCAGACCCGCTGCTGCAAACACCTCATCGGCGGCCATCGGTGATGGATAGTAGCTGCGAAAGAGATCGACGTGCTCGCGCACGTGCAGGGTTTCCGGTACTCGTCCCACCTGGAGCATCGCACCGCTTCGACGACGGGATGCAACATCACGCGGATTCTGACCGAACAGCGTTACTGTTCCCGATGTTGGTGCAGCGAGGCCGAGCAGCAGCTTGACAGTTGTAGTCTTGCCGGCGCCGTTGGGGCCGAGCAAGGCCGTAACACCGCCCGGGCCAAAATCGAGAGATATGTCACGGAGCGCGAACTTGTCATCGTATTTCTTGGATACCGACAACAGTTGCGCAATCGGAGTTGACGCGTTCATCGGAAGCTGACCTCGTCGAGGCGGAGCGTAAACGGACCGGGCTGCGGGCCTGCGGTGAATGCGATTCCCATGATGTCGTGGCCATCGATCCCTTCGAATTCCGAGAATGGGAACGTGTATTCCTTCCAGTCGGGGCCCGCGACAAAGTCGACAGTGAGCGGCATGCGTCCCTTGCTCTCGGCGAATACCATCACGTGATAGGTTTTTCCGTCGCCCCTGGCCCAGAAGTGTATTGCTTTTGCCGCAGAGAGATTGACTGGTGCCATCGGTGTTGGGCCAGGCATGAACATCGGGCCTGCCCACGCGTATGGGAGCCCCGGTGCGACGATGCCCGTAGTTTCGAGTAACTTCGCTGTACCGTTGGCGCCGCCATCGACGACCTTCATTGCTGCCGTGGACGCGCCACCGGCCATCTGATCGGTACTGATTACCCAGCCCATCCCGATCGATGTCTTTGTGGTACCGTCATCGAAGTTGCTGATCACTCCAGGCACGGGATTGCTCTGCGCCGCGACCGGTGCCGCAGCGGTTGCGGCTGGCACGCGATCGTATTTGACACCGCCCTTCCAGATGCCGACGATCGCGCGCGTTGCTGTGATGTCAACGAGCGGATCGCCCTGCACCAGCAGGAGGTCTGCACGCTTGCCTACCGTGATTGTTCCGCGATCGGACAGCGAAAAGAGACGAGCCGGAGTGCTCGTAGCAGCTGCGAGCGCTTGCGACGGAGTGAGACCGGCGTGCACGAGTAACTCGAGCTCGCGATGCAACGCGATACCGTGCGCGGTTCCTGGATTGCCCGCGTCGGTCCCCGCAAGCATGGGGACGTTTGCCGCGAGCAGCAACTTCACCGCTGCTTCAGCGTTGGCGTAGCGCAGCGCACCGTTGGCGTGCAGTGGAAACCGCGTGTTGATTGTTCCACGACTGGCCACCGAAACGTACGGCGACAGTCGCGGGTCGCTCGCAAGCTGCGCCACACCTGACGAATCGGCGATACTCTTGAGTACCGTAAGGGTCGGTACGACGAATGCGTGGTGCGCGGCGACGAACCGGCCGAATTCGGGATCAGGCGGTACATCGATGAATAGATGTTCGAGGCCATCGACACCCACGCCGACAGCCATGCGTGCTTCGGCGAGCGTACCGATATGAGCGACAGCCAGCTTGCCGCGTGCGTGCGCAGCAGTGACGAGTGCGGCGACTACGTCTCTCGACAGCGTGGGAATGTGCACGCCATACGCCGAGCCGTCGTCGATGATGATCTTGATGTAATCGGAACCTTCAGCGATGCGCGCGTCGACCCAGGCCTGCGCGGAATCCGGAGAGGTGATCGTCGGTACCTTGACGCCGTATTCAGTGCCATGTCCATGTGGGACCGTTGCGAGGATACCGGCGGAGTACAGATCGGCGCGATCGGCGACGTTCCCTTTCCGTTGTTCAGCGCGCATTGTTGCCGCGAACGTAGGATCGGTGAACATGTCCAACTCTGTAGTGACGCCGAAGACGAGCGCCTGCTGGAGCGCGTCGCCCCACGTATGCGTGTGGGAATCGATGAGCCCCGGCAGCAGAGTTCTGCCTGCACCGTCCACTACTGTCGCCGCTGGTGGTGCTGTGACGTTCGCGGCAATTGCAGCGATCTTTCCGCCTTTGATCAGGACGTCACGCTGTCCGAGCAGATGCGTACCGTCGAAGACGCGTACGTTGCGGAAGAGAGTCGCGCCGTTTTCGGGTTGTGCTTTAACCGGCTTGCATGAGGCGAGCGAAACAATGCTCGCGATGGCGATGAGATGAGAAGTTGGTGCGCGCATTACTCGTGTCTCCATTTGAGGAGGTAGCAGTGTTGATTGAGTATGTGCGTGGCACTGAATCGCCAGTAGTGGAGGGAGTCAGCTTGAAGTCGTGACAACTGTCATGCAGGCGCGGTAGTTTTACCGGATGACCGCACCAACGACGACACCCGAGGATTTTTTCGCCACCGACCTGAGAGTGGGGCGCGTGATTACTGCCGAGGCCTTTCCCGAGGCGCGGAAGCCTGCGATCAAGCTGAGGATCGATTTTGGCGAGATGGGGATCCGGCGGTCGAGCGCGCAACTGACCGTCCATTACAAGCCCGAGGATCTGATTGGGCGGCTGGTTGTGGCGGTGGTGAATTTCCAGCCTCGTCAGATCGGGCCGTTCATCTCCGAGGTACTGGTACTTGGCGCGTGCCCTACGCCTGGCGACGTGATTTTACTGACGCCGGATGCAGAGGTGCCGTTGGGTACGCGGATTTCGTAGCGAAAAATCGGGCTCTTTGTGAGCCTCGGCGAGCTAGGCTGAGCGTCGTTGGGGCACGAGGAAGCCCGCCGTCAGGTCGGACAGACGCGTATCGGACTCATCGTGAGGCGCGAAGGGATCAGGCCAGTGTTCCAGGTACGCTTTCAGAAGATCGGACGTCTGTTCAATCGCTGATTGGCGACGGAGTCGTGAAATTCTGGGGTGGAGATCGAGTGCCATCGGCATATCCTCGCCTGGTTGAGCGCCACAAGTGCCAACGCATGATGCGCACCAGAAGCGCGGCAGGCAGCCAGATTTAATCGAAACTTCCATGACGTTCATGGGATGGACTCCAGTCGTGGCCGTAAATCGCGGTCGGAGGACCATCGGGTCTCATTTGCCGGAGCTCGGAGAACTCGAATCCGAGCTTTTCGAGCAGCTTGATGGAGCGTGCGTTTTCGGGCGAAACGAGTGCGATGACTCGGTTGACGTGGAGCACGTCCCGGGCGTGGCCGACGACCGCGGTGGCCGACTCCAAGGCGAAGCCTCTGGACCAGAACTCCGGGAGAAACGCATATCCAACGTCGATGTCCGGGAACTGGATTCGCTTGAGGAGGCCACAGATCCCTATCGCTTCACTGGATTCCTTGAGCGCAACGAGGTAAAGCCCATGCCCGTGCTGGGCGTAGCTCGCAATGGGGCCATCGGTGAGGTAAGTGGCGGCATCGTCGCGGGTACGAATTCCCCTGTCACCGATATTGGCGATGAAGGCTGGGTCGTTGACCAGGCGGAGGATGAAATCCGCGTCGTCGAGGGTGAAATGGCGGAGGAGAAGCCGGTCGGTTTCGAGGACGGTCATGTTTCCCGGGTACCGCCTGGGCTGGCCTGTTTACGAGCTGTTAGTCAGCGTCGGATTGCGATGTCCTTGGGGGGATTTCAAGGAGAGCACGAGATGAACGTGAGGATACGCGCGGGCTTAGGCAATAGCCAACGAATGAATGGAGCGCCATCGGCGCGATATGTGCGTTTTCTGAAGTTGCCGATACGGCCGGATAGTACACCGGCGCTTCGGGGGCATTCCAGTCAACAGAAACCAATCCAACAGGTAATCGACTATGGGCTTCGACCAGTATCACGAGCCAGCGAGCGAGCTGAGCCAGCAGACCCGCACCTTCGCGCGCATGATCACCAGTCTCACGGAAGAGGCAGAAGCGATCGGCTGGTACGAGCAACGGATGTCGGTGGAAAAGGATCAGCAGGCACTCGGCATCATGAAGGCTGCGCAGAAGGAGGAGATGAAGCACTTCGGCATGGATCTCGAGTTCCTCCTTCGCCAAAAGCCGGTATGGAAGGAAACTCTTCAGAAGATCCTCTTCACGACGGGCGACATCGTCGAGCGCGGCAAGGAGGGGGAAAAGGCCGCGGGCTGATACTGCAGCGTTGTGGTGATTGAATTTCATCCACCCTGGCGGACCAGATCACACCGATGCAGTTCTTCGAGGCCGATCACGCAGTGTGTCGAGGTCATCCGTAATCGCGAAGGGTTCGAGAGCTGGACAATCCGAGAGGCCCTGGGTCGGTGATCCGGGCCTCGCGTTCGGGAGCCTCGCGCTGACTGGAAGTGGATACGGTCTGGTGGTGGATGGGCCCATTAGCTTTCCCCTGTGGCGGCCACTGGCGCCACATCCTGCGCGTTCACGCAAATTTCCGTCATGGCACCTCAATTCATCTATGTAATGAAGGACCTGCGCAAGGTAGTTCCACCCTCGCGCGAAATACTCAAGGGAATCTGGCTTTCCTTCTACCCCGGCGCCAAGATCGGCGTGCTCGGCGCCAACGGCGCGGGCAAGTCGTCGCTGCTCCGTATCATGGCAGGTGTGGATCAGGATTTCCAGGGCGAGGCGTGGGCTCACGCAGGGACAAAGATCGGGTATCTGCCGCAGGAGCCGCAGCTCGACCCAACCAAGAATGTGCGTGAGAACGTAGAGGAGGCGGTGAAGCCGACGCGTGATCTTCTCAAAAAGTTCGAGGAGATTTCGATGAAGTTCGGCGAGCCTATGAGCGACGACGAGATGAACAAGCTGCTGGAGCAGCAGGGTCGCGTGCAGGAGAAGATCGACGCCGCGAACGCCTGGGAGCTGGACCGCACGATCGAGATCGCGATGGATGCGCTGAGACTCCCGCCGGCGGATGCGGCGATTACAAATCTGTCGGGTGGCGAGAAGCGTCGCGTTGCGCTGTGCCGAGTGTTGCTCGAGCAGCCGGACATGCTGCTGCTGGACGAGCCGACGAACCATCTCGACGCGGAATCAGTTGCGTGGCTCGAGCGGCACCTGGCTGAGTTTCCGGGAACCGTCGTCGCGATCACGCACGATCGCTACTTCCTGGACAACGTCGCGCAGTGGATACTCGAGCTGGATCGCGGCGCTGGTATTCCGTACGAAGGGAACTACACATCTTGGCTGGAGCAGAAACGCGCGCGCCTGCAACTGGAAGAGAAGACGGAGTCAGCTCGTCAGCGCACACTGGAGCGCGAGCTCGAGTGGGTGAGAATGGCGCCGCGCGCGCGACAGGCGAAGAACCAGGCTCGCGTGAAGCGTTACGAGGAGCTGGCAGAATCGGATACCGCGGAAAAGACGATGTCGCACGAGATCGTGATTCCTCCTCCGCCTCGGCTTGGCAACGACGTCGTGATTGCGAAGGGATTGAAGAAGGGATACGGCGACAAGTTGCTGTACGACGATCTTACGTTCTCTCTTCCACGCGGCGGAATTGTCGGAGTGATCGGGCCAAACGGCGCGGGAAAGACGACCATGTTCCGGATGATCGAAGGTACGGAGAAGCCGGATGGCGGGTCGTTGACGATCGGCGATACGGTGGTGCTCGCATATGCGGATCAGGAGCGCGCGCTGGACAGCAGCAAGTCAGTGTATGACGAAGTGAGTCAGGGGCACGATCTGATTCAGGTCGGGAAGCGGGAGATGAACGCGAGAGCGTACTTGAGCACGTTCAACTTCAAGGGCACCGACCAGCAGAAGAAAGTTGGTGATCTGTCCGGTGGCGAGCGCAACAGACTGCAACTTGCGAAGGTGTTGAAAGCGGGTGGGAATCTGTTGTTGCTGGATGAGCCGACGAACGATCTCGACGTGGATACGTTGCGCGCGCTGGAAGATGCGCTGATCGATTTCGCTGGATGCGCGGTTGTGATCTCGCACGATCGCTGGTTCCTGGATCGTATCGCGACGCACATGCTGGCGTTTGAAGGGGATAGTGAGGTTGTGTGGTTTGAGGGGAATTACAAGGAGTACGAGGCGGATCTGCATAGACGGAAGGGGACCGATGCGGATCAGCCGAAGAGGATCAAGTACAAGGCGTTGGTGCGAGGGTAGGGGCGTCTGGACCCCTCTGGCACTTACGTAAGTGCCGGAGGCTTAACGCTCCATAGTTCATGTACGCGTCGTATATCCTGCTTAGTTCCTGGACATGAAGCGCTTGACTGTCGACACCAATGAGTCGGGAGATAGCGCATTCCCGGAAGCGACAATCATTCCCGCGGAATCGACTAACACGGCGGTTGGATACCCGACTACTCCCAGATGTTGGAGTGCAGGGGCGTCGGTGGCACCTCCGAGCGCGTTTAGCCACGGCATTGGGTACTTCGTACGCCGAAAGTCGTTTACGGTTGCTGGTTCTGCGTCAGCGGCAATGCTGAGGATCTCAAGGCCCGTAGCGTGATAAGCGCTGTATAGCTTGGCCAACACTGGCAACTCACGAATACACGGCCCGCACCACGTTCCCCAAAAGTCGACAAGAGTGAATCGAGCGTGTAAAACCGAGTTGGTGATGCGTTTACCGGACGTGTCTGGTAACGGGGGTAAACTAAATACCGGAAACCTGTTTCCCGTTCGCAGGAGCCGTGAGTTGCTGTAGTGAGCGGCTACCAACTTTGACCACATGTAATTGGGTTGGTCCTTCAGTAACTGTGTCACAAGCAGCTGCGCATCCGCCGAATCGCCGGCAGCAGCGGTATATCTGATGAGTTCCCCGCGTGCTTCGCTTCTGATCTCAGGCTCGCCTATCAACGTCATGCGTTGCAAATAGGATCGAACCTTGGAGCGCGTCGCCTGCGCCGTCGAGGACTTGTCACCTGAGGGAGGGGCGTCGAAGAGGCTAGCGACGGCCCACTGCACCCAAGCGGTCTGGCTAAGCCACCAGCGGCTTGTAGGAGGCAGCGCTGCAACGACGCGCGCCCGCAATTGGGGTGCGTCAGGTCTCTCGTAGTACCCCAATACCGTGGTCATTTTGTAGGCGGCTCGCTGTCTGTCATCCGTAGTCCGCGCTCGCTGAAGCGCAATATCATCGCGCGCGATCAGACGGTTGACGTATGCTCGCTGAGACGCACTGTCGCGTGGCATAGTCGCTGACAAATTGTTGATCTCAGCTGCGGTCAACGCCGCGACGGACGGGAACGTGCCGGTATGTTTAATAGTTGATCGAACAACTCGGTCCTGTTGCCAGTTGCACGCGCCGGATCCGAGGGACATAATCTGCGGTCGCACGGTCGTGCGAGCGAGTTCGAAGCGCACCTGGAGCGTATCGCCTCTTCCGTATGGCGCCCCAACAATCTGAGGAGCGTATCCATCGGCACAGGCGATCAGATAGTAGATGACGTAGCGCCCGTCAGGCGGGGGCGCCGAAATCGAGAAAGTGATTCCTCCTGGCGTAACTGGGGAGACGACGACGGTCGTGTTGCCATTTGGCGACATGAATCGCACTTCGGCATCGGGAATTCGCATTCCGCTGGTGTCGGTGACTGTGCCACGAGCTGTCTGCGCGCCGGCTGTGCCGAAAACGCTGACGCACGCACCGGCCAACCACGCCGCAGAGTATCGCAGAATCGACACGGTTATCTCCCGGGCGCTCGACGCGCCACGTTGCTCGGGTGAAGCGCCAAAGGTCTTGTGCACACCGCCCGGTATTCAACGTCCGCACTCCTCTGCCAGGACGTCGAACTCGTCCTGTCGACTCACATGCCAGCTCCCGATGCTGCCGCGCGAATCGTTGAACTTCGACCGGTGCCGAGAATTGAACTGAGGTCGCAACGGCGTACGCCGCTATGACATGATCTAAATTCTACCTCTCCTTATCGGTCCATACTCAGGGAATCGCGTCAAACTCACGATTCTAAGCCAAACGTAATCACCCCGTAACCTGCGGTTAACAATCGGCGTCGTGGTGTCGATCTACCTCTGGCGGCAAGCCGTGGAAGACTCCGTGTGTCGCAAAATACCAGCGCCCGGACCGGTATATTGGTTGAACAACGACGTCTCGACGTCCTACCGGCGACCAGCCCCGGGGGCTTGAATCACAGCCGCTCGACGATCGCGAGAACCGTTGCGTGACAATGCGCTGCTGTCACGGAGCACATCGTGACAAGGGTGAACCACGCCGGGCTGCGCTGTAACTCGTTGCGAGTGAGTGCCTTGTAAGCGAGCACTCCGTGAACTACCCCGCCTTGCATCCCTCAATCTCATCTTTCGATTTGCGGGAGCTCTACGAGTCTTTCCCAAGGACTGCGGTGAGTTCGCGCTTGCGCATGATCAATGGCGTCAGGTTGATGCTGACCATGTAGCCACACGCTGACGCGATACGCACCAACGTAGCGATTTCGATGTTCTCGCTTCGCTCGATCTGCTGAATCCTCGCACGTGTCACGCCGGCGTCTGCTCCGACGTCGGCGAGTGACCGTCCAGACTCGCGGCGCGCACGAGCTAGCAAGACTCCAACTTTCGCCTCGATTACGGCGGCTCCTATTGCATCAGGCGTGTAGGCGCGAATGCGCCGACCCAACGCGGGTCCGGAGACGACATCCTCATCACCGGCTTCGGCAAGCAATCTGATGAAATCGTCATCCGGCGGTTTATCAAGCCTGAGCCTGGCGGTCGATTTGCGAGGCTTGCGCATCAGGATTCCTCGAAGACTGGTACACCATTCTTGTAGCCCACGACAACCTCGAGTCCAACTCGCAGTTTCTCGCGGTCAGCGGCCGATCCGCTTTTTACTTCGCAGTTGACGACGCCTGCCTCATTCTCAGCAATCAGGAATAGATACACGCGCGATCCACCTTTCTCGCCGCCACGACTCATCGGCTTCAGTTCCCAAAGCGGCGTTCCGGAAAGCTTGTTCAACCATCGAGTGCCGCGTCCATCACGATGCAGTCCCCGCAGCATCTGAAGCATCGTCGATACCGCGATCTGTCGACCCAAAAGCTCGAGTGAAAGGCGTTCCTCGACAATTATGGGATGTCGCGCATCGAGACGGTTCGGGTGCCTCGCCAGCCGGAGACGCATGTAAGATTTAGTTCGTAGGAGTGGGGACTGTCAAGTCTTGACTATACAGGCGAAATCACTGAATCTTCCGGATCCGAAAGGCAAAAGCCGCCTTTCGGCGGCTTCGGGTAGCGTTATCGGGGGGGGTGGCTCAGACAGGAAGGGCTTGTTTTGAAGTTAGGACCATTTTGCTCGCAAGGTCAAGATGACGTTTCGCGCGGGAATGCGCATTTTTGTGCGAGGTGGTCAACGCTCCAATTGCATCCGAACCCCCGGGATGAAGCCTGAGGACGACGCTCGTGGGCGACTTCTGCGCTCCAGTCATCTCCCATCGTTATTGCGTAATGCTGAAAATAAATGGCTGCTCGGTGAGCTGTTCCACTGGACAACGTCCGATATGTGCTGGCGTGAACACAGCGCGAACAAGCCAATTCTCGACCGACTGCAGAAACTCATTGTATATCGGGAACAGTTCGCCGCGAGGTCGCTTCTGACCCGGCTTCCAGACATCAGTGATGGATTGCGGTACGACGCGGCCGGTGGAATCGACGCGGAAGTCGACAATCACTGTCCCTTGCGCTCCCTGATTCAAGAGGTCGATGGGGAATTGCGGAAATGAGCCAGCAGGTTGCTGTATTAAGGTCTCTGGTGGAAACATCTCCGAGAAAGCAGGGAATGCAATGTGCCCGCTGGTAGCAACGTGTAGTTTTCCCGGCGTGGACACCGCATAGGCAAGTCCGAAAACCAGAGAATCACCCGGCATCCCGTCGGGCCAGAACGGGCCTTCGCCGGAGTCGGCAGTAACACGAGCTGCGCTTAGCAGTATCGTACCAGCGACCGAGTCCCTGCCGGTGGAGAGCAGCCGATAGACTGGAGTTCCGTTCCGAAAGGTTTTGATCTCGAGCGGTGTGGACGACTCAATTTCGCGCCACGTGATCGTTGGCTCGCCGTGAGGAAGTGTATCACCGTGAGGGTGCAACATTCCGCGAATGCGTTGCGCAACGGATTGAGCGTAAATGTCAACCATCTGCGCGGCGCGACTATCCACAGAATTGCCCATGGCTGACTGTAAGTAAACAACTCGCGGGACGGTCGCAGGCAACGAGAGTGTATCTATGCAGGACACTCGCTGGCTACCGGCCGCAGGCTGTGACGATTGCGCTGTTAACGCGTGCGGGAACGAGCAAAACAACATTGCCAACATTGCGCGGCAGCGCAGGATTCTAGTACCGTCGGCCCTCCCTGTCCGACAGGATTCACTCGCAATATTGCGATCTCGCATTGCGTGCACGATAGTCCCCTCGCCAGCATCAAACCGTCGGTCACCCGCTATTCTCACCGGCCCTTCACCGAAAACTTGTAGATCGATCTCGAATGGTATTGCTCACCGGGCCGGAGTATCGTCGAAGGGAAGTTTGCATGATTCGGTGAGTCGGGAAAATGCTGCATTTCCATAGCGAAACCAGAGCGATGCTTGTACACCACGCCGCCTTTTCCCATGAGAGTCCCATCCAGGAAGTTGCCGGTGTAGAACTGCAATCCGGGCTCGGTCGTGTAGACCTTCATCATGCGGCCGCTTGCGGGATCGTACACTGTCGCGGCGAGTGTCATACCGGCTGTAGTGTCGTGGTCGGAACCCGTCGCGCTGTCCTTTCGTAACACGAAGTTGTGGTCGTAGCCCTTGCCGATCTTCAACTGATCGTCATTTTCATCTATCCGTGCGCCAATCTTTATTGGTGTACGAAAATCGAAGGGTGTGTTGGCGACGCTCTTGATCTCACCGGTCGGAATCTGAGTAGAATCGACCGGCGTGAAGCTGTCGGCGTTGATCATGACCACCTGGCCGAGTATCGTCGAGTCTCCATCGGACAGATTGAAGTAGCTGTGCTGCGTGAGATTGATCGGTGTGGCCTTGTCTGTCGTCGCTCTGTAATCGAAGATGACTTCGTTGCTGTCGGTCAGCGTGTACGACACGGTTACCTTGAGGTTTCCCGGATAACCTTCCTCGCCGTCGGGGCTGGTGCGCGTCAGCACGATCCCGACGCCGTCAGGTTTCTGAAATGGCGCGGCGGCCCATATGACCTTGTTGAATCCAATCTTGCCGCCGTGAAGACTGTTGGGACCGTTGTTCTTCGCGAGCGTGTACGTGTGACCGTCGAGCGTGAAGCGGGCCCTGGCGATGCGATTGCCGTAGCGTCCGATGAGAGCACCGAAGTAAGGCGACACTGTCGCATAGGGCGGCAGAGAATCGAAACCGAGCACGACGTCGCCGAGCTGGTGATTTCTGTCGGGGACGAGGAGCGAGAGGATTATGCCGCCGTAGTTGGTGGCGCGCAGTTCCATTCCGCTGGAATTGGTAAGTGTGTAGACAGTCACGGGCCGGCCATTGATCGTTCCAAAGGGCGCCTGGCTCACGGAAGCCTGCCTCCTGGTTTCTGTATTGTGTTGGGGCGACTTGCGCGCACAGGCAGCGCCGGCAGCTACAATCATCAAAGCTGGCCACAGAGTGTGCTTGAAGCGAGGCATCACGTAAGTCCTGCGCATGTGACGGAGGGAGGTGGGCCGGGATGCACGTAAAAGTACTGAAAATCGATCTGTACAGCATATTTGCAACGGTCGGGTGCGCGATGACCGGGGGCTTATGCCGAACGGGTTATTCCGGGCCTCGTGATCGAATGGATGAACCTCAACTCCTGTGACGAGCATTTGAGAGCCATGCGTCTTGCTACCTGCCTCGGAGTCGCGCTCACCGTCGCGGCGATCTCGGCCGCCTTTGCTCAAGCACCGGTGAAGCCTTCGGAATCTGCGATACCTCTACCGGAGAATCCGCGACCCGACTTCGAGCGGGCGGAGTGGCTCAATCTCAATGGTCGATGGCATTTCCGTTTCGACAAAACGAATGAAGGCGAGACGGACGGGTGGTACAACCGTCCGCTCGCTACCTCCGACTCCATTCTGGTCCCATTCTCGTGGGCTGCGCCGTTATCCGGTATGGTCGACAGCGCCGACATCGGTTGGTACGAGCGCACGATCGACGTTCCCGAAAGCTGGCGTGGCAAGCGCGTGTTTCTCGTAGTGGGCGCGTCGGACTGGCGCACATCTGCGTGGCTCGATGGTGTGAAGCTGGGCGAACATCAGGGAGGATACACGCCGTTCTCCATGGAGCTCACCGCCAATGTGAAGTACGGATCGCCGCAGCGACTTACCGTACGCGTGGACGATAGTCCCCACCCATTCAAGCTCGAAGGAAAGCAGGGGTACGGCAACGTCCGCGGGATGTGGCAGACAGTCTATCTGGAGGCGCGTGGGGGAGATCCACTCGAGTACGTTCACTTCACTCCGGATATTCACAACGATCGCGTGACCGTGGATGCGCGTCTGATTGATCCGGCACCGGTCGCGATGACGATGCGTATCGCTTTTACAGCCGGCGACACCATGTCGGCGGGTGGTGCGACGCTTCCAGCGACAGTGCTGCAGGAAATCCCGCGCGGCGCGCGTGACGTGCACTTTGGTGTCGCAGTCCCGAACGCTCGACTCTGGTCACCGAACGATCCGTTTCTGTATCACGTAGCTGCGACTGCAGCAGGCAGCGGTGTTGCGACGGATAGTGTCGACACGTATTTCGGCATGCGTGAGATTTCGGTTGTCGATCTTCCAGGCACGACAATCCCGTACATCGCGATCAACGGAAAGCCGGTCTTCCTTGAGCTGGCGCTCGATCAGGCGTATCACCCGGAGGGTTTCTACACATTTCCGACCGACTCCATACTTCGTAATGAGATAGTACACGCGAAACAGCTTGGACTCACCGGTCTGCGCGAGCACATCAAGATCGAGGCGCCGCGCAAGCTGTACTGGGCTGACAAGCTCGGCGTTCTCATCATGGCCGATGTGCCAAACTGGTGGGGTCCGCCGGACTCCGCCGCTTTTCACGAGCACGATTTCGCAGAGAGCAAGATGATCCAGCGGGACTACAATCACCCGTCGATCTTTTCGTGGATCATGTACAACGAGGCGTGGGGACTCATCAGCAAGGTAGACGGCAAGGATGTGTATCTGCCGTCGACGCAGCGCCGCGTCATACAGAGCGTTCAGCTTGCGAAGCGGCTCGATCCCACGCGTCTCGTAGAGGACAACTCCACATGCTGCGAATGGGGACACACCGTGACCGATATCAATTCGTGGCACGATTACCTGATGGGCTGGCAATGGCAGGGCCATCTCGACACGGTGAGCAACAATACCGCTCCTGGATCGCCATGGAACTTCGAGCGCGGTTACGTTCAGGCGCACCAGCCGATGATCAACTCGGAATTCGGCAACGTCTGGGGCTACAGCGGCTCTACAGGCGACGTCGACTGGAGCTGGGACTATCATCTCGCAGTCAACGCATTTCGGCGACACCCGAAGGTAGCGGGCTGGTTGTACACGGAACTAGACGACGTGATCAACGAGTGGAATGGTTATCTGCGCGCCAATCGAACGAGCAAGGAAACGGGGCTTGGCGATCTCGTCCCGGGAATGACCATCCGCGATCTCAACTCTCCCCTGTACATCGCGGTTGGATCGCCGACGTCGATGGCTACTGCGGTCCGTGCAGGCGAAACGGTGCAGGTGCCGCTTTACGCATCGTTCATGTCGGACAGCCGCGCATATGGCGACTCGCTCACGCTTCATTTCGAGTTGTACGGCTGGAATGCGCTGGGCGAACGAAAGACGTACTCCGAGTCTTCGCGAAGGATTTCGTACCGGCCGTGGGAGTCGCAATCACTCCCGCCTCTCGCGGTCGTGATGCCGAACGAAAGATCGGTTGCGGTGCTTGCTGTGAGACTCATGGATGCAGGCGGTGCGGTGCTGCAGCGCAATTTCACGACGTTTGTTGTAGATGCCGCCGAGCCGCGTAGGGTGACGCTCGCGGATGGCCGCAGGGCGCGCGTGGTGAGCGTGGGCGCGACGTCGTATGCGAGCGCGCACTGGTCCAACAAGACGTGGAACGTACTGGACAGCCTCAAGGCCGACGGGGCCGGGTCGGGATTTTTCGAGTACCGGATTCCGTGGCCGCGCGACGTGAAACTCGGCGAAGTTTCCGAAGCAGACTTCATCATGGAAGCGTCGGCGAAGCAGCTCTTCGGAAAGGATCGCGATACGACAGTGAAGGATAACGGCGATTACATGCGGGGCGGCGGACTGCAGGATCCAAGTCGCAATCGCAATGCGTATCCCATGACCGGTGTGAAGATGTATCCTAGCGCAGTAACGGTGCGCGTAAATGGCGAAGTCGCGGGTCGCTATGATCTTGCGAACGATCCCGCTGATTCTCGCGGGATACTGTCATGGTTCTCGCAGAAGCGCGACGGATATCTTCGCGAAGCGGGGTCTTACGGACAGCTGATAAGAGTGCCGATTCCAGCTGAAGCAATTGCGCGTGCCGCGAAGGCCGGCGAGTTAGTAGTGCGGCTGGAGGTGAGCGATGCAATGCCGGGCGGCTTGGCGATTTACGGTGCGCAGTTTGGGCGGTATCCGGTGGATCCCAGCCTGGTTTTGGTGATGCGTGGGAAGTGACGTAATTACACCGGCATGTAATCGCGCGGCGTGTTCGAGGTCCACAAGTTGCGTTACAGGATACTGATTGTGGCCCAACTGACGGATGGACAGCGGGCTACGCAAGCAAACTGCGCTTTCACACTAGACTACGGCCGGACTGATGCCAAACGACGACTCAGGAAATGATTCCGTTGCGGCGCCTGGCGTAGATATGAGGGCTGCAGCACAACGGACCAGCCCGAATGCCGAGCCACCCAATCTCTCCAAAACGGTGTCCGCAATCACGAGCGTTCGGGCTCGGTCGGCGAACCTCACCATCCTTACCATACTCGCGGTTCTCTACACGCTTTACTTCGCGCGCGTGTTTCTGCTGCCGATCGTCTTCGCGCTGCTGCTCAACTTTCTCTTCAGTCCGGTCGTGCGCGCGCTCGGCAGATTCAGGATTCCGACGCCGCTCGGGGCGGGAATCGTTATTCTGGTCGCGCTCGGTGTGATAGGCACCGCGGTGTTCGGATTGTCGGGCTCGGTGAGCGACTGGGCGATCAAGGCGCCACAAGCGCTCAAAGCATCGGAGGCGAAGTTCGGCAAGCTGACGAGGCCGCTCCAGCGTGCGTCGCGCACCGCCGAGCAAGTGGCGAACACCGCTGCAGCATCCGCGGGATCCAGTAGTACGGCACACAAGCCCGCCGAGGTCGTGGTACAGACGCCAAGTCTGGCCGTTCGGGCATTTGGCACGACTCAGCGTGCGGTAGCAAGCATTCTCGAAGTGATCATCCTGCTGTATTTCCTGCTTGCGGCGGGGGATCTGTTTCTACAGAAGCTCATTAAGGTTTTGCCAAATCTTGGTGAGAAGCGAAAGGCGGTGGAGATAGCTCGCGAGGCGGAGTCATCGATATCGACCTACCTCGTAACGGCGGCCCTGGTGAATATCGTCGAAGGCCTGATCGTTACAGGTGTGATGTACTTGTGGCGGATGCCGGATCCACCGCTCTGGGGAGTTCTGGTCGCTGTGTTCGAGTTCATCCCATACCTCGGCGCTCTCGCGATGGTCGTAATTCTCGGCATCGCTGCGCTCACAGTATTCGACGCCACTGGCTACGCACTACTCATTCCGGCGAGTTATCTCCTCATCAACGTCATTCAGGCGAATCTTGTCAGCCCGATACTGCTGGGGCATCGCCTTGCGCTGAATCCAGTCGCGCTGTTCGTGGGGCTCGCGTTCTGGTTCTGGATATGGGGCATACCGGGCGCGTTCATCGCCGTCCCGCTGCTGGCCACGCTCAAGATATTCTGCGACCATATCGAGTCGCTCGCGTCGGTGGGCGAGTTCCTGGGCGAGCGCGACGATGACGAGCGTCGTACGGTAGTGCGCACCGTGTAGCTGTTGTCCCACGCAGTGGGCCGGGTGTTGAAACATGCGTTTCCCTAGACTGGGTCTCGATTGATTGGGCAATGAGCTGTCAGCTAGTCAGCCGCCTTATGCGTACAGTGCATAGCGAATGTTTTCGCGCTAGAATATCCGATTGCAGCTGATGCAGCGTCACTTACCCGAAGGCCAATTACGAATGTCGATCTCCCGATTTCTCTCTGCCGCGACAGTAGCAACTGCATGCGTGGTAACACTCGCGTCGGCCGCGAGTGCCCAGTCCACCGACCTCTACTCCGAGATGCACTGGCGAGAGATCGGACCTACCAGGGCCGGCCGAGCCAGAGCGGCGTCGGGGTCGGCGAGCGAACCGAATGTGTTCTACGTGGGTTTCGACAACGGCGGCGTCTGGCGATCGACTGATTACGGGTCGAACTGGGTGCCGCTTTTTGATAGCCAGCCGCTAGGCTCGATCGGAGCGATCGCAGTCGCGCCATCGAATCCGAACACCATATATGTAGGCACAGGCGCCGGTATCATTCGTCCCGATCTATCGGTTGGTGATGGCGTCTACAAGTCGATCGATGGCGGCAAGACGTGGACCCACCTCGGTCTTCGCGATACGCAGATGATTGCGAACATCGATGTCGATCCGAACGATCCCAACCGACTCTTTGTCGCCGCACTCGGACATCCATACGGACCGAACGCAGAGCGCGGAATATTCCGCTCGACCGATGGCGGCAAGACTTTCGAAAAGGTGCTCTACAAAGATGAGTACGTCAGCGGCAACGACGTACGCATCGATCCCAAGAATCCGAACATCGTGTACGCGGGACTCTGGCAGCAGCAACAGAGTTATCTGGAAGGCGCAGAATTCGGCGGCACTGAGGGTGGAATCTTCAAGTCGACCGATGGCGGCACGACGTGGAAGCAGCTCACCGATGGACTTCCGAAAGCGGTAATCGAGGCGAATCTCGGTATTGCGATGAGCGACCCGAGCACGGTGTACGCGATGGTTGCTGCCGGGACCGGTCGTGGCACCACCGGACAGGTGGAATTCTACAAGTCCACGGACTCGGGCGAGCACTGGCGTCTGGCGTACGACGATCCGAGCGTGCCCGAAGCGTCGCGGCCAAAGACTGGCGACCCTCGGCCGCTGGTTCGTATCGGCGGCGGTGATCTCCCGACAATTGCCGTGGATCCCAAGAATCCGAACGTCGTATACAGCTCATCGACGGTGTTCTGGCGCACTGAAAACGGTGGCGTAACATGGAGCGCCGTTCGCGGTGCACCTGGCGGCGACGATTATCAGAAGACATGGATCAACCCGAGCAATCCGGACATCATCCTCCAGGTCGCCGATCAGGGCGCGGTCGTCTCCGCGAATCGCGGCGTTTCATGGAGCAACTGGTACAATCAGCCGACTGCGGCGATGTATCACGTGTCCACCGACGATGCATTCCCGTACAACGTTTGCGGCGGTCAGCAGGATTCCGGATCTGCCTGTGTAGCCAGCCGGTCGATGGACGGTGAGATCACGTTCCACGACTGGCATCCGGTGAACATTCAGGAATACGGCATTGCCGCGAGCGATCCAAAGGATCCGGATCTCGTATTCGGCAGCGGCCGCAACAACGTTTCGCTGTACAACCGCAAGACCGGTCAGAGTACTGTCGTTGGCCCGGACCCAGAAGCGCGCGGGACGGCGTACAACCGCAATGTGCGGACGATGCCGATTCTATGGTCGCCCGTGAATCCCAAGATTCTCTTCTACACGTCGAACGTAGTATGGAAGTCTGGTGACCAGGGTCACAGCTGGGCGCGGATCAGTCCGGATCTTGCGCGTCAGACGTGGCCAGTACCGGCGACCGCGGGCAAGTACGGTGCGACAGTCACGCCGACGCCACTGGGGAGCATCACTGCTCTCTCGGCGTCGCCGCATGACGTTAAGGTAATCTGGGCAGGAACGGACGACGGCAACATTCAGGTGACGATGGACGGCGGTGCAAAATGGACCAACGTCACGCCGTCGCAGATCAAGCCGTGGACGCGCATCTTCAATATCGACGCAGGTCACTTCGATACGCAGACGGCCTACGCCGCCGCGAACACAATGCGCATTGACGACATGAATCCGCATCTATGGCGCACGCACGATGGCGGCAAGACGTGGACAGAGATCGACAACGGCATCGCCCCAGGTGCGGCGACGAATTCCATTCGCGAAGATCCGCGGCAGAAGGGCTTGCTATACGCATCGACGGAGACACAGGTATGGGTCTCGTTCAACGACGGCGACAGCTGGCAGTCACTGCGTCTCGACATGCCTGCCGTTTCTGTTCGCGATCTGGCGATCAAGGACGACAGCATATGCATGTGCTCCGACCTAATCGCTGGCACGCACGGTCGCGGCTTCTACATACTCGACGACGTAACTCCTCTGCGTCAGGAAGCAGAAGCTCGCCGCGCTTCGCAGGCATATCTGTACAAGCCGGAGCCCGCTACGCGCATCCGTCTCGCGACGAACGATCCAACGCCATGGCCACCGGAGCTTCCGGCCGGAGAGAATCCGCCCAACGGTGCGATCATCGACTACTATCTCCCGTCCGCTGTGTCCGGTCCGTTGACGATCGACATACTTGACGGAGCAGGGAAGGTGGTTCGCACGTACTCGAGCGAGCTAAAGCGCGATCCGGATCCGGGGGTGGATCAGGATGCGTACGACAAGGTATGTCAGGAGTCGCCGCGATCGCCGGATTGCGCGCTTCCATTGTACTGGCCGTCGCGCATTCGGTCGATGCCGACGAGTGCCGGCATGCATCGGATAAGCTGGAACTTGAGATACCAGCCACTTGCGCAGGAACGCAGCGAAGTCGACGCGACCGGCGCCGTGCCGGATCGCAGCTCGCCGCCGCCGAGTTCACCGTGGGCGCCGCCGGGTCAGTACACCGTTCGGCTCACGGTTGGTGGCAAGAGCTACACGCAGCCACTCACTGTGCGACTGGATCCCCGCGTCAAGACGCCGGCTGCCGCACTTGCACTCAACGCGAAGTTATCTTTGGAGATGTACGAGCTTGCGCGCACGCTGCGCATGACGTACGGGCAGGCACACGATCTTGGCGAAGAGATAGGCACTGTAGCAAAGAGCCAAGGGGTCGATGCCAGTCAGCTGAAGGCGCAGCTTGATTCAATAGCGCCGGCAGAAGCGCGTGGAGGCCGCGGATTTGGCGGCTTCCGTCGCGGTGGTCCGACACCGCCGCCAACTCTCAACGGCGCGAGCGGAACAGCGTTGGCCGCGTCGCTGGGCATGCAGGCCGCTGAAACTGCTCCGACGGAATCTCAGATCGCAGCATGCGAGCGTGCACGAGCAGAAGCCCGGGTGGTGCTGGCGCGCTGGAATGTGTACAGAACAACCGGTCTTTCGGCATTGAACGCAACTCTCAAGGCCAAGGGTCAGCCAGCGATCGCTGTCCCAGCTCCCAGAATGCCACTGGCGCTGCCGAGCGATGCGAATGGCAACGTGGATAAGGATGAGGGGTGATTGGAAGGTATGATGCCCGCGCAGCGGTTAGCACTGCGCGGGCATCGTAGTTTGCACGACACCCGATAATTGCAAACTTCGACGACTGTCAATTCGTTGTCGAGCCTGCTCACGGAAAAGGGCGAATCAAGTGATCATCGCGGGGGGTTAATTCCTCGACGAGTGAAAATCGTACACGCCGGATATCGGCACACCATCGAGTGATGCGGGCGCGAATTGGCGTAATCTGGCGGCTGTCAGAGCCATCCTGTCCTGGGTCGTGCTTCCAGACTGCTGCAGCAGCGTTGCGCGCGCGACGTTGCCGCGCGGCGTGATCCACATGCGAACCACAAAGGGCCCGGCGCGTCGAAGGTCGTCGCCATTGTCGACGGTGACAACGCCTATCGCGTTGGCGTTTGCCGTGGATCGGCTCGACGTTGGTGGACAATATTCGCTGGGCGACAGTGCCAGCGCTGGATGAGGTCCGGTTGTAACAGCCAGCCGAACTCCCCAGGGGACATCTACAGCAGTAACTGAGCGAACGTGCGCCTCGATCAGAGTTGCGAGCGAGTCAATTACCGGATCGTTTACATCCTGTGCTGGACGGACATGAACCTTATTATCCAGATCGGTAGCGACTACACTGATCACCGCTTCGCGCAGCGGGATAATGCGCAAGGCGGCCATAATCGTGCTGGTATCGACGACTGCGTCTGCACTCGTGAATGCGCTGGGTAGTACTTCGAGGACGCAGCCTCGGTCAGAACCTGTCGGGCTTTGCGTATTCACCGCGGTACTCTGGGGGCCACCGGAGCTTGCGCAAGCGCACAGGCAAATGAGAACCACAGCACTGTTGAGCAACCGAACTTGAATCAATGAGGATTTCCTCCGGACAATGCGGCGAAGTCGCAAGTCGCGATAATATGCCGATGAATCGTTGCACCGCAAGGTCAGATGCTAGCGCTGGAGTGGAGCGCTTGCGGTACGATGGAGTCGCTGGCATCCACGACATAAATGTTCCGCATGCACGATGGCCGCAAAAATCGCAACGTGCTTGACTGCGATCAAGGCTTGTCTGGTGTATCTCCCAGGACAACGATTGGCAGCGTCACTGTTAATGGTGGCGTCATTGAGGTAACATGAAATTCTATCGTCGTACGGCCCGCACTCTGCGCGACGACTGTGTCTCCGGCTATTGCGGCAACCGGACTCGTGGCGAATTGAACAGTGTACGACTGCACCGGGCCAACAGCGTTGCCCTCTGCGTCGACTCCGGTAACGCTAACCTGTTGATGAAGTGTTACACGTTGCCCGATGCGCATGACGAGCGAGTCCGGCTCAACCCGTAGTCTCACGATCGCTCGGCTGTTTGCAGCGGCGGCGCCAGTCTCACCTGTGCCTGCAGCCGCGTCGGCGTGCCATTGCATCGTGTACTGGAAGCTGAAGTTCACTTCCCCGTCGCACGGCTCGACGCGATATATCGTCTCGTGGGTCGCGGGAGCGACGTGAACGTTGAGCGCGGCAGGCTCGTTGCAATCCTGTCGGATGTTCACGCAGCTCAGCAGTGTCACGCTCGTTACCACGATGGGTACAGTCGACGCGTTTTGAACGCGGATCTCCTTGTACGGCGAGCCGCCAAACTTCTCGAGGAGCATCGTCGTTGCCGTCACGGTCTCATCGCTCGGCGCGACGGAATGTGCGGGCTGGCCCTGGGCGGAGGCGATGCTGGGTGCGGTCGCAACCATCGTCACCGCCAGCAGCATCGCAAGTGCAAGTAAAAGTCGTGACGGGTGTATCGGCGAACGCGTGCGCGCGGGAAGCGTGGAGACAGGATCGGCCGCGCATACCACGCTGTCAGTTGCAGAAGGGCTCATTATCGCGTTACGGATAGAGGTGGCGACACCGACTGCCGGCGGGACCGCGTTAGAAAGCATTATCGCCCCTAACGTACGGTTCCAGTGGCGAGGTTGCCAGTTATGCAACGCCCTAGCTCACGGAAGCCCGAGCTGCATCTCCTTGCCCCGGACCCACCGCCGCACCTGTGGCCGGTAACCCGGGCCCGGAGAAGTGGCCCGATCTGTGCTCCGGTTTGACCTGTCGCTAAACGGAGAAAATTGATGCGCAGCCTTACTCATCTTGTCACAGCAGTCGCCATAATCACCGCAAGCGCCTCGGTCGCCGGTGCGCAGGCCGCCACTTCACTCACCAAACCGATATCGGTCGGAATCTCCGGCGGGGTATCGGTACCGAACGGTGAGCTGGCCAATGGAGCGAGCGGCGGCTTTACTGGTGTAAACACGGGCTACAACATAACCGGCTCTATAGCAATCGCGCTGCCGGTGTTGCCATTCGAGATACGAGGAGACGCTGCCTACAATAGATTCGGCTCAAAGAATGCCGTTTTCGCACAGGAAGTGGGCAACAATTCCTATAACGCGGACGTCGGAGTTACAAGCCTCACGGTGAACATTGTTTATCCGTTCCCGATCCCGACGCCGATCGTTCGTCCGTACATCATTGGAGGAATCGGCGATTACGACGTAAGGACTTCACCCACGACATCGGGAAGCACCTCGCAGTCCAATTTTGGCTACAATATCGGCGCTGGCGTAAAGGTCTCACTTGTAGGGTTCAATGTGTTCGCCGAGGCGCGGTACAATCATGTGAATCAGGACAATGGAAGCGTTGCGTTCACACCGATCACGGTAGGCGTGATGTTCTGACCCTGCGTCCATCAGTGCAACGGCACGCGCAGTGTGACGACTGTACCAATATCCGAACTTTGCTCCTGATTGCTCGCCCCTGGGCTTGTCGTAGGTTCAAGCCGAAGCCGTTGCCGTTCGAATTCCCTGAACAACAGGTACTCCTCAGCCATGCTTACCGGATTACTCGCGCTTGGGGCGGCTCTCGCCCAACAGTTCTATCGTGACAGGGGAATCGCGCACGAGATGATTCACATTGACGAGAACCAAGTGTCGGATAGGCTAGCCAAGTATACCGCCAAGCAACATCGCTCACCAACAGATCCGAGTCAGTGGAAGTGGCAGGAGTTTGGCGCGAGTTATGGAGCAGTGAAGGAAAACCACTGCGACTACGACGGCGCAAAGCTCGTGGTGCAGGGTGGGTACTCGCCATTCGCCTTTGGTACAATGCTTCAGGCCTTGTCGCGCTCGCAAAGGTTAACACACCGGACGCCCCGCCGCCCAAGGCGATTGTCGTTAGGATCGATCAGATTCACCGTGAGATCGCAACGGAGCACTGGGAGAAACCGACCAGGACGCGCCCAATAAAACCGCCGTACGGCGACGATTAGCGCGCCCTTTGTTCATCGCGCTACGCTACCGCGTTATGTCCGCCGATGCCGGCCGGCCGGCGAACACGTTCCGAATTGCACGCCATACGGCTCGAACCAGCAGCAGGGTTAGAGCCAGCAACACAAGTGCCGCGACTAGCGCCGGAATGGGGTGCTGCCAGAGAGTGTAGCTCATCGCGGCAACGACACCCAGCTCCGCGACATTCACGATGCCGTTTGTGACTGGTTCCGGCGAAGCGTCGACCGCTACGCGAAGTCCGAGTTTCGCGAGGTTTGTGGTCAGACCAAGGCCGCCGCCAAGCAGTCCGGCGAGCACGATGACGATTGGATCTGCGTGCCACGCAGTTGCCATTGCGAGCACCGCAGCGGCTGGAGTGCGAATCATCGTATGGGCCGCCTCCCAGGCGGACGCGACGCCTGGGATCAGAGTGGCGAGAAACTCCACAACCGCCAGCACGACGGCGACAACAATAACGATTGGATTCGAAAGCGCGTCAAGCAAACCCGGAAGCGGTCCGATCCAGCCAAACCGCTCCCCAAGTCCCACGAGTGCCACGGTCGCGTAGAGACTTATCCCGGACGCATATGCGATCCCGAGTGATTCCGCGAGCGTGACAAGCGAATTCATGACCGTACCGGAGTGATCATGGTGACGCCGTCCCGTATTCCTTTGCGTACATCTGACTTACCCGAATTGCGTACGACAACAGCAGGGGTCCGAGGATCAAACCCAGCAATCCGAAGAGATGCAAGCCGCAGAGGACGCCAAGCAATGTGACGAGCGGGTGCAGCTGCGCGTAGCGCCTGAACACGAGCGGGCTTACGAAGCTGGTGATGTTGCCTGCTACACCGCCGGATCCGACGGCCATGACAATCGCCGAGATCGGTTCGTGTCGGAAGAATAGAAACACCGTAGCCGGCAACCACACAGCAGTGCTTCCGATTACCGGGATGACCGATGTGATCGCCGCCGCAACTCCCCAGAACAACGCATTCGGAAGCCCGACAAAGTAGAACAATGCGCCGATGATCGCACCCTGCAGTCCAGCGACAAGCGACATTCCGATAACCGTTGCAAGCGTTACGCCCTTGAAATGCATCAGGAGCTCATCGCTGTAGTCGGAACTGAATGGAATGATCGGCTTTACGCGCCTCCAGAGATCCTTTCGACCGGGGAGAAGAAACGCCAGACACAGACACGCAATCGCAAACTGCAGCAAGCCGCCCGCAAGGCCGCTTGCGAGATCAAACGCCTTGCCCGAGCTCCACGCGATCAACGCTCCACTGCCCTCTGCGATTCGTGTTCCGATATCTACCCCGGCGATTTTGACGCGCGCGTATTCCGCCAGTTCGGGGCTGTGTTGAGCGTTGAGAAAGACCTGCTGGGCCTGACCGGAAAGCTCCAGTCCGAGCCACGTGAGCGGCAGCACCACGAGACCGAGCATCAGCAGGATTATGATTGTCGTCGCGAGCGCGCCGGATATGTGGCGCTTGAGTCGATCGTAGAGCGGCGCGGTCAGAACGCAAAGTACAAATGCGGAGAGAATGCCGACGGAGAACGGCAGGAGCGCGTAGATCGCGCCCGCTATGAGCATGAGAACGACGAGCGTCGCCCGGTCGCGCGGAACGTCCAGAACTCGCATTGGCCGGCGTGTTGTTAGGGACCGGGCCCGGCGTCCATGTAATCATGCCAGCAGCCCGCTGTAGAATGCGCGAGGTGGCTGCCCGCGTCAAGCAAGCTGGTAGAAGGGCGGCGCTGGACTCTGCAAAAAGGCTGATGGCGGCCGGCCGCCGGAGCCCGCCGGCCGCCGCATACGTGGCGATAAGCTACCTACGTTCGATCCGCACACGCCACACCGTCGGCCCCTGTTCCTGATACGTCCAGGTAAACCCGTTCGGGCGCTCCGCGCTCAACTGGTACTGGAGCGGCTTGGGATCGTGGTCATTAATGAGCAGCATGGCCTCGCCTGGCTTGAGACCGTCGAACGTGCGGAAAATCGTCGGGTGCTTGTCACGTGGTGGGATTACCCGGACGTCCAGCTGAACGGGTGCCTTATCTGACTTTGCTACAGTCGATTCTGGCATAGAGTACTCCTCTGGGTGAAATGTCATATTCATGGAAACCGGCGCTAGTACGTCACTAGTCGTTGCGCCAGATGCTGACCTGCACTTCGTCGGGTCTTGTCTTGTCTATCGTAAAATGAAATCCTCGCTCTCTCAGAATTGGCAACAGGAACTGCGGCACGCGCGAATTGATCTGAAGAAGGACACTGCCGCTCGGAAGTGATTCAAGCGCTTCCAGTGTGTGTACCATGGGCTCAGGCGGCTCCAGATTCCGCACATCGAGTCGCACTTCGGGCCGCGCCGGCGTGACATCCGCAATCGGTTTCGAGTGATTGGGCGCGGCCTTTGACGCAGGCTCTGACGCGGCCTTTGACGCAGGCTCTTCCGCCGATGCTCCATCCTGGCGAAAGAACCATACCGACCAGTCGTCATCCGCGTGACGCTCCACACTGTGACCGAATCCGCGCTTCGCCATGACCGCGAAAAGCGGCACGGGCTCGAACGGGGCGCGGAGGTGCAACACTTCACCGTCGCCGAGCGCCCCGACGGCACTCATTATTCTCGAAAACGGCTCGCCGCCGCGTGCGAGATCTTCACGCACGTCAAGCTCGACCTGCGATGAGAAATCCGGAAGCGCAACCTGGTCGCCCCTTTCGATTTCCGGCGCGTCCTTGGCACTGGACTCTGCGCTGTCAAAGCTGATGCCAAGCACACCGTTCAGATCGCGGAGCAGCACGTCGAGTGGGACCGCGCAGAGCCGAGCGACCTGTTGCACAGTTGTCACACGCGCCATTATGCGGCGCATCGGCGAATTGCGCAGCTTGGCGAGCTGTGGCGAGCGGCTCGCAATCATGTCGATGAGCCGCTCGTCGCGGTCGAACAGGGATTGCAGCTTATCGGATGGTTTGATTGGTTCAGCGCTGGTCGTCATGAAACGGCTCCAGTTGGAGAAAGTGCCGGTGTCCGCCAAAGGCCGCCGAGCGATGTTCTGACAGCGACACGTAGAATCTGACTGATGAACAGAGCTATCCCTGCAGCAAAGCACACCGCAGCTAGTGTCACGAGCCATACTGCGCCGACCAGAACACCTACGCTCATTCCGAGAATGCCAATCACAAGGAATACGAGATCCGTGTTGGCTACAGATTGGGAGTAGAGCTGTGCGACTGTTGGCACGCTCTTCTTTCCCATATCGTTGCGGAAGCGCGACATCCAGGCAAGAAACGGAACGACCTTGTAGAACTGCCCGACCACGTAGAGCGAGAGGCCGCCGATCAATCCGAGTATGATGTACGCCACGTCCAGATGCGTGTCTGTGACGCCGCGGATGAGTACGATTGGCCCGACGGCAGCTGCGATTCCGAGAAATACGAGAGCAGCTGCAGCGTGCCGCAATCCAGCGTCGAGCCGCGGACGCTTGCGAGCACGGAAGAAGAGAGCCCCCTGTATGAGGAACGACACGATCCCGCCCTCGACGAACAGGAGCCCAAGCCACGGAAGCGCTCCGTGCAATTGGGGATTCCGTGTCACGAGCCCACAAGCTAGCAGTACCACTCCGATCGGTACGAGTATGAGCGCCTGGCGTGTCCACCTTGTATCGGCTTTGTGCGCCAGAAGGAACATCGGCAGCAATCGGTGCGAGATTCCGGCGATCATCATGAGAACCCAGCCGAGCAGCGCAACGTGCAGATGGGTCGCAAGTACGCGCACGCGCCATGCGCCGAGGACATTCGATTGAAGATTATCGGCGAGTAGTGCGCCGAGTAGCAGGGTGAGCGTCAGAAACGACATGGCGATCACGATTGCTGCCCAGATCACGTTACGCGTAGGTACGCGGCGAAGCGACATCGCAACGTTCGTCACCACGCAGAGCACCGCGGCAGCAATGAGTGCGATGCCGATGTAGCGCAGTCGCTCCGAGCTCGATGCAACGCCGCACACGAACAGCGCCACTCCCGGTACATAGACCCAGAAGCTGATGTGGCCGACTTTCTCGGACGCGATCGGGACGCCGAGTGCGACGGGGAGCAACTGGTACAGCGCTCCGAAGATTGTCATCGTGAGCCAGCCCAGCGTGAAACAGTGCGTGACTGCCGCAACGTGCGGTGACAGGTAGACGCCAGCCGCGAGTTCCGGTGCGATCCAGATCAGGCCCGCGGCGCCCACGCTCAGAAAGACAAGGCCGGCAGCGAAGTGCTCACCGGGAAGTCGTAGCGATGGCGTACCGGTCATGATGAGACCGGACATCCCGGGCGCCGTCACGTGTGTTGCTCTTCAGATTCCGACAGCTGCCATCCGAGTGCGCTGACGACTTTGTGCGCGATGTCGTCGAAACTTTTCGCGAAGTCGCTGTTGCTGCGCAAGAGAACTGTCGGAGTGCCATTATCACCTTCGCGGACCGCATTCGTATCGAACGGAACGCATCCGAGAAAGGGAACCTTGAGCGCCGCCGCAACGGATTCACCGCCGCCGTGTCCGAACATCCCCGTCATGTTCTCGACCACGCCAAGCACCGGCACGTCGAGCTGCGTGAACATCTCGCCCGCTTTCTGCGCTTCGACACCTGCCAGTCGCTGAGGTTGTGTGACGACGATGGCGCCGGAAACCTCGACTGACTGGACAAGACTGAGCGGAATGTCACCCGTACCGGGAGGAAGGTCGACTACGAGAACGTCGAGCTGAGGCCACGCAACGCCACGCGCAAACTGCTTTACCGCCTTCGATACCATTGGCCCGCGCCAGATTGCAGGCGAGCCTTCGCCGAGAAAGAATCCGAAGCTTATGAGTGAAAGCCCGTGGATCTCGATCGGGATGATGTTCTTGTCTCCATTCATTCTCATCTGCTTCGCGCCGTCTTCGATACCGAGCAGAATCGGAACGCTGGGACCGTAGATATCGGCGTCAAGCAGGCCGACGACAAAACCCGCGCGGACGAGGGCGAGCGCGAGGCTCACGGCGACCGTACTCTTGCCAACGCCACCCTTACCAGCGCCGACAGCGATTACATCGCGCACGCTCGCAAGCCGTGCGCGGTCTGCCCATGGATCCGGTACACCAGCGCGTTGGGCCGGCGCGCCGGACGGCCGCGGGAGGGGGCGGGTGGCCGGTTCAGGCTTCACGATCTCTACCGTTACCATCGTGGCCCCGATTTCCGCGAGCCGGCTTCCAACCGATTCACGGATCCGGGCGGGAATCGAAGGGTCCTCAGTGCGGAGAGCGATATCGACGCTCACCCGCCGGTCACACACCCGGACGTTCTGGACCATCCCGAACGACACGAGATCCCGAGTCATTCCGGGGTATGCAACGTCACGGAGCGCTTTTTGGACCGCGTCCACGTCGAGCGCGATCGTGGGCTCAGCGTCTACCATGCTGCAATCGTAGCGTCGTCCAGAGGTCCGATCCGTGACGGATGTCTCAGCTACGCTGGCTTCGGCTTGATTACGGGCGCGCTGACCGGCAAATTGGACGCGGTGCCAAACCCAATCGACTGAGCGTGTTCATCTGCGTCTGGCTCGCAGCCCACGGCACGAGCTGCCTCGAAGCCGTCGCAGTGCTGTTCGGAATCGTCAGCGTCTATCTCAGTACGCGAGAGAACATCTGGAGCTGGCCTACAGCCCTGGTCAACGTCTCACTGTTCACGTTGCTCTTCCTCGGGTCCGGTCTTTATTCGGACACAGGCTTGCAGGTGGTTTACTTCGTACTGTCCGTGTATGGCTGGTACGAATGGCTGTACGGCGGCGCGGGGCACACGGCGATATCCGTGACTGCCACGACGCGCAGGACGTGGGGCGTGCTTGGCGGCATCGGTGTCGTTGCGTGGTTGATACTTGCGACCGTTACATCGCACCTCCCAGGAACGAAGCTCCCGTATCTGGACGCTGCGACGACTACGATCAGCCTGCTGGCGCAATGGATGATGACCCGCAAGCTGCTCGAGAACTGGCTTGTCTGGATCGGAGTGGACGTGGTCTACGTCGGGATGTTCATCTATAAGGGGCTGTATCTCACCGCGATCAATTACGGCATCTACCTTGCTCTGGCGGTCGTGGGCTACATCGCATGGAAAAAGTCACTCGCAGCGACAGGCTCGTTCGCGTAGTTCTCACCGGTTCCGAATCGACCGGTAAGAGTGTGCTCGCGATACAGCTCGCGGAGCACTACGGCGCCGAATTTGCCCCGGAATTCGTACGTGCGTTTGCGGCAAGCAAGGGTGCGCCGCTCGAGTTCGAGGACACCGACGAGATCGCGCGGGGCCAGATTGCCCTTGAAGACCAGCACGCAGCGCGCGCACACAACCTTCTCATTCAGGACACTGATCTCCTGAGTACGGTGGTCTACAGCGGTCACTACTACGGGCGATGCGCCGACTGGATTCGCGATTCCGCGCTCGAGCGACGGCCGGATCTCTATCTGCTTCTTGAGATCGACGTACCGTGGGTGGCGGACGACGTCCGTGATCGCGAGGGCAAGCGAGACGACATGCAGCGTCTGTTCAGAGCGGCAGTCGCCGATTCCGGAGCGCCTTACGTCGTGATCGAGGGATCATGGGCTGAGCGTTTTGAGCGCGCGCGGAGTGCGATCGACGATCTGCTCCGACAGTAAGTGTCGAGTCCGCATTGCGGTGACCTGGCACACGCCAGCACAGTCATTGTTAATACCCTATAACGCCAATTTCAGTGTCACGAATACGTTCGGTGGCGGCAGCACAAAGTAGTAGGACGTACCGTCGCTGGCATAGCCGCTGCCGTACTTCTTGCTGTTTGTGAGATTGTTGCCACGAATCAGCAATTCGTTCTGACCGGCAAACCGCCACCCGATTGACGCATCCATGTCGAAAGCGTCGGGCAGAACGTAGCGGCGATCACTGTCGTTGCCGAGGAATGAAACACTCTGGTAGCGCCCCTCGAGTGCCAGATCGAGCGACTTCGCTGCGGCGAACTGCACTCGTCCATAACTGAGAAAACGGGGCGTGAGTAGTGGCTCGACGTTGTGGTAAGTGATCGGGACGGCGCCGCTCGAATCCGTGTATTCGCGAATCCGGTTGACGCTCTCGGTTGCATTTGCAGTCAGCAGCCAGCGCGGAATACCGCGATATGTAACATCAGCCTCGATTCCGCGACGATAGCTCGCTGCAACATTTCTGTTCAGCTCGTACCCGAGATCGTCCAGTGCACCGATCGGCGCTATCTCGTTGAGAAAATCCATTGAATACAGATTCGCCTGGATATCCAGCAGGGCGCTTCTATAATTGGTGCCAATCTCGATGTCGTGTACGGTTTCGGGCTTGACGCGGTTCAGCGCTCCAACGAATTGAACGTTCGACGTATCGAGATTGTCATAACCGGCGAACATGTCATTACGGGTGGGTTCGCGCGACGTCTTGCCGTAGGACGCATATAAGGAGAGCGGTCGGGTGATCTGATAGGTGATACCAGCCTTGGGATTGAGGAACGACCATGAGATCGAGCTCCCTGCAATGTCGGCGTGCACGTCGGGTATGTAGCTGAACTCGGCGTGCCGCGCCTGCAGGTCGCCAAACAACGTCGTGCGGCCAACCCTGTATCCGACCTTCGCGAATGCAGCTGCATCTCTCTTGCGCGAGGTATTGAAGTAGATCGGGTCTTGCAGGTCGGGATGCGTGAATGCGTAATGGTCGCGCGCATACGTATCGCCGTTGGCGCCGAATATGAGGTTGAGGCCATCACGATGGTAGGTCCACGCGCTGGTCAGTCCGTATGACACGAAATCGAGATGCAGGGTTTCGAGCGAGTCGAACAGGACGTCGTAACCGCCAGTAGCAGAGAGACGATAAACCGTGGTGGTAAACGAAGAATTGGCATCGACAAGTCGCGTGTACGAGAGCGCGCCGAGCCGCTCGCCAAAGTTGTCGCGCTCCTGCGGGGTCAGCGGATTTATGCGACGGTTGGTGTCGAGCTCCGCGACGGGCACGGCGAGGTAAGCCATCGTGTCGGCCATCGCACCTGATGTGACGGTGAACTTCAGCGTGTTGCGATCACCGAAGTACCCGCCGCTCAGGAATACCGATTTTCCTTCCACTCCTGAGTGGTACCGATACCCATCGGTGTGCAGCGCGGAAACGCGGCCGTAGAAGGCGAGATTGTCTCCCAGCACCCCCGTGTTGTAGTCTGCACTGGCGCGTCGCGATCCGAACGATCCGTCCTGCACCTCGAGGCTTCCGCCACGTGGCGCGGCGGCGAGCGACATCGTTTCGAGATTGATCGATCCGGCGTATGCGGCCGTACCGTTGCTCGTGGTGCCGACGCCGCGCTGGACCTGGACGGACTGGAGGCTGTTTGCCAGATCCGGGAAATCGGCGAAGTACAGAACCTGATCTTCGGGATCGTTGAGCGGGATTCCGTCCAGTGTAATGTTGATGCGAGACTGATCGAGCCCGCGCAACCTTATGTAGCTGTAGCCCCAGTAGTTGCCTGTCTCCGCGTATGACGTAAGCGACGGCGTACTGCCCTGGAGGACGAGTGGGATGTCCTGGCCAAAGTACTGCTGCTGGAGCTGGGCGTGCGAGAGTGTTTTCTGTGTTATGGGGGCCGACGGGTCCCGGACGGCCGTTATCATGACACCCTCGAGCTTGCGTGCCGCCGAGTCTGCGCGCGACGTAGAGTCCCGTGCGGTTGTCTGTGTGGTTGTCTGTGTGGTTGTCTGTGCTGTGATCGAGGGCGGGAAGGCGACGGCTACTGCCGCGCAGAGGTACGCTGCGAACGCGAGCGTGGGCACGCGAAAAATGCGTGCCGGTCGAGCAATTTCGTTCATCTCAATGACTCCCTACGCCGGTACAAGCCGGATCAGGTTCTACGGGACTCTCTCAGCCTGCACCCTTCGTGGGCAGGCACCCCGGTCAGTGGATGAATCTATTCAATGCGTTTTGTCCGCGCTACGCATTCGCCACGACTTCACGCGGCCGCTTCTTCGTCCTTCGTGGGCTCCTCGTCGAGCGGCGAGCAGAGCCACGCGTACAGCGCAACAGTAAAGATCGCGCTGCCAAGCAATATGAGCCAGACACGCTCGCCCCAGATGAGGCCGATGAATGCGACTGTGAGGCCGAATGCGGTAAGTAGCGGCCTGACGGTAGATGCTGGGATCTCGATGCCAAGTTGCGCAGGAGTGGAAGTGGTCTTCCGCTGGTAAATGTCGGCGTCCGCCGCAACCGGGTGGCCGGAGTCATCCCACAGTGGGTACCTGGATTCGATCGTGGGCACCACCGCGTAATTAAAAATCGGCGGCGGCGACAGCGTGGACCATTCGATCGTGGGTGCGCCCCATGGATTGTTTCCGGCAACGACGCCTCTGCGGCGACTGCGGAGGACATTAATTACAAAAATGAGAGTCGCGACAGCGATGAGATAGGCACCCACGGTCGAGATCCGATTGAATATGGTAATGCCCTGGCCGGCGTCGTAGGTGTAAACGCGCCGCGGCATGCCGTAAAGGCCGGCGAAGTGCATCGGAAAGAAGGCGAGGTTGGCGCCGATAAACGTTAACCAGAAGTGCCACTTGCCGAGCAGTTCATCGAGCAAATGGCCGGTCATCTTCGGAAAGTAGTAGTACACGCCGGCGAACAAGCCCATCATCGAGCCGCCGAAAAGCACGTAGTGAAGATGTGCAACGACGAAGTACGTATCCGTCTGCTGCAGATCCGTCGGTGCCGATGCGTGCATGACACCGGAAATGCCGCCAATGGTGAAAAGCGACACGAGTCCCAACGCAAACAGACACGCGCTCGTAAAGCGGACTGAGCCGCCCCAGATCGTTGCGAGCCAGTTGAAGATCTTGATTCCCGTCGGAATGGCGATAAGCATCGAAGTCACACTGAACGTCGCATCGGCGACGGGACCCATGCCGACCGCGAACATGTGGTGCGCCCAGACACCGAACGCGAGGAAGCCAATGAGTATCAGCGAGTACACCATCGCCGGGTAGCCAAAGAGTGGTTTTCGCGCAAACGTCGGCAGCACTTCGGAGACCAGTCCGAAGGCGGGAAGGATGAGGATATAGACTTCAGGGTGTCCGAACAGCCAGAACAGGTGTTGCCACAGGAGTGGATCACCTCCGGCTGCGACCTCGTAGAACTGCGTTCCAAAGAATCGATCAAACAGCAGGAACGTCAAGGCAACCGTGAGTATCGGGAACGATATCATGATCAGGAACTGCGTAACGAAGGCAGACCAGGTGAAAACCGGCATCCGCATCATGCGCATGCCAGGCGCGCGCAGGTTGATGATCGTGGTGATGAAATTGAAGGAGGACGCAAGCGTAGACAGGCCCAGGATCTGCAGGCCGATCACGTAGAAGTCCATGTTGAGGCCGGGATTGTACAACCGGGTACTCAATGGGGCGTATGCGAACCAGCCACTGTTCGGCGCCGCGTGCCACAACCAGCTCGCGTTTATGAAAAGTCCGCCAAGCAGGTACACCCAGTAACTGAACGCATTGAGTCTGGGAAAAGCTACGTCACGCGCACCGATCTGAAGCGGAACCAGAAAATTGAAGAACGCGGCACTCAACGGCATCAAAGCCATGAAAATCATGGTTGTGCCATGCATTGTGAATATCTGATTGTACATCTCGGCGGAGACAAGCCGTCCGTTGGGCGAGAATAGCTGCGCACGAATGATCAGTGCTTCAATGCCGCCCAGGAGGAAAAACGTGAGCGAAGTGTACAGATAAAGCTGGCCGATTCGTTTATGATCGGTAGTTCCCAGCCATCCCCAGATTCCACTGCGTCGGTCCCGCGGCGTATTCTCCACGGATACCAGTGGAGAATCGACCACCGTCGTAGCCATGCGTGCACCCCGTGCGCGAAATAAGCGGAGTTCGCAACAGCTGTGTCGCAGCCGTTTCGATAGTGCCTCCGAACCAACCTATTGTTACGGGTTGGGTCGTCGCGTGACGCATGTCACATGCGCACCGCTATCGTCCCTGCGCGCGGCCCCTCAATTTCGCGACGTCTGGAATGCGCACGCGGTTGCCGGGCAGTGATTCTACGAGGCCCGCGCGTCTGAGCTGGTGCATCGCTCGCGATACGGATTCTCTCGCAGTTCCGATTTCGAGCGAAAGCTCTTCCTGCGTTCGATCCAGTTTCAGCTCCACACCGAGTGGAGTCTCCACACCGCTTCGCTCGGCGTAGCCCACGAGGAGCATCGCCAGCCTTGCAGCGACGTCGTGAAATGCGAGCGTTTCTGTGACATGCACGAGATGCCGCAGTCGTCTGCCGAGTCCACGAATTATCGCGTGCGCGACATCTGGATGCGAGCGATACATTGCCTCGAAGTCATCGCGCGCGAGAAATATCAAACGCGATGGCTCCACGGTTATTGCTGACGCAGGGTAGGAGGCTCCGTCGAAGAGCGGCAGCTCCGCTATTGGTCGGCCCGGTCCCTCGACGTGCAGTACCTGCTCCTTCCCATCCGGACTGGTGCGGTAGATGCGCACGCGGCCCGATTGAATCACGTACAGACCGCGACACTCGTCGCCGGTGGTGAACAACACCCGTCCCGCCGCGAAGTCGCGCGCAACACAGCGACTCGCAAGCTGCCCGATAACAGAATCGTCGAGCTCGGCGAAGATCTGGAGCCGCCTAAGCAGTGCTATCGCTTCTGCGGCCGCTGCGGCGGAATCGACGGATGTTCGGTCATTCACTTCTCACGACCTCCCTTCGGCGTCCAGGTCGCACACGTGGTTGTGACAACCGTCACTGGTGCGCGGCTGATGTTGCGCGATCATTCAATCTACTCCCCCGCGAACGCGAAGAGGCGAGACAGACGTTCCCTTATAGAAGACCATACACTAACGCAGCCGGATGGAAGAACAGCTTACGCAGCCAGACGAAGTCTGGAACGCCCTTCGCACAGTCATCGATCCGGAGATCGGCCTCGACATAGTGACGCTCGGCCTGGTTTACGATGTCATCATCAGTGCGGAACCGGGACGTGTCGGGGAGATAGTCCGCGTCACCCACACTCTGACAACTCCGGGGTGCCCGATGGAGAGAGTCATCACATCCGGGATTCGCGCTGCCGTTGGTCAGGTTCCCGGTGTCGCAGCGGTGGAAACCAATCTGGTTTGGGATCCGATGTGGCACTCCGGGATGATTGCACCAGGAGCCTGGTAGGTCACTGCGCGTGCGGCGGTCTGCTCATATCTTTTTTTCGGTCACGCACTTGACGCACTCGAGCGTCTTGCCGAGGAACGTGGCGCGACCGGTTTCTGTAGTGACCCAGGGGCGGACCTGCCATGGAGGGTCGTGACGCACATGCTGTGTGTGCCCACACTCGAGATCAGCAACCCAGTGCTGCTCTTCGTCCTTATGGAAGCCGACGATCCGCCTTGGGATCGCCGAGCCTGCACATGCGTCACGCTGCACGATAATTCCTCCGACGCGCTAGTGCGTCATTGTGGCGAACTTCTTTGGTGTTCCTACCTGGATCATGCCAACCGCGCCATTCTCTGCATCCGCAAATGAATGTGTAACGAATGGGTATAGACCTTCGCCACTGGCATTCTTGTCGAATACAGCCTCGAATACCACGCCACCGCCAGCCGGCACAGTGTAGGTCTGAACCCCTTCCAGTGCATGCGCCGGGTTGCCATCAGGGTAGACGCGGTCGAATATTGCACCGACGATGTGGAAGTCGCTGTTGAAGTTCGGCCCGGCATCGACCACGTAGAAGCGAACCCGGTCGCCGACATCGACCTTGAGCGGGTGATCCATGTACTGCCGCGCGCGTCCGTTGAAGACGACATAGCTCGCCTGCTTCTGGCGCTCCAGGTCCCAATCTGCCACTGCGACTGAGCTGTCAGCACTGGGCTTGGTGTAGAATTCACTCTGCACGATCACGAACTCCTTGTCGGCTTTGGTGCCCCAGCCGCCCTTCGGATCAACGATTATCGGCAGATACATGCCCTGCATGATGTGCATGGTAACCGGCGGAGTACCGCAGTGAACCATGAAAGCGCCGGGTTCGCGTGCCACAAACTCGAAGGCAACCGAATCCTTCGGCATGATCATCCGATACGCGACGTTGGCAGCAATCTGCGCGGCATGCAGGTCGATGGAGTGCGGCATGTCCGCCTCATTCACCACGTTGATGCGAACGCGGTCGCCCTGCCGTACGTGAATTACCGGTCCCGGTACGGTACCGCCGAATGTCCATCCCTGATACTTGACGCCGTCCGCGATTTCAATGGTCGCGTTTGTGATCGGGATACGGAACTCCTTGATGCCCGCGTCGGACATATCGGGAAGCGAGGCATCGTAGACCGGAGTGGTTGCAGTGATCGTCTTTCCGAAGTCGATGCGAGATACTTTATTCGCGCGAACTGCGTTGTCAGTGAATCCGACAACTGCGAGTGTGAGTACGCCGGTAATTGTGAGTCCAGCAAGGATCTTTGTGCGTTTCATTGTCATCTCCAAAATGTGCAGGCGACGGGTTGTCGAGTGGTTGTGACCAACTCCCATGTCACATCTGGAACGTAGAACTCGAGGCCGATTGGGTCTGTCGGGATAACATTGAATTTTCCGCGGTGATTTGCTGGCACGGTCATAGGGGAATCCCTTACCATGTTCGCGGGCTCTCCCCGACTATCCGAACGATCGTTCTGGAGTACCTTTGGACCTATGAGCGTTCAGCGCGATCCGGTGCAAGGAGTGAAAACCGACGGTGGGTCCGGCCTCGCCGTTCCGGGCTTCAGTGCGTTGGGGACGCGCCTGGAGCGCGGACGCACTGTCGAGCGCCGGTTGTCCGACATCCCGGACGACGATGTCGATACGGACGCCAACGCAATGGTGCCAAGGTGGGTGCGGAAGCTTCTGCGAATCCGGCTCCCGCTCAAGCTTATCGGCGCCAACGTGCTCCTCCTCCTGCTCGCTGCCGCTGCGGCACTGTTTGTCCATCAGCGGGATCTCAGTGCTGCTCCGGTACTTGCGGTCCTGATCGTCGCTTTCGTTGCGGCACTTCTGGTCAACACGGTACTTGTAATGCTGGCGGTGCAGCCGCTCAGCGTTCTCGAAAAAACAGTAAACACGATCTGGCAAGGCGATTTGAATGCCCGCGTGCCGGTCTCCATGCTAGCCGATCGGCACGTGGCGCGGGTCGCTCGCATGTTCAACATCCTGCTTGACGGTCTGGTGGCCGACCGGGCCCGCACGCGCCGACTCGCAACTGAATTGATTGGCGCAGCAGACCGCGAGCGCGCAGCGATCGCACGTGAGCTTCACGATTCCGCCGCCCAGTCGCTTGCAGCGCTCGTGATGCAGTTGAGCGTTGCGTCCAGGTCTGCGGGAGAGGCGCCGTGGGACAATCTTCGGGAGCGAATCGAAACCGCACATTCGCTCGCTACCAGCACGCTCGAAGAGATTCGATTGTTGGCGCACACGATGCACCCGCGCGTTCTGGACGACCTCGGACTCGTGGCTGCGCTTGGGAGGCTTGCGCGCGAGACCACGGATCATCTTGCAAGCGCGTCGGGGCCGAGCAACCCGGACGCCCTGGTAAAGGTCGAGGCGATAGACGGGAGTGACGAGGGCATACCTGCAGTGGCGGCATCCGTGCTGTATAGAGTTGCGCAGGAATCGGTGAGTAATGCGCGTCGTCATGCGTCGGCGTCAGTCATCGAGATCCGGCTGGACGTTTCGGACAACGTCGCGACGATTGAGGTAATCGACGACGGCACGGGATTCGACACGAATGTCGCGCGTGATGCACAGTCAGGGATTGGTCTGTTCACGATGCGCGAGCGAGTGGCTCTCGTTGATGGCGACTTCCAGATTCGGAGCGATCCGGGCAAGGGCACCGTTGTGCTCGCATCCGTGCCGCTCCACACTTCTTCACCCAATTCAACAAACGGACAACGTAGATGACCGTCGAGCCGATTCGAGTAGTTCTCGCAGACGATCACGCAGTCGTGCGCGCCGGTCTCAAGGCGGTTCTCGGCGCTACATCCGGAATCGAGGTCGTCGGCGAGGCATCTGACGGCGCGGAGGCGATCGAACTTGCACAGCAACTCGATCCGGATGTTGTGATCATGGATCTGTCCATGGAACCGATGGATGGTACGGCTGCAACACGCGAGATCGCCGTGAGAAAGCTGCGCGCACGCGTGCTGGTGCTCACGATGCATGCCGAAGAGGACTACTTGCTGCCCGTGCTCGAAGCGGGCGCCGCGGGTTATCTCATGAAGAACGCGGCCGATCGTGAGTTGGTGGATGCGGTGCGTACAGTGGCGCGGGGTGACATGTACGTCCGCCCCAGTGCGGCAAGAATCCTCGCACAGAGGGCGACCAGACAGGATCCGCTAAACGCGGAGCGCGCTCGTTTCGACCGATTGACAGATCGTGAGCAGAACGTGCTCAAGCTTACCGCGCGCGGCTATTCCGCACCCGAAATCGGGGAGCGGTTATTCATCAGTCCAAAAACGGTCGATACCTACAAGCAGCGTATCGGCGACAAACTCGGCCTCACACATCGCGCGGAGTACATAGCATTTGCGCTGAAACTCGGATTGCTGCAGGAAGAATCCGGCGCGTAGTGTCAGGCCTCCTGTAAAGTCACCGTTTTGCATCCAGCTGCGCCAGCAACGTCGTAACCGCTGCGTCGAGCTGCGAATCCTTGCCGGAATAGCTCTCACCCATTGGCCGCGTAACCTCCACGTCTACGGGGCGCGGGTGCAACTCCATGGGCTTGCCGTCGATGGTGGTGATGATTGTGGACGGCAGGCGTTCGGTGGTGCCGTCGATGAGGGTAGCCGCAGAGGTGAAAATGATCCATCCCGCGGTCGGCTCACCGACTACTTTACCGAGCTTTAGAGTGCGGTATCCCTGCGTGAAGTCCTCACCGTCGCTCAGTGTATGCTGATTCGTCACGAGAACAGTGGGGCGCTCGAGCGCGCGCTGCCCGAGCTGCGTGCGCGCGGACACGACCGGACGGTCGCGACTCTGCATGTTGAGGTAAGGCTGGCGCGCAAGAACGTCGATGGCGTAAACGTTTACGAATCCGCCGTTATTATTGCGTACGTCGATGACAACGCCTTCACGAGTCATGTTCTGCGCATCCAGATCGACGTACAGTTGATTCAGCGCGTCCTGCGACATGTCGTACATGTGAACATATCCAAGCCTGCCGTGGCTTGCTTTCTCCACGTATGCGCGGCGCTGTTCAACCCATGCGCGATACAGCAGGCCCTTTTCCGTAGTAGTGTTTACCGGCCTGACGGCGACGTCACGTGTCCTGCCCGCAGCGGTTGGCGCGATTCCCAGCACGGTCCGCTTGCCGATGGTGTATGCGAGTAATTCTTCCAGGTTGCTGCGTGACGAGAGCGGAGTTCCATTGATGCTCGTGAGGTACTCACCAACGTGGATCCCCGACACCGCGGCTGGTGAAAGAGGAACGACGTCGGTAATGTGGAATGCGCCGCTGCGCTCGTACGCATCGCGATCGAAACTCAGGCCCAGGCGGCCGGCGTACGCTGGATGTGGCGCTACCGCTCCGATTCCGGAGTGGGAAGAGTTCAGCTCGCCAACGAGAAGCGACAGGATGCGACGCATCTCATCCGGCGTTTCGGCGCCGGCAATCCTTTGTGCATACTCGACCCGGATGGCATTCCAATTCACGCCGTTCATCGCGGGATTGGCGTAGTTGTCGCGCAGATAACTCCACGCCTCGGCGAACACTTCCATCTTTTCCTGCGAGAAATCCACATCCATCTCCGCAGAAACAGCAAGCGGCTTGGCGACGCGCGACTCCACGTTGATACTGTTCATCCGCCCCGCCTCGAGGTAGAACACCTCCTTGCCATCCGGCGACCACTGCGCGTTTGACTTGCGCCCAGCGGACGACGTGAGCTGGCGAGCGACGGGCGCGTCCTTCGCGAGGTCGTCGAGCGAGTACACGTACAGATTCGTCTGGCCTGCCGCACCTGCCGTGAGCAACGCAGTCTTTCCGTCCGGGCTGATGGACACGTCAAAGACATCCACCTCGACCGGAAGAAGCGACAGCCGATCGCGAATGCTGTCGAAGTCTATGCTGATCGGTTTTGATGCCGGACGCGATGTTGCGTTGCGGTGTGACGAGTCCGCGGTTGTCGTATCAGTCTTCGTCCCGGGTGTCGTATCACGTGGTGATGCTGGCGACTGTCGGCGAAGCTGTTGCTGCGTCTGTGGCGACGGTATCCGGGGGGATTCCTCGCGGAACAGGTCGTGGAACTGGTCTTCGCGGAAGTGCGGCGTGCGCGGAATCAGATCTACACGTGCGAGTTGCCGAGTTTCCGTCCGCTGACCGGTGGATACGAGCATGTAGGTACCGTCGCGACTCCATGCGATGGAGCTGCTCGAAGTGTTCGCGAGAAACGTCACCGGTCTGCTCTCTCCGCCTGCTACACTCACCACCTGTACATTTGCAAAATCGCGTGGTCCTGCAGTGGAAGTGTAGGCGAGCCACCGACTGTCCGGCGAGAATCGCATGTTGCTGCGGCCGAGGAATGGCGGGCGATTGAGCGACGCGTTTGCGAGCAGGCGATCAGTTTGGCTTGGAAGATCCATCACCCGCAGTTCCTTCGCGTCGCGCGTGTAGGCGATATGCGCTCCATCTGGCGACCACACTGGCGAAACGTCACTCGAGGAGCCGCGCGTGAGTTGAGTTTCCTTGTTTGTGGTGAAGTCATAGGTATACAGATGCTGGGGCCCATCGCGATCACTGGTGTAAACGATCCGCCTGCTGTCCGGCGCCCACTCCACCTGATCTTCAGCGGCGGGTGTATTCGTAACGCGTAGCGCGCTTCCGGCATCCCTGGATGATGCCGCGAAAATCTCACCGTGCACGATGAACACAACCTTCTTTCCGTCTGGCGATAGCACGAATTGCTGTATGCCGTTTGTGAAAGTGCGATGCTCCACGCCCGGCACCGCCGCCGATCCGCGAAGCGTTATTGGTACCGCTGTCGCCTGATGTGTGGCGATGTCGTAGCGCCAGATGCCAAAATGACGCTCGAATACGATGGCGCTTCCGTTTGCGGCGATGGTCGGCCACAACACTCGACCTTCGGTGAACTTTGTGAGCTGCTGTCCGGTTGCGTTGGGCGTCGCTGGTTGCGTCCAGAGATTGGCGGCGCCGCTCCGATCGGACACATAATAGATGTTCGCTCCATCCTTGCTCCACATCGGCCACCCGCTCTTTGCACCCATCGCGACTATGGGCGTGTAGTTTGGAATGCCATTTACATCGTGAACGAGATCGATTTCACTTTCATCGAGGTGGCTGTGTCCCTTGCGCCACCACTGTGTGCGTGAGACGCCGCGCGCGGTTATCGCCAGAGTGTTGCCATCCGGAGATGGTGCGCCCCAGTATTCGGCCGCGTAGCGATCGGCAGCGACAGGCATGGGAGTTCCACCAGTCGAATGCACCCGAAACTCGTCGCTCATTCCCGAGATGTCGTTGCGGCTCGATGAGAAGTACAGCCACGCTCCGTCGCGCGACCAGCTGTCAAGCTGTTCCGGCTGATCGTCGTACGTTATCCGCGTCAGTTCACCGGTGGCGAGTGTCAGGACGTAGATGTCGCCGTTACCCGTACGCGTCGACACAAACGCGAGCCGCGTACCGTCCGGCGAATACATCGGTCGCGATTCGCTTGCGTCGTTTGATACAATCAGGCGCGCGTCGCCCCCGCGTGACGGAACAGTCCAGATGTCGCCGGCCGAGACGAATGCTATCTCGTTGCCATCGGGCGATATGCTCGGCTCGGAGTATGACGGAATCGCGATTGGAGCCGCCATCGTGTGGCCGAGCGGCTTGTGCATGACCAGCGACCCAGCCGGCAGTACGGCGATTGCGGCGGATGCGGCGAGAGCGACACGTGAGGGAAACGCCATGGCGACTGAAAGCAGAGGGTTCGGCGGCGATGATCACCGGGGCGAAGCCATTATGCACCGGGACAAGATCAGCCGCCACCCCACCTATGGCTCGTAGAACGGCAAAACCCGCCCGGCGGTTGCGAGGTCGGGTTTTGGGAGTGCGGTGAGGCCGGGTTCCGGATCTGCATTCGCCCGTTGCCGCTGTTACTTGGTAGCCTCCGCTATGGCGCTTGTAACCGCGGCAGCCACCTGGTCCGATATGCCGCTCCCACCAGTGCATGGAATCTCATCTCCCGAAACCGAGCTCGGTCGCGCCGAAGCATTTACCGTGTTCGAGATGCTGCTCGCCGCGCTGGTACCGCTTAGTGCTGTGCGTACGCGGATGTTCACATCGTAGTGCGTAACGTTTGGGACGCCGGCAACGTCGCCGCAGTTGAGCATTGAGGCGAGCGATTTGCGGCCGAAATCCGCGTGGGAACGAAGCCGCTCGCCTTCGATCACGTGCGACGACGAATCATACCGGGTGACCGTGAGGCCCAGACGGCTGTACGCTACTGGGAGATACTGCCACACGGTGAGCGCCGGGCTGGCTATCTCGTACGATGCCGCAGCACCACCCTCGGGCGAGTAAGTGCCCAGGTCCGTATCTCCGTACAGGACGTGCTTGATGCCAGGGCTCTGGTTCCCGCTGCCGCCGCTACCTCCGGACGCGCAAGCAGCCAGCAACATTAACCCGACTATAGCAGTACTTCTCATGGTGCCCTCCGGGGAAAACGGGAATCCGTAAAAATACGGACTTTACCAGGTCCACCCGAAAAAACTACCTCTGTTGCCCAATGGACGACAGAGGTTTCCATACCATAGCTTATCGTAGTTCATCAACCACCCTTAGACCGTCATACTCGATGTCGATCATGTACCCGCTTTTACAAGCAGCAGAAGACCATATTACAGCCACGGATCTGGTTCACGAATACACCGGGTTTCTCGCGTACTTCGGCGTATTCGGGGCCCTCGGTTTTCGCTGGCTCGTTCTTGCCCGCACAGGGAATGGAGGACAGACCGGATCGCCGGTGGATGATGCAGTTACCACATCGCTTCGCCCGGCGGATAGCGGCGCCGCGATAGTGGGGTTGATCGGTACGCTTTTCATGTTGATCAATTTGCTCATGAGCCTTGCCGCGAGGGCCGCGGATAAAGGGACTTCGCTGGGCGCGGCAATTACCGCGGGTGGCAGCAGACTGATTACACCGTTCGTATTTATTGCGCTGTTTCTCATACTGTTCGGCATCGCGCTCAAACGCGTGCGCGCCGCGTGGATAGTCGCCGGCCTCGTCGGCATTGCGTACGCGCTCCAGAATATCACGTCGGGCAAGTGGGCATCTCTGGTGAACCCGGTGCACGAGACAGCAGCATCGCTCTGGCTCGGGACGTTGCTCGTCGTCGTGGTCGTCGGTCTGCCGGCGATCATGCGAAGCGCGTTACCAAGTGAACGGCGTGGGTTGGTGATAGCGGACATGATCGGAAGGTTTTCTCCTGTTGCGATCTGCGCATCGCTGCTGCTCGTCACTACTGGAGTCATTACTGCGTGGCGACATCTCAGATTCGTAGCCGCGTTATGGACGACGTCCTATGGCTACGCACTCGACGTCAAGCTCGTATTCGTCGCTACGGTCATCGTGCTGGGCGCCTGGAACTGGCGCCGCATGAAGCCGCGTCTTGGCACCGAGGCCGCCGCGCAGGAGATACATCGCAGCGCGAAAGCCGAGTTGACGGTTGCAGGTATTGTGCTTCTGATTACGGGCGTGCTGGTGAGTTTGCCATCACCACATCTACCACATCCGTAAAGTTGCTCCCCAAGGTTACGGCTCGATCCGCGGTGGCGCTTGATTTGCGTCGCCAGCCGACGCGGCCATAACGCCGCGCGTAATGTAGATCGGGTGCATTGCCGTGCGCATCCTCGACAGTCGAGACGCGAACCAGATCCCGGCGGCGATTGACACCGCGCCGCCGAAGAGGATGGTATCCTCGGATCCAATCCGCGCAGCGACTGCTCCGGCGAGCAGACTGCCGATCGGAGCGGTTCCGAGGAACGCCATTACGTAGTAGGCCATGACGCGGCCACGAAGCCGCTCGTCCACCAGCGTCTGGATGATCGTGTTGATGGACGCCATCTGCACCATGAATCCCGCGCCGACGATCGGAAGAATGGCGAGCGATAGCCACAGATTGCGCGAGAGCGCGAAGCCGATCAACCCGAGCCCGAACGTGACGGTCGCAGCTGCGCTCACGTCTTCCAGACCGACCACTGATACGCGTGCAGCGAGATAGAGCGCGCCAAGCAGGGCACCGATGCCTGATGCTGTCATCAGAAAGCCAAGCGTGTGCGCGTCGCCGCGAAGTGTATGCGTCGCGATCGCCGGCATCAGAACTGTGTACGGCATGCTCATCATGCTCACCACCGCGAGCAGCAGCAAAGACGTGCGGATTGGGAACGAACCTCTGATGTAGCGCAGTCCTGCACGGAGTTCCTCCATCACATTCGTCGTTATCGGTGCTCGCTCTGCGCGCGTGACGTGCATTGCGAAAAGCGACGCGATGACGGCGACGTACGAGATTGCGTCGATCATGAAGCACCAGCCTTCACCAGCGATCGCGATGATCATACCACCTATCGACGGACCGATTATGCGGCTCGCATTGACCATCGTCGAGTTGAGCGCGATCGCGTTGGCTAGATAGCTTCGGTCTTCCACCATCTCGACCACGAACGCCTGGCGTGCCGGTGTATCGAACGAATTGATCGCACCCTGAGCCAGCTGCAGGATCAGTATCTCTGTCACGTTGATGATGCCCGCGAAAGCGAGGATCGCGAGCGCAAGCGACTGCAGCATCGAAAGGACCTGAGTGATCACCAGCACCGTGTGGCGATTCCAGCGATCAATGAGCACGCCGGCGAACGGACTGATTATGAGCGTCGGGATCTGGCTGCAGAAGCCGACGACGCCGAGGAGAAACGCCGATCCAGTGAGGCGATAGACCAGCCAGCTTGTTGCGATTCTGGTGATCCAGGTGCCGACAAGCGATACGCTCTGCCCACTGAAGAACAGGCGATAGTTGCGACTGCTGAGGGCGCGCCCGATGCCCGGGCGGTGGCGGTGCGGTTTGGCGGGCGAGGGCGTTGGTGCGGTCATAAAATCATGCCGCGTACTGGCAATTCAATTAGCGCGCCGTCGCAAGTGTTGGCGCCGGCGGTGGCCTGGATGAGAGAACGGATCAGCGATTTTCAGCGGCTACAGCATCCGGCTCCACCCACTCGTTGGCCCAGTCGCCAATCGCCGTTATGGCAGCCTGAAGCGCGCGGCCCTTAGGCTTGAGTCCGTATTCTATCCTCACCGGAGTCGTAGGAAACACGTGCCTTTCAAGGACACCCTCAGCCTCGAGCTCCCGAAGGCGCTCGGCCAGCATGCGGTCGCTGATTTCCGGGATGGTTTCTCTTATTTCGTGGTATCGAGTCTGGCCAGCGAGCATCGCGCTGATGATCGCGCCGGTCCAGCGCCGACCAATAAGCTCGACCGCCTTGTGATACCTGGGGCAAATCGATTCCTGGCTCATATCGTGTAAGTAAACGTAGGATCAGGTATTGACAATAGTTACTTATCCAAATATAGTTACTTAACTAAAGTTATTCAACTATTCGTTTTTTAACCTGTAAAACACATTGCCGGAGATTGAAATGACCGCTACAGCAGACGGTGTGTCGGGCGCGACGTCTAACCGCGCGGGAACCTGGAAGATCGATCCTGTTCATTCCGGGGTCGAGTTCGTGGTGACCCATTTGATGATTTCGAAAGTCAGAGGGCGTTTTTCGGACATATCGGGGTCCGTCGAGACCGATGGGACTCCAGAGGGATCAAAGGTGGAAGTCGAGATTGGCGCGGCGAGCGTCAGTACCCACGACGATGGACGCGACACACACCTTCGCTCCGCCGATTTCTTCGATGCGGCCAAGTATCCCAAGATCCGATTTGTCAGTACCTCCGTGAAGTCCAAGAGCGGAAGTGAGTTCAGCGTTACGGGCGATCTCACGATCAAGGGTGTGACGAAGCCCGTGAGCATCGCCGTAACGAGCGACGGTACGGGAAAGGACCCATGGGGCGTCGACAGGGCCGGTTTCAGCGCCACGCTCAAGATCGATCGGCGCGATTTCGGACTGACCTGGAACCAGGCGCTGGAGGCTGGCGGCGTGATGGTGTCGAACGAAGTGAAGCTTACAATCGATGTGGAGCTCACGCACGTCGCGCAGTAGACTCCGGCATTAGCACGAATTTTGCCCCCTCTTCGGGTTTGCGGGAAATTGCACGGTACACCAGCACACTCGAAGAGGTGGCAATCATGATACGTGGGACCAGGAGCAGTGCATACGCACTCGCGCTTTGCGCGGTGACGATGCTTGGAGCATGCAAGAAGGGCGAGAGCAACGCGACTGACACCACGGCCATGGCCAGCGCGGATACGTCGATGAAAGCGGGCACGGGTTCGAGCACGTCGATGAACGCAGCTGCGACACCGGCTCCGATGACAGATGGCGCAATCTTCGGGATGCTCGCGGCAGCCAATCACGGCGAGATCGACGCAGGCAAGATGGCTGAGACCAAGGCGACCAACGCATCGGTGAAGTCGTTCGCGCGCGCAATGGTTGCTGATCACACCAAGTTGCTGGATCAGGGCAACGCGCTCGCCAAGAAGCTCAACATTACGCCTGACACCGCGGCTGCCGATTCAATCAACGCGATGAATCAGTCGACGGCGGCGATGTTGACTGCTGCAGCCAAGGGATCGGTGTTTGACTCTGCGTACGTCAACGCACAGGTAGCGGGACATCAGTACGTGCTGGACCTGGTGAAGCGCGCCGAGGATCAGGCACAAAACCCTCAACTGAAAGCGGCGCTTACAACCGACGTCCAGCCAAAGATCCAACAGCACCTGGACCGAATTCAGGCCATCCAGAGCAAGATGAAGTAAGCGTGGCCGCCCCGAGCGGGCGGGATATCGATCGGGTGTATCTGGCCGGAGTGGAGCGTCGATCGCGATGGACGCTTTACCGCCTGATCGATGCGATGCGGTCGACTCAATCGACCGACATAAAGTACTTGATTCAGAGGACGGTTCCGACCTTCCTCGCAGATATGAACCGCGCACACGCGCTCAGGAGTGATTTCTGAGCGAGGGTGTGCGGTTTACTTGCCAGCAGTGTTATTGCCGACCGGTGTTGCCGTATCGATCGTGGTGCCGTTGCCAAGCTCTCCATTTGCTCGGACATGCCGATATCCATGGTCGCAACGCGTGGAGCGACGAATAATCTCGCCGGTATCGGCGCTTGCGGCTGTGTCGGCGGCGCCGAACTTGAAGATGTCGAATCGCCACCACAAGCCAGGGTCGCGAGGCTTGGGACAACCCAAAATACAAGAGCCGTTGAGCGTGCAGACAATGCAACGTGCGGCCATCTCGTACCCTCCGCCCCCACCCTGGACGGCCAAGGCTGTCTGCGTACTCTGGAGTACGGTTGAGTGTTTCCGTGGGCGGCGACGGGAAGGCCGACGATACGCAGTCCATGGTCCGATTACTGCCAATACTGGCAATCGAGCCAGCCTTTGCCGATTTGCATGGCGGCTCTGAAACCAGCACCGCCACTGTAGTCCATCGCCGCGTTTCGCGCGGGGAGGTTGAACGTGATGTCCCGGTCCTCAAACTACGAGTGGTCGTTTGGCCACTCAGCGCTCCTCACGCTCGGCCTGATCGCCATCGCTATCATGCCAGCAGGTGCAAGTGCTCAGTCTGGAACTATCGCTGGCTGCGGCGGTCCCGTGTGCACTACTGCGGCGGCCAATCTCGAGAGCCAACACTTCACAGTGTCCGCGAACAATACGGTGACAGGTCCGCGAACGATAATGATCTCAGTGCGACATGTCGATCACGCCACATCGTGCTCCAGGATCAAGCAGGTCGTCGTACGCGCGCCTCGCGATGGCGCCGTGCGTGACATCGGTTCCGTGACGCTGCCCGACGGTGGCGCTTGCGACTTTGGTTCGGAAGTCGTCTCGATTCCCGTCACACCTTTCTCCGATGCGGAGATCGCTGCATGCAACGGCCGTATCGATCGCAGACTGCACGTCGTCCTGCGCCGGAATAATCTTGTCGGCACGCTCGTTGACGATTCCGACAATGGCGCCGGCACCTATGTAAACGCGGCAGCTATCGTCAGGTGCGAGCGCGGTGCAGCGAATGCGCAGACTTCTGCATCAGCCACGATGCACGTCAGCTCCCTCCAGGTCTCGGCGAACCCGCCGGCATATACAGGCTCGTGTCCGACAACGGTGATGTTCACCGCGTCGTACGTGTCGAGCATCGCTGGCCCGCTCTCGACGGTATGGACCTTCTCCGATGCCTCCGGCGCACAGAGCACCACCGAAGCGAGAGTCGGCTACAACACAGTGACTTTCGAGGAACCGGTGAGCAAGTCGCGAAACACGACCGTCAAGGTGACGCTCAATGCAAATGGCGGGCAGATGACGTCACCGCCGGTCGCCTTCAGAGTGGACTGCCGCTGATCACTGCGCTGCGAATGAGCATGATGCTGTGCGTCCGATTACACGTACAGCATCATGCCGTCAGTCGCAGTTACGGCATGATGGGGAAGGGCGCGCTGCGGAAGACTTCGGCTTCGGTTTTGTAACGCCCAGGCTGAGTCTGTTGCTGCGTGGGACGCCGAGACATCGTTGCAGGAACTGTAGCCGGCGCCGGAGTTACTGCGGCTGCCGCCACCGTCGTCGCTGGTGTGATCGCTGCAGGCGCTGGAATCGCTTCTACAGGATCTGGCACAGGCGGCGTCATCTTTTGCGAGACGAGCTGTACGCGCGATGGTGCCGGTGCTCTGCGCGCATCCGGCGATCTCTCGACCGCCGAAATCACGTCGCGTCTTCCACTTGTCGGAGCAAGCGTGAGCGACGACGCGGATGACGCTGCATCGAGATCTCTGGACAACTCACTCGACGGCTTCGCCGGCCCACTGCACGCGGCGAGTCCTGCCGCTGTGGCTAGTGTAATTCCAGCAAGTCGAGCCACGCCTCGTTTCGTCACGACATCCTCCGCGGGTTCAAACACGTCCAGCGCTACCTATACCTATATAGTACTCTCAAGTACGCAGCAGGAGCCATGGATTATCGTAAAAGAATCTACCGTCTCCGGACGATCGTTCGAGAGGTTTTCGTCTGAATCGTGAAAAAGGCATCGCCATGTCCGTTTAGTGCAGAGCTGTGGGGGTCGTTGCATCGGCAAAGGGGTACTGAAGGCGTGGATACTTTCCTGGGACGAGCACTTACAGACGCGGCGACCGGACTGCCGAACATTCCCTACTTCCGGATCATTCAGAACTGGGAAGAGCGGCGGGCTCGGCGGCGAAAGACGCAGGTCCGCGTGGTTCGAGTCGCAGTGACCGGCGGAGCCGATGGCTCACGCCGAGCGCTGCTCTGGCGTCTGTGCCAGGAGCTGCGGACGTCCGATCTCATAGCGTCCGAGGGGCGGGACCTCTTCCGCATTCTGCTGACCTCTCCGGACGCGGAGAACGCGGCTGGGATCGCGGACCGCATCCAGCGAATCGGTGCGGCGCTCGGCGATGCCGATCCAGAGGGTGGCGAGTCGTTGGTTCTGGAGACCCAGATCGAGCCGCCGCCAACAGAAGTCGCGGAGCAGGGGCCGTGCGACCCGTGCACCGAACACGAGCTGGTCAGGCCGTCAGTGGCCATGCCGCCGAGCGGCGAGGGATCCAACTCAGGCAGCGGGAAGTAAGAGAAGCGTCTTCCACCAGACATCTCCAGCTTCGCGGAAATGGCGGTAGGCCGTACCCCGAAAGAAATATTTCGCTGGCCGCGATGGCGGTAGCAGCGCATTTTCAATGCTCACCAATAACCCGTGGGAAGCTTCGCTTGCGTGACGATCTGATTGTCGCTGGCCTGTGTGCCATTGTATGCCTTGGTACGAGTACGAGCGCCCATGCGCAGGCGCGTGCCGCTGCGCCGCAGCAACAAACCGCTGTAGAGTTCGTGCTGAAATCCGGCGAGGACACTGCAATCGTCGAGGATGTTCAACGCGACGGAAACGACGTGAGCTCGGCGCTGGACGCGCGCGGCGGCGGACGATACGTCATTGATGCAAAGGTAGATTCTGTGGCGCTCGTGTCGCGACTCGAGGTGAGTGCGTACACGCCGGTCGGTACGACGCCTACCGCGCACGTGATAGTCGCCATAGTGGGTGACAGTGTTTTCGCGCAGGTCGGACCGGGAATACAACGAACGACGACGAAGCCCGGCGCGATGCCATGGCTGAATCCATCGTTCAGCCTGCTCCAACTCGTGATCAAGCGCGCCAGACACAGTGGGTCGGGCACCGACTCGGTTCCTCTCTTTCTCGTGGACAATGGTACGACTGTCGCATCGACGGTGTCTCCGAACGGAGCAGATTCTACCATCGTGACGCTTGGCAGTCTCGTACTTCGACTTCACACTTCCGCCGACGGTGACATTTTGGGCGGCGTTATACCAGTGCAGAACGCGGTAATTCTGCGCAGAACCATTCCGTTTTCCGCAAAGGGAGTAGCACTCGCAAAACCGAGCTACGCGCCGCCTGCAAACGCTCCCTACGTGGGAGAGGATGTACGCGTGGTGACAAGTGGCGGATTTGCACTGGCTGGCACACTCACCATTCCAAAGCGGCGAACCGGACGGGTGCCGGCGGTAGTGCTCGTGACCGGTTCCGGCCAGGAGGATCGTGATGAATCCATTCCTGGATTGATTGGTTACAAGCCATTCAGGCAGATCGCGGACACACTCAGCCGGCGCGGAATAGCAGTGTTACGACTCGACGATCGTGGCTATGGCGAATCTGGTGGCGATCCGACGGCGGCGACGACTGTTGATTATGCGAACGACATTCGCGCCGCGCTGGCGTATCTGAAGTCCAGGCCTGACATCGATGGCAGAGATCTGTTTATCATTGGGCACAGCGAAGGTGGCGAGATCGCACCGATGATCGCTGCAACCGATCCGTCGCTGGCGGGAATCGTGACATTGGCCGCGCCGGCTCTCAGTGGACGGGAAGTGAGTCGCGCGCAGGTGGCGTATGCGGTGAACCGTGACTCGGCGCTTTCGCAGACGCAGCGGGACTCGATACTTCGCTCGCAGAGCGACATTCTGGATTCCGCTGCGGTGCACCAGCCATGGGTGAAGTACTACCTGTCCTACGATCCACTCGCGAGCGCCAGACAGGTGCGGGTTCCGGTGCTTATACTTCAGGGCGGCACCGATCACCAGATAAGCTCCGATCAGGCAACTACGCTGGCTGCAGCATTCAGGGCCGGCGGTGACAAGGACGTTACGGTACACGTCTTTCCTGAGATTGATCATTTGCTTCTCGTAGATCCTGAGGGCAATCCGGCCGGGTACGCCGCGCTACCGTCAAAAAAGATTGCCGGAAACGTCCTGGGAACTCTGGCGGACTGGATCGTGAGCCATTCGAAGCACCGCGGTTAACTCCAACACTGAGATTCAAATCGATGCGCGTTCAGACAGCTGTCGCGATTACCGCACTCCTGACTGCTCCACTCTCGATCGCCGGTGCGCAGACTGTCGAGAGCGTACTCGCCAGATACGTTTCGGCGCGCGGCGGTACAGCGAAGATCGAGGCTGTGCACACCCTCAGGACAACTGCGCACATCACCATTGGTCAGACCGCCGGCACGATAACGATCGATCAGGCGCGGCCTGTGCTGCTCCGTATGGACATGATGATCCTGGGCAGTCACTACGCGCGTGGCTACGACGGAGCCAAGGGATGGCAGGCGCTCATTGCAGACACGGGTGGCGTACAGATCATGTCGCCACTCGATACGCGTAACTTTGCGATAGAGGCATCGTTCGACGGGCCGCTCGTTGATCCAGCAGTGGGCGGCAACAAGATCTCGCTCGCTGGTCGCTCGATGCAGGACGGCAGGAATACCTACAAGGTGCAGGTGATTCTGAATGGTGGCGGTGGTTACGTCGATTACTACTATCTGGACCCGGTAACGTATCTGCCAGTGGTATGGGAAGGAACACGTCTCGTCAACGGCCAGATGCTGACGTTCACGACGCATTTTCGCGCGTACAAGTCGTTTGGCGGTCTGCAATTCCCGGTAAAGATCGAAACAACGACCACTGGAACTCCGCCTCAGCTGACGTCTGTAGATAACGTGGTACTGAATCCGCCTTTCGAGCCGGATCACTTCAAGATCCCGACGTTCGCAAAGCGCCGAGCGCGATAGATAGCTTCTCACAGAACGGTGCGGTGTTGGCGCCAAGCCGGGGAAATCGATCCGGGCCCGCCCGCGGCCTGGCATTGGGTACAACAGAATTGAGAGTATTATTCCGTCATGCCGAGTAGCGCGTCGCTTCCTGACCGAGTAGTTGCGTCGAGTTCCACGTCGGCCGGCCGAGTAGTACGCTGGTGGACTGTAATCGCAGTATGGTCATTACCAGCGCTCGTGGCGTCGTACTCCAATTACGTCGCGGCGGATACTCAGGGGCACCCGATGGCTTTCTGGCGCGCCCTCGCCACACAGTATCCTGGCTGGTGCGTGTGGATGGTCCTCACACCGGTTGTGTTCGCGTTC